>OHKV01000558.1_pt1 | contig 19572 bp, 10 predicted proteins | sample 1568951 | NCBI WGS metagenome assembly OHKV01 (sample SAMEA3879528, study PRJEB24766) | human gut metagenome | biome: human-associated habitat; feature: feces | place: USA | collected 1985/1987
AGGCTTTTTCCGCACAATCTCCACCTACTTAATTTTTCTGGATTTTGAACACCCTGCCCTTCGCGGGCTGTCACCAGTCAAGGCGTTCACCTTTCCAGCGAATAACGAAGTCAGGACACAAAAAAAGCACGCTCCCATTCGGGGGGCGTGCTTTTTCCTATGTATTCCTGTCAAGCTCACTTGATGAATTTCTTACGGCCGCGAATATAAATCTGTCCCTTCTGTGGCGCAGAGACAACGCGACCGCTGAGGTCGTAGATGACGTCGTTAGAAGCGTCTTTCGTGTTGGCATCAGTCGTGATAAACTCAATGTCCGTCGGGATGTCCGTCGGTTCGATATACCAGAACGATGCGCCATTTTCAGCGGGCGATGAGGCCAACCAAGGCACCACGCGCGAATTGTCGCCTGCGAGGTGCAGATAAGGATAAGAGGCGTTCGTTGGGTTGGCACACTGGATTTTGCTGAGGCCCTGAACGTTGCTCGTGATGACGAAGATGCCGGCCTCGTTCTTCTCGGCCGTGAGCGTCGTGCGGGCCTCTACAGCCAGCGTGCGTCCAACCATGCTTTCGGCATAAGCCTTGCTGACCAGGTGGTATTTATTGGCGCCATCGGCCGAAGGCACGAAACACCAGTAAGCCTTGTCGGTGGCGGCGTTTGTGCTCGCACCCAGTTCTTTGCTGCTGTTGGCGTTGAGCACATAGTTTTTGGAGCCGCGTCCGTGGTTGCGGATGGTGTAATAACATCCAGTGCTGATTTCCACGCGCGGCGCATTTGCGATGGCGCCATTCAAGCGTTCGTAGCCTTCGCGTGACGGTGCGGCGATGTAAGTGTTGTAGGCCGCGTTGACCATGCTTTCAGCTTCCTCCTTGTATTGTCCGACAATCGTGCCGAAATTGCCCTTGGTCAACACCGCGTCAACGATGGGTTTCACGCCGAGCGCCGTCAGGCTGTCGCCGTTGACCGTGGGGTCGTAGGTGAAGGCCGAATCCGTGATCTGCTCGATGGAGTAGTTCTTATAGATGATGGTATATCCGCCGCCGTTAGTGCCGTACGTGTCTTCCTCGTAAACAAAACCGATGGTGTTGTTTTTCTGCCACGTCATGGTGCTGTAGGCACTGCTGATGTAAGAGCTCTGGTGGTGTCCGTCCCAGTTCTTCGCAATGGCTTCAGGCGTGCGATAGTCAGAGAGCGACTTCAAAGACTTGTAGTAGATACCCACATTGGAGCGTCCGCTGCCGAAAGGCACACTCTGGAGGAGGAGGAACATCTTCTGGTTGTCTTTCTTGCGGGTGACGGGAACGAGCATCACTTCGCCGTTGCAGGCGTTGTTGAGCGCCGTCACGCCGTTGTTGCTCTGGCCAGAGAAGGCCACTTCTCCCCAAGAACCTTCAGCCTTCTTCGTGTCGGTGAAGGTGAAGATATTGAAACGGCGTCCGCCGTTGCAGCGGCTCGACAGGAGCACACTGCCGTCGGGCAGTTCTTCAGCCTTCGGCTCGTCGCCGTTGGGCATTGGACTTACGTCACATCCGCCGAGGAACTCCCATGTTTCGCCAAAGTCGTCAGAATAGAGCACCCAGTTGGCCGTTTCGTTGCTTCCCTGTCGGCAGCTGCTGCCAACGAGGTAGAGGCGGCGGTATTTGTTGACCTTCGTCTTCGTGCTCTGGCAGATTTTTCCGCTGCCGATAAACCAGCCACGGATGGGGCCGTAGGCGCTCTTGTCGAACTTCGAATAGACAAACTCTTCGTCGATGTATTGAGGTTCGCTCCAAGTGGCACCATTGTCGTTGCTATACCAGCGTGCCCATCCCTGATGGTGGTCGCGCGTGCCGCTGAAGAATCCCGGCGTGCCCGAACAAGAAGTGATGATCATGCGGGGGCTCTCGCTGTCGCCAACGATGCAGGGGTCGCCATAGCCAGCCTTCTGGTGTCCAACGGCAGTGTTGCCGTCGCCCGTCATCACGGCCGGCTTCAGAATGTTGTCCCAGGTCTTTCCGTTGTCGTGGCTGCGGCGGATGTGGAGGTCAATGCGTCCGCTGCCGATGTCGGCACGGCTGAAACGGTAGTCGGCAACAGCTACGACAGTGCCGTCGTAGGCCGTGGCGATGGCTGGGATGCGGTATGGCGTGTCGCCCGATGTGCGTGTCGGGAAAATCTCCACCTGAGGCTCCGGCTCGATGTATGCCTTGCGGATGCTCACCTTGAAATTCGTCAGGATGACGCCCGCGTTGGCACCCGAGAGGGTGAACGAAGCCGTGGGCATTTTGAGGCCTTTGCAGGCGAGAGACTGCGATGTCTTGGTGGTGGTGTACGACTTGCCAGAAGCATCAATCACCTTGACAGCCGTGTTGTCGGCCATGACGAAGTCGAAACTGTAAGCCGCAATGCTGTATTCAGCGCCAGCGGTCAGCGTGTAAGCTTGAGGACTGTATTTGCCCACGTAGGCCTGGATGCGTGTTTCATCGGAAGCCGTCACGCTCATGTTGTTGTATCCGGCATCCAAAACGAGTTTCGGCTCGCCGGCTTTCGATGTCCAGGTCTTGGCCCAGGTGCCGTTGCTTGTGGTGAAGGAGCCAGTGGCCATGTTGACAGAAATGTCGCGCTGTGCCCATTCCCAGCGGATGGTGCTGCCAGCGTCGGCACCGCCATTCCAGAAGGCGAATTTGCCATCGCGGTTGTTGACCTTGTTGCTGGTGTAGCCCTTCTCATACATATAGTAAGCCTCGACATTATTGCCCAGGTTGCTGCTCTTGGCAAACTGCCAGAGAGCCGTGTAGCCTTCAGGAATCTTATTCTTGTTGACCATGATTGGATAAGATTCCCCACCAGTCGTTCCCAGCATCTTGACGGGAGCGGCAAGCACCATGTCGGGACCAGCTTCCTTGTTGATGATGGTGTAGCCCTCCGTGTCGTTACCCGTGCGGCGCCAGAGGTCGGCGTCGGCGTAGGTCGTTTTGCTCGTTGTCAGAGAAATGTAAGATTTCGAACCGTTGTTGCTGACGTACAAACCGCCTGCGCCGATGCGCATGGTGAACCAGTCCACAATGGATTCGTCTTCAACGTTGAGCGCTTCGTCAACGATTTCGCCCTTGTCGCCGTCGGTCACGTCGCCCAAGGTGTAGACGTTAGAAAAGGCGTCTTTAAATCCCAAAGAAGGGCCGCCCCATTTATTCCACGTGCCGTCGGCGTTCTGGATGAACGTGCCGTCTTGTGTGCCGTTGGCACGCTTGGACACGAGAATCTTGCCGTTTTTAACTTCCGTGACGGAAGCCACCTTGAAGCAGCAGTAAATCGAGTCATATTTCTCCATCAGTCCAGCGTTGTTGTTGATGCCTTCGTTGCTGCCTTTCCAAACGAGGTAATAGCCAGTGGCCACATTTTTGAAAGCGAAGATGTTGTTGCCCTTTTTGATGGCCACAAACTTGGCGCGGTTGCCGTAGCTCTTGGCGGCCAAGGCGTTGGCAACGCCAACAGTCAGCGCTTCGTTGTCGGCATAAAGCGGATAGCAAGTGCCGTTTTTCTGTCGGTTGGTGATGGTGTAGGTGCGGCCGTTCACGATTTCTGCCGCTCCCTCCTGAGCCGTTCCCTTCACCACTTTTATGGGCGTGGGCTCTTCCTTGATGTCGATGTCCGTTACGTCCGTGAAGCGCCACTGGCAGCCAGCATCAGCGCGGTCTTGTGCGTTGGTGTTGCCGCCATACCAGTTGTAAACGGGATAGCCCTCCTTCGTCGTGGTGTTCAGCTCACAAGTGCTACCGCTACGGATGATGTAGAGTTCGAGCGTGTTGGAATATTCCACCTTCCATCCGGCCTTGGGCGTCGTTGCCACCAGTTTGACTTGCTTGTCAAAGGAAGCGGAAGGGTCCAGATAAGCGTTTGCACCAACGTTCTTGATGTTGAAAGCGCCGTCCGTGCGCTTCTCAAAAGTCCAGCGATAAGACGCATAGCCAGGGTTTGACGGGTTGGCATATACGCCCCCGTCCTTCGCATAGGCAAAAAGACTGGCGCGGAGCGGCGTGCAGATGGCAAAGTGCTTGCCAGTCACGTTTTCCGCCGTCGGCGTGTTGATTTTGCTTTTGAGGTTGTTGAGAATCGTGTTGGCTTCCGCCGCCATCGTCTTCAGTTCTTCAAGCGTGGCGCTCTCCTTCGCCATGAGATTTTTCATAGCGTCGAGCTTCGCATAGAGGTCCTTGACAGCGTCCTTGCTGTATTCTCCGAGCCCCGTTCCCACCTTGATGGAAGCAGCGGCCATGATTGTGTTGTTGAGCGCGGTGCGTGCTTCAAACATCGCCTTGAGGTCCTTCGCCTCCTGGTCGGTGATGACCGTGCAGTCGTCGATAAATTCGGCCAGTTTGCGGGCAACGACGATGTAGCCAGCGCCGTAGAGATAGTTGCCAGAGAAATAGCTGCCGTTCGCCGTGCCAGCAGAAGTGGCGAGCGAAGAATAGATGTCGATAAAGGTGAGTTGCTCGTCGGCAGCCGCCGTTTCCTTCAGCCAGTCGTTAAATTGCTTGATGCGGCTGTTGGCATTCGCTGTCGGCATCAGGCTGACCAGCGCAATAGGCGTGCTGGAAGAGACGTTGCTCTTGAGCTTCTTCACCAGGGCCGTATAGTTGTTCTTGACCGTGGTCAAGTCCGTGCTACCGTTGATGTCCTCCGTTCCAGTGTAGAGCAACACCTTCTTCGGGTTCTCGCGCACCACGCCTTGCCCCTTGTTGGAGAACGCGGCGTCCACGAATTTGCCGACGGTTGCAATGTTGCCACCGTAGCCCCACCATGAACCGCGGTTCTTCACGTTTTGGTTTTGGAGCAGTTCGTTCCATTCGCCGTTCTTCACCATCTCGTCGCCGAAGAAGAGAACGTCGGTCGATTTGATGGGCAGGACACTGAAATAAGTGGCACGCATGCCGTGCGCACCGCCGAGGCCGGCCGTGTTCTGAAGTTTTTCAGTGTTGGCAGGATAAGAAGAGGGGAGACCAACGTAATCCTTGATGGCATCCACCCAGAGTTTGTAGCCGTAGGCTTCGAGGTGGAGGTTGTCGAGCGAATAAGGCGCCCCTTTGAGGATGCCGCCCATCTTCGAATAGAGGTCCACGTAGGTCGTGTTCTCGTTCTTGGCGGCGATGGCCTTGATCAGTTCGTTCGTTGCCTGAATGGTCTTCGGGCTTTTGTACGCCTGGTCTCTTGCAGGGAGGATGCTCTGCAAATAAATCTGCGTGTTGGGGCTTTCGCGTCGGATGATGTCCACCGTTTTCGCGATGTTGTCGGCGATGGATTGTTCCGTGCAGTTCGTTCCCAAGTCGTTCGTACCGATTTTGATAAACACCTTAGCAGGCTTGAAGCGCACCCAACTTTCAACGTTGGCAAGTACTTCGTAACTGTAGCCGCCAGAGTTTCCGCGGTTGACGATGCGTGGGTCGTTGCCAAAAGCTTCAGCCCACACGTGCATGTCGGTGATGGAGTTGCCGGCAAAGACAATGGCGTCCTTCGGCAGTTTCATCACCTTCCACGAGTCGTAGCGATGCAGTCTGAAAGCATCATCAGCATGCGCCACCTGCAGCATGGAAAAGAGCATGACTGCAGCGAGGAGTAGGTTTTTGATTTTCATTTAATTAATAATAGGTTTGTAGTTAATGTTGGATCGTAGGTTTTGTAGGCCCGTGGCCATTTAAAAGGTTCAGACATAAGGGGCGTACATGCAACTGGCTGATGTCTTAATAATCAGAATTGCCAATTACGCCTAACACTGAATTGCAAAAATACAAATATTTTTCAGCTCTCGCCACTTCCGCGCTTAATTATTTCACAGTAAGCAAGTTAAAAAGCAACTTAAAAGCCGCGCCGCCCTGGGTGGCGCGTCATTCCGCCGCCATCTTGTAATTAATACGTATATTTGTTTTTTCATCTGCAAGCGAGCCACTCCCTGCCGCGAAGAGCGGACGCGACCCGACAAGAATACCAACTTAACCTCCCTTTCTCATGGATAAACAGCCCTCGGAATAACGCTACTGCTGCATGACTGCCATACATGGCTGCGCCACTTTCGTTTTAATACTTTTGCTTCATTTTAATACACCATTAAAATGAAGCAAAAGCATTTAAATATTCTGGTGTAATCAGGGGGGGGTACGGGGCATTAGGTAGGGTGTTCAAAATTCAAAAAAATCTTTGCGTTTTTTGCTAAATTACAAGGTGCGACGAAGTTCTGGGGCGAAGCACTGTAGCTCACTTTGCGAGCAAAGTGAGCTACAATGCTGGCGCCGCAACAGACGATTGCGTGGGCCTGTGCAAATCTCCACTGCGAGGGCGCTACCGCTAACCTTTGATATTTCAATTTTGAACACCCTACCTTACAGGGGTACCTCGGCCCTCGCCATGCTATTTGACCAAAAACCGCGCAGAGATTTTTTCTGAATCTTAGCCGCCCCGCCCTTCATCCCCACACCGCCATTTTGCCAACCAGACAAAAATAAAAAATGTAATAATGGGGGAGGTTTAGTGAAAATGTAAGTAATTTTAGCTGATTATTGACATAATGTCGTATCTTTGCTTTTGGAGCTTTCAAAAGTAAAGATACGACATTATGATATACGACATTAAGCAAATTAAGGAATTCTACGCAAGCTATCAGGAGAAAGTGGGGCGGGTGCGGGCACTGCTCGCCCGTCCGCTCACGTATGCCGAGAAAGTGCTGCTGGCACACGAAGAGCCGCAGGAGCAGGGATATGACCATCGGCGCGGCGCGGACTATGCCCTCTATCATCCCAACCGCGTGTGTATGCAGGACGCCACGGCCCAAATGGCCATCCTCCAGTTTATGAACGCTGGGAAGACGCAGACGGCGGTGCCGAGCACTGTTCATTGCGACCACCTCATCAGGGCACAGCGCGGCGCGGCCGACGACCTGGCGGCGGCGCGGGAGACCAATGCTGAGGTCTATGCCTTCTTGCAGTCGGCCGCCAAGCGCTTCGGTATGGGCTTCTGGCCCGCCGGCGCGGGCATCATCCATCAGGTGGTGCTCGAAAACTATGCCTTCCCGGGCGGCATGATGGTGGGAACGGACTCCCATACGCCCAATGCGGGCGGACTGGGCATGGCGGCCATCGGCGTCGGCGGCGCTGATGCCGTCGACGTGATGGTGGGGGCGCCGTGGGAACTGAAAGTGCCGAAGCTCATCGGCGTGAAACTCCTCGGACAACTCTCGGGATGGGCCTCCCCCAAGGATGTCATCCTCTATCTGGCAGGACGCCTCACGACGAAGGGGGCCACGAATGCCATCATTGAATATTACGGCCCAGGGGCCGCCACGCTGCCTGCAACGGGTAAGGCCACCATCTGCAATATGGGTGCCGAGGTGGGCGCCACCACTTCCATGTTCCCCTACGACGCGCAGATGGAGGCTTATCTCCGTCGCACAGGACGCGGCGAGGTGGCCGACATGGCCAACGCTGTGGCCGCCGACCTCAGAGCCGATGCGGAGGTGGAAGCCGCGCCAGAGAAGTTTTTCGACGAATGTATCACCATCAACCTCGACGAACTCACCCCGTATGTCAATGGTCCCTTCACGCCCGACGCGGCATGTCAGGTCTCGGAGATGCCTGCCAAGGTCGTGCGCGAAGAGTTGCCAGAGAACATCGACGTTTGTCTCATCGGTTCCTGCACCAATTCCTCCTACCAGGACCTTGCGCGTGCCGCTTCGGTCGTTGAGGCCATGCAGGAGGCTGGCCATTCGCTGAAATCGCAGTTGATTGTCTGCCCCGGTTCCGAACTGGTGCGTGCCACGGCTGAACGTGATGGCATTCTTGACGTCTTCCTCCGTGTGGGCGCCACCATCATGACCAACGCCTGCGGACCTTGCATCGGACAATGGCAGCGCGAGAATCCGCATCCCGAACGCCCCAACAGCATCGTGACGAGTTTCAACCGCAATTTCGCCAAGCGTGCCGACGGCAATCCCAATACTTACGCTTTCGTGGCGTCGCCAGAAACGGCCGTTGGCTATGCTTTCACGGGGCGGCTGACGGCGCATCCGGCCTTCTCTCCAGAATATTCCTGCCGCCAGCCACAGGGCGAGGCTCTGCCGCCGCGCGGATATGACGAGGAGGGAGAGGGCGTAAGGGCCGTCAAACCAGCGTATGACATACAGCCCGATCCGAAAGCGGAAGTGGTGATTTCCCCCGACAGCGAGCGTCTCCAGCGCCTGATGCCGTTTCCAGCGTGGAATGGTGAGGATTTCTCGCGCTTGCCGCTGCTCATGAAGGTGAAGGGCAAATGCACCACCGACCATATTTCGATGGCGGGCCCGTGGCTGCGCTATCGCGGACATCTTCAAAACATCTCGCGCAACCTTCTCCTTGGCGCCGTCAACGCCTTCACCGGCGAGACGGGCCACGTGAAAGACGCCGTGAGCGGCGAGGAAGGCGAAGTGTGGCAGGTGGCAGCCCACTATCGCGACACCCTCGGCGGCAGTGTGGTCGTGGTGGAGGACAACTATGGCGAAGGCTCCAGCCGTGAGCATGCTGCTATGGAGCCGCGCTACCTCGGCGTGAAAGTCGTCTTGGCCAAGAGTTTTGCCCGCATCCACGAAACCAACCTCAAGAAGCAGGGACTGCTGGCGCTGACCTTTGCCAATGCTGCCGACTACGACAAGGTGAAGGAGGACGATTGCTTCAACGTGGCGTGCAGCACGCTGGCGGTGGGGCAGCCAGTGGAAATCACGGTGTGTCATACCGATGGCACGCAGGAGCGCATCATGGCCAACCATACCTACAACGAGACCCAGATCAAATGGTTTAAGGCCGGTTCGGCCTTGGCCGTGAAATGACGGGAGAGGGCCGCCATCATGTCGCCCCAGGATGCCAAGCAAGTCATCGATTCGCGGCCGCCGTTCGTGCTACTCGCGGCCGCGAGTAGCGCTACCTTCGGCCGCGAGTAGCATTACCTTCGGCCGCGAGTCGATGACTTAGCATAGACAGCGTCCCTTTCAGGGGCAATCCCGCAACCTTCGCCGCGAGCGCCCTGAAAGGGCAGTTAGTCCTCAGCCCAGGGCAACGCCCTGGGTATCAGCGCATAAATGCTAACGCCCTGTAAGGGCAAAAGTATGGGCGAATGGTTGATTTTTACTTTTGCCCTTACAGGGCGTAGGGAATGGGGACATGGTACCCAGGGCGTTGCCCTGGGCTCTGGACTTGTTGGGCTTTCAGCCCGCGCAGGGCCGCAAACGAGGCTTTTTCCGCACAATCTCCATCTACTTAATTTTCTGGATTTTGAACACCCTACCTTGAGCGATTTGATGGGCAAGGAAATATAACTCAAAATAGGTCAACTTATACCTTCACCATAGCTAAACAGAAATAACCAACCGATATGATACAACTCAAAGAAAACGCCGGAATCTCCATGAGCATATTAACAGCTATGGCCGTCATTGCCGGATTCACGGTGGCCAACTGTTATTACAATCAACCGCTCCTGGAACTCATCCGCGCCGACTTGCATGTGAGTGAGGCTCAAGCCAACCTGATAACCGTTATCACGCAAATAGGCTACGCCCTCGGCCTCTTCTTCATCATTCCGATGGGCGACCTCTATTCGCGCCGCCGCATCGTCATGGTCAATATGCTCGTGGCCGCTCTGATGGCCGTTGTCATTGCCACAGCTGGTCACATCGCCGTCGTCTGGGGTGCCTCGCTGATCATTGGCGCCTGCTCGGTGGTGCCGCAGATTTTTATTCCCATCGCAGGCCAGTTTTCAGAACCCGCCAACAAGAGCCGCAACATCGGCATTGTGCTCTCCGGCCTCCTGACCGGCATCTTGGCTTCGCGCGTTGTTAGCGGCTACGTCGGCAACTGGCTCGGCTGGCGCCCCATGTTCTTCATCGCCGCCGTGTTGATGTTGGTGTGCATGGGTGTCACCCTCATGGTGCTTCCCGACATGAAGCGCAATTTCGAGGGGCGCTATGCCGCTTTGATGAAGAGCCTTTGGCAAATCGTCTGTGGGCATCCCCGCATACGCCTGAATGCCGTCAGAGCCGGTTTCGCTTTCGGTTCCATGCTCGCCATCTGGTCGTGCATGGCCTTCCATCTCGCCCAGCCCCCCTTCTCTGCCGGCAGCGACAAAGTGGGCATGCTCGGCCTTTGTGGGGTTGTCGGCGCCCTTGCCGCCAGCCGCATCGGCAAATATGTCCACCGTTTCGGCGTCCACCGTTTCAGTCTCTGTGGCGGTTGTCTTCAGATTTTAGCGTGGCTGGTGGCCTACGTCTTCCGCGACTCCTATGTGGGACTGATTTCTGCGGTCGTCATTGTTGACGTCGGCACGCAGTGCCTGCAGCTCAGCAACCAGAGTGCGTGCATTCAGGAACTTCCTAAAGCCTCCAACCGTGCCAACACCCTTTTCATGACCACCTACTTCATCGGCGGTTCCCTCGGTACCTTTTGCGCCGGCATCGCTTGGGAGCGTGGTGCCTGGCCTGCGGTGTGCCTTGTTGGTGTGGCCTTTGCCGCCGCTTCGCTTGCCCTGACATTGATTGACGGGTGGCGACGGCGCGCGTGAAATCTACCTTGCCCTCAGCGTTTGAAGCCCCCTGCTTTCATGTGGCAGGCGCTAAAATCCCGGCGTGGCCAATGGATGTTTTCCAGGGAATAATAAGAAGTTATCGATTCGCGGCCGCTGGTAGCGCTACTCGCGGCCGACGGTAGCGCTACTCGCGGCCGAAGGTAATGCTACCAGCGGCCGCGAATCGATAACATGGCGCCTTTCGCGAAATGGCAATAGAAGTCCCGTTGGCGAACGTGTAAAAAGAAAAGCAGCGAAGCATCGGCTTGTTTCCGATGCTTCGCTGCTTGGTTTTATGCGTGATGGGCTTTGGTTTGCCCCCTTTAGTCTTATTCCGGGTCAGTAGAGAATACCTGGTCGAAGATTTCGCCGTATTTCTCGCTGATGTTGTCGAGTCCTGGGAAATCAAAGGTTGGGATGCCACATTGCTTGGCATATTCTGTCAGTTCAGGCTGCGCACCCTCTTCTCCCTGGATATATCCGTCGGCAAATTTGATGGCCAACTGTCCGATAGATTCTGGTTTGCTGAAATCGATGCCCGTTCCTTCGATGATTTCCATCTTCGCGTTGCGGAAAGCCAGACATTCTTTGAGGTTGGGCACAGGAGCGTCCTTCGGCATTTCGTTGTAGGCTGAGAACACCACCTTTGAATTGATGAACGATGCTTCGTCGCGGTAAGCCGTCTTGATGTAGAGTGGCACAACGGCCGACATCCATCCTTGGCAGACGATGACATCTGGGCTCCAACGGAGTTTCTTCAACGTTTCGAGCACGCCGCGGGCATAGAAGATGGCGCGTTCAGCATTGTCTTCATATTCCTTTCCGTCTTCGTCGGTCATCATGAGGCGCTTGTGGAAGTAGTCGTCGTTGTCGATGAAGTAAACCTGCATGCGTGCAGCCTGGATGGAGGCCACTTTGATGATGAGCGGATGGTCGGTGTCGTCAATCACGATGTTTAGACCAGAAAGGCGGATGACTTCGTGGAGTTGGTTACGTCGTTCGTTGATGTTGCCCCACTTGGGCATGAATGTGCGGATTTCTCTTCCTCCGTCTTGAATGGCCTGCGGGAGTTTTCGTCCAGCTGTTGCCATAGCGCTCTCTGGAACGTACGGCAAAAGTTCTTGATTGATGAAGAGAATCTTTTTAGCTTTCGTCATTTTTTATGTGAGTATATTTTCACTGCAAAGTTACGAAAAAAAAAGGACATGCGTGGTTATTAGGGCTTTAATCCTTTCCGATATGTTAAAAAAAGGATTTCTTGGCTCGGTTTTGAAGCTATATGGATATAAATCTGTTATTTTGCAATTCAATTCAAAATTTATCAGCACAATGATTGTTGCAAAAACTGTAAAAGAACTTGAAAACAGTCTGGCTTCTGCCCGTGAAAATGGCCAGACGGTTGGACTCGTGCCCACGATGGGCGCTCTTCATGCAGGCCATGCTTCATTGGTGAAGCGTAGTGTGGGCGAAAACGACGTGACAGTGGTCAGCGTGTTTGTCAATCCCACCCAATTTAACGACAAGACCGACTTAGCCAACTATCCGCGCACGCCCGAAGCCGATTGTGCGCTCTTGGAAAGCCTCGGGGCCAACGTGGTGTTTGCGCCGAGCGTTGAAGAAATCTATCCCGAACCCGATACGCGCCATTTCAGTTATCCGCCCATCGACACCGTCATGGAAGGCGGACGTCGCCCGGGACATTTCAACGGGGTGTGCCAGATCGTGAGCAAGTTGTTTTATATGGTGAAACCAACGCGTGCCTATTTCGGTGAGAAGGATTTCCAGCAGATTGCCGTTATCCGTGCGATGGTGAAAGACCTCAACCTTCCTTTGCAGCTCTGCCCGTGCCCCATTGTGCGCGAAGAAAGCGGACTGGCATTGAGCAGCCGCAACGCCCTGCTCACGCCGGAGGAAAAGGCAACGGCTGTGAACATCTCGAAGGTGCTCTTTGAAAGCGTCGACTTCTCGAAGAGCCACACGGTGGCCGAGACCCACGACGAAGTGGTGAACCGCCTGAACGCCATTGACGCCCTCGAGGTGGAATATTTCGAGATTGTTGACGGCATCACGTTGCAGCCCGTCAGCGATTGGAACGACACGGATTACATCGTGGGCTGCATCACCGTTTATTGCGGTCAGCGCCCCGTTCGTCTCATTGATAATATGAAATATCGCGGATAAAAAAACAGGGTGTTCGGCATGCGTCTGAAACATCCGCTTGATCTCTTAGGCGTTCAATATTTTCGATTGAACGCCTAAGTTGGCTTCAATATTTACCCACATTATAAAGAAAAAACATGCTACTGAGTTTCCTGAAATCAAAGATACATTGCGCCGTGGTCACGGAGGCCAACCTCCACTACATGGGCAGCATCACCATTGACGAAGACCTCATGGACGCCACTGGCATTCTGGAAGGCGAACACGTTCACGTGGTGAACAACAACAATGGCGAGCGCATCGAGACCTACGTCATCAAAGGGCCGCGTGGTTCGGGCTGCATCTGTCTTAACGGTGCTGCGGCACGCAAATTCCAGGTCGGCGATGAAGTCATCATCATGTGTTTCGCCCTCATGACGCCGGAAGAGGCAGCCACCCACAAGCCGAAGGTGATTTTCCCCGACGGCGACGACAACCGCATCTGATTGCCGCTCCGACGTTTCCACTTGTTACCACGATAACCAGTCCGCCATGAGTTTCGTTGTCAGTCTGTTCAAGAGCTGGAGAAATCTCCAAATGTTGTTTGCGCCAAGGCGATGCTTCGTGTGTCGCCGAATTTTGCGTTGCAACGAAGAAATTCTCTGTACGGCCTGCTTGTCGGACATCCAGCAAACTGGCATCTTCGGCGAGCCAGACAATGTGGTTGAGCGCCTCTTTTGGGGCGTGACGCCCGTGGAGCGTGCGGCATCGTGGTTGAAATATACGTCGGGAAGCAATGTCGGAGAGATGATTCATGCGCTGAAATACGCTGGCATGATCAGAATTGGCCATCTGCTGGGCCGCGCGATGGGCCGTGCGATGGACCACCACGGTTTCTTCGACGGCGTTGACCTCATCGTGCCCGTGCCGCTCCACAAGCGCAAGGAAGACGAGCGCGGCTACAACCAGAGTGCGGAAATCGCCTATGGCGTGTCGGAGGTGACGGGACTGCCCGTCTGCACTACGGCCGTGATTCGCGGCGTTGACACGCCGACCCAGACGCTCCTTTCGTCCGAAGCGCGGATGAAGAACGTCAGTGGCGCCTTCGTCGTGGCCCGTCCGGAAGAAATCATGGGTAAGCACATCCTTTTCATCGACGATGTCCTGACCACTGGTGCCACCACCATCTCCTGCCTGAAAGCCGTGAGCGATGCCCCTTGGTTTGCCGGCAGCCATACGCGCATGAGTGTCCTCACCCTCGCCTTGGCAGGCCAGCACTTTGACGGGGCGGCGGGCTATCGCCCATGGAACCAATTCGAGCCTTCGTTGAAGGAAACCTCTGTCGGTATTTTCGGCAATTGCCTGAAGAAAGACGAGGAGCGGAAGGACTGAAGGAGTGTTCAAAAAGGCACTTTTTGGCAGGCAGTATGAAATGACGGAGAAGTTTTCCCGTTGTGTTTGGGGATTTTTTGCAACGCATTCCTACCGCGGAATAGTTACTGTCAAAGAAAACTATATGTGATTTCTTATTGTATGATTCCTGCTATGAATAGGCTTGTGTACTCAATGATTATTCGTAATTTTGCAGCACGAGAACCCGCCAAGCCTCTCAACGATGCTCAAATGTGCGGGTCGTTTTTGTTTTTATAGGTATAAGGCAACAAGGGTTCCGTTTTAAAATTTATAATCCATTTTACTCGTTATTATTGTCCTTAAAGAATTTTCTGTACTTACCTACGAACCCATTACTCTTTAAATGTGACCATGCAAAATGATTATACTCTTTTAGTTCATTCATATTATGGACGTGAGACAGTATCTCTATAAGTTCTTTATCGTTCCATTTACGCCTATGAAATTTCATATGTGAACATATAGAATTTAGTTCTCCTTTACTTCTTGCGACATCATATGCTTGTGGATATTTTTGTTTAAATTCTTTCCTTGTACCGCATTTTAAAGCCGCTTCCTTTCTTCTTTCAAACGTCCACTTCTGAGGCTGTTTCTTACATTTATCAGGTGCTATGCCATCAAGCATCCCTGCTTTACGAAGCATTTCATAAGCTTTATTATGTTCCTCTTTAAATTCTGTCCTGTTAGTACATTTTTTTGCAATTGCAATAGCATCATCAAGGGACTTACATTCATGCTCTTTTGGATTTTTTATATGACTACACACCAAATTGAGTATTTTTAGTCTGACTGCAGCAGAGTAAGCCTTTGGGGCTTTCGTTGCAAAATCATGCCTATTGTCAAATTTCAAAGCTTCTTTACGTACAGAGTCCTCATCCCAAAGTTTATTTTTTGGTTTTCCAAAGAATTCTTCAAGCAGACCTTCTTTTTTCAGAATATCATAGCCACCCCAATATTTTTTAATAAATTCAGAACGAGACTTACATTTTTTAGCATAACGCTTAGCTGTCTCTAAGTTCCAAGAAATACATTCTCTTTTTTTCATATGTTTACAGATTTCATCTTTAATTCCGAATCTTCTTGCAGCCTGATAAACAGCACTCCTTTCTTTCATGAAAACCTTCAATTCTTTATATCGTTTTGAAATGCGTCTGCAATCCTCCTCTGTATATTTCAGATGCGTCTTAGCTTTACACAAAAGCCTAATTTCATTCCAATAGTTGCTTCTGTAACCTGCTTCATAATAACCTGGAGAATGTAGTCTAAAGTCAGTAAGTGAGTCATATTTTAACGCTTCTTTTATCACCTCATCCTTTGAATATCCATAGGTTGAGCCTAAAGCACCAGTAGTAGCCCGATTAAGAATAGTCCAACCCTGCTGCCTATATATACTTTCATAAACGCCTTCCTTTACTTTAGCTTCTTCTGCTGGCATATAGTCGGTCAATTTTGTGAAGGTAGGTTTTAACCCTGTCTCCTTTATATGTAATAATACAGATGAATCATCATCACGAAGATGATCTTTCCATCTTTTACATGTATTATAAGTAAGTCCTACATAGGCACAATTATCTGTAAATGTCGCAACATAAATACAACGCAACTTTCTATTGCCTACTCGAACCATATGCTGGCATATTTCATCCAACCACCCCATCTTATAGGCATAATTATAGTATCTCTTGTTTATACTCTGTTGCCATTCTGTCCTATTTTTGTAATTAGATGCTATTTCCTTACAATTTTCATAATTGAACGAAGCATCATATTTTTGCTGAATTCTACATTTTATAGTCATATGGTTACATATTTCTTCTAAAATGCCACGTTTCCTAGCTACGCTATAAGCATTAATTTCATTTTTATGAAATTCAGTATAAGAATCGTAAAAACTAGCTATAGCTGCTAAATCTTCATTTGTGTATGATTTATGTCGATTCTTCATATGACCACAACAAACCTTCGTCCATTTATGCCTAACTATACTTGCATAGCATGATTCCTCATTGGCAATCAGATCTTTGGTCGTAGAATACTGCAAAGCTGTTTCCTTACAATGTTCTATATCATTCCACCATCCTGCTTTCTTCCTTGTTTTACCTGTCATATGTTCACATATTTCATCCAGCCATCCTGCATGACATGCCTTATCATAAATTTTCTTGCTATTTTTTCGAAAATCGCCCCTGTTATCATACAATAAGGCTGTCGCTTGACATTCTTCCTTTGAATATACATGTTTAGGAGGGGGCATATGAGCACAAATTTCGTCATGCCATCCGTTTTTTCTAGAAGCCTCAGATTCTTTTTGAAATCTTCTGTTATATTCCGTCCTTGTAGAACATAAAGCAGCAGCTTCCTTGCATCGTTCAAAATTTATTTTTTTCATCACTACATATTTTTTGAGACAGCGCAATTCATAATCACTTTTCTTGTTGATTGTAGAATGCATCCAAACCATATTGCGAGAAATTATGTTCCTTCATATAGTTTTTAAAGGCCACAACACCTTTATCCTTCGCTTCTTTATATGCCTTAGAAAGCGAAAGGTAAATGTAACGACGAACAAGTTTTCTTTGTCTGTCATTATAGAAAGTTGTAAGCATCCTCATCATCTTGTCAATCCTATCCTCCTGCCATTTCTCAGTACGAAGTGGAAATGTAATGACGAATGCCTTTTGATTTTCTTTGTGTGCCATTGCGTTTATTAAATATCTTGCTGCAAATATAGCGTTTATATTTCAAACAGCCAAATGACTATTTATCACCTTAAATTAGCAGACGCAACCCTTTGTTCTCTTCTTGGTGTTTTTACCGTGCGTTCATGCGCTTTGTATGGCTAAAACCCTTGCAATTGTTCAGGTATGGGCATAATCTCCCCTTTCCCCAAAGTTAGGGATTCTCCCAAGTACTCAAATGTAAAAGGTATTATCCAAATGAAAGTCGGTTATAAGGTCCGTCTGTATATAAATTGATGTTCCATGTTCTTGCTGTCCTCGTCCATTTTGCGCATACTGCAGCAAAATGAAAGACAAATTTCTTCACTCTGCTTGTTGGGGTGATTGGGGTAAATACAGGCGATATTTGCCTAGTGAGGTATGAGAAGAAATCCATGCAAATTGCCGTCAATATCATAAAGACTGTATTCTCTTCCAGGAACGAGCAAGGCAGATGCTTCCATCCGAAATCATTGTTGAGACGATCAAAATCGCGCTCTCTGGCTCCGCGTTTGTTGTACGTTTTAATTACGCTCTTTTCATCACTATCCCAATCATTGGTAATGATGCAGCGGTACGTATACCTTTTACCGAATAAATCGGGTGCTTCGTCCTTGTCTTCAGTCCTTTGCACAACAATGCGGTAATGCGAGTCTTCCATGAATTTAGAAGACATAAATGATGCCACCTCTGTATTTTGCAGACCTATCTGCACACGTTTCCATACGCTTATGTCCTCTATGTGAGTATACATGGCTGCGCTATGTAAGGCTCGAATGTAGAACACGCGGCAATTGTCATCAACTGCTCGTATTATATCCTCTGTATATGAGCTACAATCGGCACGGAATATTTTGATTACCAATCCATTGGGATGCAGCAGTTCAAATACCCTTGTCAGCATATCTGCTTGATGAAACTTCACTGGCGTGTTTCCGTCACGATTCTCTATGTATGCGATGACTCCATCTATTGATACCACACCAGGGAAATAGCCAAAGGCTTGCTTGTATGAGTATTTCGAATCTGCCTTTTCTGCTCTTAAAAACACATGGTCAAAATCCACATCTACCACTTGGCCTTGTCTAAGTAGTCCCATGCTCATATTGAGTTTCATCAGCAGCTCATTGAGTCTGCTATTGACATTGAAACGAAACACATTGCCTGTAGATTATTTGTATTCTGTATTTGAGCAGGCCAGTTCCTTTATCGCACGACCAATGGTATGGCTTGTCGGTATTCGTTCGTTGGGAGATTCACGGAGATGGCAAACACGTCTGTTGACATCCTCTACGTAGTCACCTCCAAATAAATAAAAATCAAACAAGGCCGAGACAATCTCGTCCCATTGATGTCCATTGTAAGTTGAACTGCGTGTGCCCAATGTCTCATTTATGATTTTACCTATTGACAGAGAGCTAAATGCCTTGTTCGCGAAATATAAACCTCCAAAAGGAGTGTATGTTCCAGATTTTATGTTTACCTTTGCCATATGTCGGATGTTTTTTGCACCACTAATTTAAGTGAATATTTCGACATAGGCAAGCGTTTGGTAACTTATTGTTACTCAACGACTTGTTTTTCTTATTTCATTTGAGTCTGCTAATTTAAGGTATTCAGCAGGCAAAGCCTGTTCCGAGAGATTCCATTGCTCGATGAATTTGTCGATCATCTCCGTGCCTTTCTCCGTGCAACATCCGCGCAGCATCACCATGATGGTGTTGACAAAAATCTCCCTGATGGTGTAGCCTTCAAAGATTTCGTTGTTGATCAGCGTGTCCATTTTGCTTTGCATGAAAGGCACCACAATCTCGAATTTGATGTTTTTCTTGAAAATCCCCTGTTCGATGCCCTTTTGCATGAAGGCAACGCCTTCGATGGCGTGCTTCTTGCTGACTTCACGATGGTAGGCCACGATGTTGGGATATTTACGCATCTCGGTGAAGAACTTCGGGTTGACATGGCGGACATCGTCGAGCGACATTTTGAAGAACTTCAAGAGAATCTCCAAGACATTGTCGGTTTCGCACTTGGTCTTTTCAACGAAAAGCCGCTCCTCCTCCTGGTGTTTCTTGATGCAGGCCAATAGCAATGACTCCTTGTCGCGAAACACCTGATAGAGCGTTCGCTTCGACATAGACAGCAAATGCGCGATGTGGTCCATCGTGACCGCCTTGATGCCGTCTTTGTGGAAAGCCTTCACGGCAGCCTCTATGATGTTGTTCCGTACTTCTGTGTTGTTAATATCTTCCATCATTCCTATGTTTTTGCCATTGCAGAGCATGGGGTTATCGACTCGTCTTTCAGATTACATAAAGTATTGGGACAGGGTTTTATCCAGCCGCAGCGTTGAAAAACCAGCGACTGCTTCCTTGGAACCTCGCCAAGTTCCAGGTCTGAAAAACGTCTATCTGTTTATCAGCTACAAAGTTAGCAATAAAAACTTATCAACGCGCATAAGTTTTCTTGTTTTTTCAGCCTTTCTTGTTGACATTGGGAGAAATGGCAGGTGGGCTTACGAAAAACGGGGGAGGCGCCCAACGCGATGTTGGAAACTCTAAACTCGTAAAATTGTCGAGACACTGTTTTCTGAACGGCGTTTTTGCGGGCGGCGTCAGGTAGGGTGTTCAAAATCCAGAAAAATCTCTGCGCGGTTTTGAGCCAAATAACATGGCAGTTGCGCCGCTGCCCCTGAAAGGTAGGGTGTTCAAAATCGCTTCAAAATCCTACGCATTTTTTGCCTATAGTATT
>OHKV01000559.1_pt1 | contig 19467 bp, 16 predicted proteins | sample 1568951 | NCBI WGS metagenome assembly OHKV01 (sample SAMEA3879528, study PRJEB24766) | human gut metagenome | biome: human-associated habitat; feature: feces | place: USA | collected 1985/1987
CCTCCTCGGCAGCTATGAAGTAACGCGAGTCGGTCCACAGGGCGGCAGCGTCCAATGTCACCACCGCCGTACCGGCCGAACCGCCAAAGCCACTCACCCACTCGCGGCACTTCCAGTGGTCGGGCACGTACTCGCCGCAATGAGGGTCGGTGCTGGGAAAGATGAAGGCGTCGAGCCGCTCGCGCCTCATCACCTCCCGCAACTCAGTCAATCTGTTTTCAATGTTATCATCCATCGCGTGAAATTGTAAATTAGACTTTACAAAGGTATTACTTTTCAGAATTAATAACAAATTAAAGCCCATATAAACACACAGCATACACTTTTTTTTCTTAACTTTGCGCTGAATTTGAGTGACCAGGAACGTTTAATCATTATATAATAAAGATTATGGCATTTTTAACTAACGAAAAACTGACAATCGTAGGCGCAGCCGGCATGATCGGCTCAAACATGGTTCAGACAGCCCTCACCATGGGCCTGACAAGTGACATCTGTCTTTACGATGTGTTCTCACCGGAAGGCGTTGCCGAGGAAATGCGCCAGAGCGGGTTCGGCGATGTGAAGATCACAGCCACCACCGACCCCGAGGAAGCATTCACCAATGCCAAGTACATCATATCATCCGGCGGAGCTCCACGCAAGGCCGGCATGACCCGCGAAGACCTCCTGAAAGGCAACTGCGAGATAGCCGAGGGTCTTGGCAAGAACATCAAGCAGTATTGCCCCGACGTTAAGCACGTGGTCATCATCTTCAACCCGGCCGACCTCACCGGACTCGTTACACTGCTGTACTCCGGCCTGAAACCATCGCAGGTGACAACGCTGGCCGCCCTCGACTCAACACGCTTGCAGAGCGCCCTGGCAAAGAAGTTCAACGTGATGCAGAGCGAGGTTAAGGGATGCGCCACCTACGGAGGCCACGGCGAGCAGATGGCTGTGTTCGGTTCACACGTGACCATCGACGGCCGCAAACTGACCGACATCATCGGCACCGACGAGTTCCCCGAGGCTGAGTGGGAGCAGATGAAGAAAGACGTTACACAGGGCGGTGCCAAGATCATCGAGCTCCGCGGACGCTCTTCATTCCAGAGCCCTGCCTACCTGTCGGTAGAGATGATACGTGCCGTCATGGGCGGCGAGCCGTTCAAGTACCCTGTTGGCACATACGTAAGCAACGACAAGTACAACCACATCATGATGGCCATGGCCACCACGCTCGACACCACCGGTGCACACTATGAGGTTCCGCAGGGCACTGCCGAGGAGAACGCCAAGCTTGACGCAAGCTACGAGCACCTCTGCAAGATGCGCGACGAGCTGGTTACACTGAACATAGTTCCGGCCATCTCGGAGTGGAGCAAGGTTAACCCCAACCTGTAATCAACATCCAGCAAGATAAAACAACTAAAAAATGGCGCAGGCATCACATTGCCCGCGTCATTTTTTTGCCAACCGGCGCCGCCCAATTCGCCGCCCAAGTGCCCTAAGCCTCCTAGGCCTCCTAGGCTTCCTTGGTTTCCTAGGCTTCCTAGGCTTCCTAGGCTTCCTAAGCCTCCTAAAAATCCTAAGCTTCCTAAGCCTCCCATCCTCCCTAGTCTTCCTAAAATCCCCTCTTCACTTACTCCCTTTTCGGCTCTGCAGCCTCACACGCGTCATCTCCTCCCTTATGCCACCCCGCTCAACGAAGTCGCATTTCAGCCTCTCTATCAAACCGCGCAGCAACACATCAGCCTGATAAATCAGCGTAATAGCTATGTTAGCGATGGCAGTATCGGTGCGCACAGCAATAGCCTTGCGATAAAAAACGGAATCATTGTGAGCCATGCAAGCCCTACGGCATTGCTCATATTTATCCGAGCCAGGCAACCATAACTCAAGGTTGCGAACCCGCAGATAGTCCTTGTAGTCAAGTAGCAACTCCTGCAGACTGGCACGGGCCACATTCACAAGCTTAATGGCAGTCTCGCACGACGTCGCGCCGGCCTCAACGCCCTCAGCAATATTCTGCTTACCGCTGCGTGCAGCCTGCACCATCTGGTCGACAGTACGGTCACCCCGGCCAAGAAAGCGATGTGCAAAATAGTAAGTGACATCATATATACACTCACTCTTCTGGTACGCCTTCAACCGGTCATAGTTTTGTGTCAGCGGAATAAAGTCACGCTTCGGGTCAATCATAGGCTTGTCATTTATCGGTAGGTATTTGAGTAATATTCGCGCACAGAAGACATCGAGATGCCCAAAGCGCCTTATAGCACAGAGGAAACATCCGGCCATTTCAAGGAGCAAGCAACCCAACGCCCACTCAGCCGCCCCTCTCTCGCTCACAGTAGCCAAGGCAACGGGCGCCCCGCGCTTCCTAACAGTAGTCCTAAGCCTCCTAAGCCTCCTAAGCCTCCTAAGCCTCCTAAAAGCCCCAGGCCTCCTAAGCCTCCTACTCTACAGCTTCGCCATAAACCGCTCGCGGTCAACAATAAAGCGCAGGTGAGTTCCCTCGCCAATCACCTTGTCGCCCTGAAGAGCTATGACATTAAAGTAAAGCTTGCGGCCGTCAATCTTCTCGAGAGTGGCGCGAGCCCTCACCTCAGCCCCGACAGGCGACGGCGCAAGGTGTGAAGACGAAATCTGCCCGCCAACAGTAGTGCTACCCTCGGGCAACTCTGCTGCCACGGCAAGCATGGCAGCATTTTCCATCAATGCAAGCATGGCGGGTGTGGCTAATACCGGCATGTCGCCCGAACCAAGGGCGATGGCAGTGTTGGCGTCGCTGACGACCACACTGCTTGTGTGTGAAAGTCCTGTCTCTAACATAAGATAATATTCTAAGCAAACCCAAAATTAATAAATATCCCGAAAAGCGCAAAACAAAACGACACGCTTTTGAGGAAAATAAACTAATTTTGCAATATCAAACAAATAAACAACAACGCAAAAGAAATGGCACTGATAAAACCAATCAACGGACTGACACCCCATTGGGGTAAAGACTGCTACTTCAGCGAAAACGCCACCATCGTGGGCGAGGTGACCATGGGCGACGAGTGCTCCATCTGGTTTAACGCCGTGGTGCGTGGCGACGTGGCCCCCATAACCATCGGCCACCGCACCAACGTGCAGGACGGAGCCTGCATCCATGTGACCAACACCACAGGCCCAACGGTGATAGGCAACGATGTGACCATCGGCCACAACGCCACGGTGCATGCCTGCACCATCAACGACGGGGCCCTCATAGGCATGGGAGCCACACTGCTCGACGGATGCGAGGTGGGCCGCGGAGCCGTCGTGGCAGCCGGCGCCCTGGTTCTTCAGGGCACAAAGATAGGCGACCACGAACTGTGGGGCGGCGTACCGGCCAAGTTCATCAAGATGGCGCGCGAAGGACAGGCGGAAAGCTTCGCCAAACACTACGTGGAATACTCAAGGTGGTACCGCCCGGTGACGCCACAGCCCTGACAGGCTTGCGGCGCACACCGACAAGCACCGCCCATCACTTCAGGCCAAGCACTGTCCTGGCTGCATTGTTGTCGGGGTCTATCTCGAGAACCATCTCCCAGTAGACGCGGCCGCGGGCGCGCTGCTTGGCCACAAAGGTGTAGTAATAACCAAGGTAATGGCAGGCTGCCTTCATGCGCTCGTCGGCAAGGCTCGTGCGATCGGGCATAGCCTCGACAACGGCAATGAGACGTTGCGCATAAGGCACGCCAAGCCCCTTGGCCGACTCAGGGTCCTGGCCGTTGGCCAATGTAAGCTGGCGGTATAAGGCATAGTCGGCATTCGCAGGGAAACGCTCCGACATGACCGTCAGCACCGAGTCGGCACGGCGCCATGCCTCGGCACGCCCCTCACCAGAAAGAGTGTCACCCTTCTCTATGTATATCTCAGCCAGCAGGTTAAGGTCGTAAGCAGAAAGCAGACTGTCTTTCTGACGCTTGTCTATGTAAGCCAAGCACGCAACCTCGGCCTTGTCGTAATCGCCAAGCTCCCTGTAGGCCTTCACAATCTCCTGCATGGCCGTGACTTTGTCTTTCTCTGTGGCATCGTCAAACGAAGCCACCTTGCCAAACATGTCTACAGCATCGGCGTAACGCTGCTTGCCAAGGTAAGCATAACCGTAGTACAGATAGTCTTTCGACTGAATGTCGGCGGTGTCGGCATCATGAAACAGGAGACCGGCAAACTCCAATGCCTCATCATATTTCTTCAAGTCGGTATAGTTCCAGAATGCCAGACGGTCAAGGGCCGCATTGCCCGGAAACCGGCCATGGCCATAAAGGGCCACGCCAAGGCTGCTGTCGAAATTGCCCAACAGGTAATGGTAGATGGCATAACTCACAAGGTCGTCGACATCCATGCTGTCCCTGTCGGCCTTGTCGTAAAAGCCGATGGCGCGCCTCACGTCAGACCTCCGCTCGTAGGCCCGGGCAACAGCCAGCTCCACAGGGTAAGCGGGCAGGCAGTCGCGAATGGACGACATGGTCGAAACAGCCGCAGAAGAATCGGCATCGAGTGCCACGTCGAGGTAAGACAGGTAGCCGTCGGGCACAAACTTGTCGGCTGCGATGGCACGCCTGTACCAGTCGAGGGCCGCATCGCGGTTGCCCATGGTCAGCTGTATGTCGCCGCCGTGGATATATGCCGGCACATAAGAACGGTCGTTGGCTATGGCCAGGTTGATGTATTTATATGCGTTGGCACTGTCGCGCGTTACAAACGTGTAATACATCTGACCCTCAGGGCGCGAAAACGAATAATAAGCCTTCGCAATGCCGGTGATGACTTCGCTGTTGTTGTCAAACTTCTTGTATATCTTCTCTACGTACGGGTCAAGCACATTCTTGTAATGAGAGTATTTGCGCACCACGCTGTCTAAGGCTGCCATGGCGGCCTCGGGGTCGCTCTGGGCCGACAAAGGCAGCGAAGCCGCAAACACGACTGCAGCCAATGATAATCTGAAGAACTTAATAATCATAACGCTTTGGAACAAACACGGAACTAAAAATCATACTGCAAACCGAGGTTTAACGTCTCGAGATGCTTTGTGCCAAGGAAGTTGATGCCGGGCAAGTCAAACTTGCGCCACACATAAAGGGTCGGAGAAAGATAGACACTCCAATTGGGCGTGACATGGGCAGTGAGGCGCACGCCTACGTTGGCGCCAAACACAGTCTTGTTGTCAACAGGCTTTGCCAGCGCAGTGCTGTGGCCCTCGGACAACGACTCTGACTGATGCAGCGAAGCCGACTCGCCCCAAAGCATAAACAGCGAGGGGCCGGCATATGCCACGGCACTGAATACGCGCCCGGGCCTGTAGCCTCCCATAAGCTCGGTGAAATCGAGCGAATAGTCCAGCGACACTATGCCCATGCCATAGCGACGGCGCCATACGCCCGAACGCCACGTGCGACTGGAGTTGCCGGCGGCATCGGCAGGCGCATAATCGTAGAACCCCGTCTTGTGCAGTGTGGGCACCGACTCATAGTCAAACGATGCACGCACAGCCGACAAGCGGTCGATGCGGAACTCACCCCATAGCTGGGCGTTGAACCCCATGCCGGCGCCGTCGAGCGCCGAGCGCGTATATCTGAGGCTTGTCCCCATGCCGGCACCGACACTGAAGCGGCTGTCGAGCACCCCGCTGACACGGCGCGACTTAGGCAAGCGGTTGGCCGTGGTCACGGTAAGGCCCATGTTAAGCGAGAACCCTGTGTCGGTGCATCTCATGCTACGCTCTGCGTCTGAATAAGGAATGTCGTACACATACCATGCACCACGCGGTTCCACAAAGAACTGAAGGCCGGGCGACAACTGTGCCCAGGCATGGGCGCCCAAAGCCCACGAGCCGTAAAAACGGTTAAGGCGCTCGGATGGCTCGTAACGCAATACACGGCCAAGTTCTCCGCCGAACAGCACATAAAAGCCGAAACGGGAATCCCATGAGAACCGCTTGGAAAACCCAAGGGGATTGACAAGGGCATCGAGGCGGGCGCCACCGTAGAACTTGTGGTACAGTTCGTCGTACGACGCGGTGCCGCTCATCACCTCCGACTTTGACGACAGGGCCGAACGCAATGAAGCCGTAAGCCGTAGACCGAGCACCGGCGACAACCACTTGCCGACAGACACCGACGTCTCGTGACCCACAGAGACGCCTTCGTCACCCGACGCGTCCATGAAATGTGGCCCGGCCGACAGTTCCATGAACCACGGCTTTCGCCACGACGAAGGAGTAGAGTCGGGCTGCAGGGCACCGTCGCCGTGCAACTCACGCGCCAGCTTGCGACGCAGTGACTCGGGTATGGTATTGCCAAGATAATAGACATAGCTTATGCCGGCGCCGTAGAAAAAGTCGTACTTACGCCAGTTGAGCGTCTCGCTGACATCCATCTGGTCGGTGCCAATGCCTACGTAAGGCTCGAATGTGATGAATGCCTGGGGTCCTGTGTAAAACTTAAACTGTATGCCGAAGTGACCTTCCAAAGACTTGCGCCAGCCCGGCTTGTAGCGCTGGCGTGACAACTGTGCGCCAAGGCCGATGACGGACGACACGTCGAGCGGGCGCGTCGGGGCATAGCCGTCAAAATAAGAAGACAAGCTGAAAAGGTAATCAAAGCGTCCGCCTCCCTTTGCCAACATGAGGTTGTTGCCCTGCTGGTAGCCTAAGTCGCCGTGTAGCATCAATCTCAATGTGTTCAGGCGGTCCAACCGCTTGCCCACTCCGAAATGCACCGACGCCAATGCGCCGAACCCATAGTCGTCGGTTGGCGGCACCATCTTCTCGACACCTATGCCTCCCTCAAGGAACACACGGCTGTACCATGGTGAGCTAAGCTCTGACCCACGGTCAAGGTAACGGCGTTCCATGACATAGTCGAGGGCATTGAAGCCTGTCCCCTTGCCACCGCGCCTCGATGCCACGGTGTCGGCGGCGGCGCCACTGCCGGCCACCGGCCCCGAAGCTATGGAACCGACAGAGTCGGCAACGGTGCCGGGCAGCTTCCTTACGGCCGCAACGCCACAGCCATGGGCCGGCAAAAGCCCCGACGCCGAACCGGCCAACGCCATTGGGACAAAGCACGACCCAAATAGCATCACCACAGATACAGGAATATACATTAACTTCATCTTACTATTTTGTCTCCTCTGTTTGTTTGTCTTGAACGGCTGGCGCTTCCGCATCGCTGCCGGAAGAAGGCGCGCTGCCGGAGCCGGCTCCGTTGCCGGCCGCCTTGCTGCGCGACGCTGCGTAAAGCATGTCGAACTTACGGCGGTAGGCATCGGCCTTGTCGTCATCGTATGGATATTTCTCACGAATGTCGTCGCTAACGTTTCCCTCGTTGGCATAAAGGCTCTTGTACTTAGGCTCCAGGTCGAAACTGTGCTGGAAATAAGCCAGGAAGAACGGCGTGCGGTCGGTGCCGGCAGCCTCTTGCAACTTGGCATGCCTCTCAAGAGCCTCCGTGTATTTTACCGCTGCAGCGGGGTCGGTGTTCTGAAGTTTCATGAACTCTACGTCGGAAAGTTCCCTGAATCCGTCGTCGGCTATTCCCACGGGAGGCTCCTTGCCGGCCTCTTCGCTCCACAGCAATCCCTTCAGATACCACTTCTTTGCATTCGAATCGTCCATCTTGTCGACCAATGCCTCTGCCTCCTGTCGGGTCTTGTTAAGCTGAGAATGGAGCTCCGAAAAGATGATGGCCCTGTTGTCTGCGCTCGACTGCATGACATAAGCATAAGCCTCATTGCACATCTTTTCCTCCTCGGGGGTGCACTGCCCCTGTATATACTTGATGAAATAACGCTCAAAGTGGATAAACTTTTCGAGCTTCGACGTTATTGAATCCTTGGGAGCCCAGTCTACAAGATACTGCGCAGTGTCGAGTTTCTGCTCCTGGAAATATATTATAGCCTGGTTGATGAGCATCTCGCGCAAGTTCTTGCGCACAGCCACGCCACCCTCATATTTGCTTGCGGGCACACGCCTGTCGGTGTAATCGATGAACGGGGCCAGTATTCTCGGGTCGGGCACGCCTCGCCTCATGCTGAGCAAAGCCATCCTGTTGGCCACGTACGGTGCGAAACGCAGCTTGTCGTATCCGGGCTGGGCGGTGATCTGGCGGTAAGCCATCTCCGTTATTGTGTCGAGCTCGGCCTTGTCCTTGACCGTAGCGAAGAGATTGTAATAATCGCCGTCGGAGAACCGTTTCTTCCCTGCGATGTAGTCGGGCTTGAAACTGTAATAAGCCTCGACAGCCTCGTCGGGAGTCATCACATGGTCGCGCTCGTATGAATAAGAGCACTTCATCATGCGCTGGCCCGCCAAGACGGGTTGAATGACAGAGGCGTAGAACGGCAAGTTGCGCAAAGCCAAGTTTACCCTGCGGCTGTCGGTCGTTGCGACAACGTTGCGAACCATCGACACAATGGCCGTGTCCGTGCCGTTGCCCTCGAGTTCGGCAACAACATCCTGCCACGTATACACCTTCACCGTCGGCGCCGGCAGCTGCACGTCGGCGCCCGGGCCGAGGCCGCTCTTTATTATGGACAATGCACGGGCTGCACGCTTGCCTGCCAGCGCCTTGTTGCTCTCATAGATGCCATCGGGCGAGGCCGACCCCTCGACACGCACACGGAACAGCTTGTCGCCATACGACTTGAGCTCGTCGATGAGCTTGCGGAACTCAACGTCATTCAGCGAATCGGTTGTGAGCCTGTCGGTGCCAACCTCGAAAGTAAGCATAAGGTTGCGTGGCACCGTGGTAAACTGCGACTCGGCCTCAACCTTGAAGTCAGTTATGTCGAGTGGCGCCGAAGCCACAGACAGGTCGAGGAACTTGAACGGGCGGAAAGCCAGGCACGACCCCGTGCCCTCGCCACCATTATTATAATACTCACGATGGAAATCCTCGAGCACACAGTAATAAACCCCTTTGTAGGTCTTGTCCTTGTCGGGCTTCTTGAACGTCACAGTGGTGTCCATCGAGAATGGCTCGCCATCGGCCAGCACCACGGCATCCTTGTAAGCAAAGGCCAGCGGGTCTTTGCCATAATAGTCAAAGCGCATGCGCCTGTCTTGCATCTTGTGGTATTCGCCGCCCTCATACACCATGGGCTCCAAGTAAGCTATGGTGTCTTCCGTCTGGCAGTCAATGGCCATGGGCTGTATGATGAGGCGCGAGTCGTCTTTGGTCCATCCTTCAGGCAACACTACGTTGACGCTAAACTGTGTCTCATAGCCGGTGTCCATGCTCGGCACCTTCTTGAATGTGGGCTTTATTATCCTACGGCGCCCGTCGACAATGATGTCGCGCAAGGCGCGCCGCATGCGCACCACGATGTCGTACCGCGTCTTGCCCTCGACAATCTCAAACACCTCGGCCTCTTCCTCGTCGCAGAACACCACGACGGCCTGGCCTGCCATGACCGAGAGGTCGAACGAGCCATTGGGGCGCGAGTCTTTCCACGAGGCCCCGCTGGCAACGATGGCATTGTCTATCTCTGCGCCCGTGGCACCGATGGCGTTTACGGCAGCCACGGCCTCCACAAGGCTGTTCTTCACCTTTATCGCCCGCTTCAACGACTTGAACGTGGCATACCTTACCTGCGAGTATGTCTTGCCGTTGTTGGTCAACTTGGCCACTTGGCACGACACATGCATGGGTGCATCCTGTGCGGCCGCATTGCCGACGCCAATACACGACAGCACCATGGCGACAACGACAGCGTAGAATCTAAATACCTTTATCCCAAAAACCATGAAACTCATTTTAATATGTACACCACAGACACACCTATGCGCGTTGGCAGCAGGCAATAGCCGCTGGCGTTGGCCTGTGCCGTCCCGCCGTAGCTGTAGTCCTGGTCATAGTTGTCCGACTCAAAATACTCCTTCTGCCTGTAAGCCACCAATCCCACACCGGCGTGCAAATCGATGTTCACCCTGCTCGATAGTGGTATGACATAGCCAAACGTCAGGCCCAGGCCTACGGCATAACCGTCATACACCTTGCACTTCCACGTGATGTCGTACTGGGTGCCCAATGCCCCGACGCCCACAAAATGGCGGTGCATGGGGCGCCCTGAGAAATAGTAACGCCACTCGGGCTGTATGCCGACAATCTTCATAGTCTTGCCCCAGGGGTTGTGGTTGCCAAAGAGGTTGAGACTGATGGAAGAGCGCTCGCACACCACCAGCTCGGCCCCTACGGACGGGGTCTGCAATGCATCCATCAACACATCTGTGCTCACAGCCACCATCTGCGCACGCGACGTGGTGCAGGCAAAAGCCATCAAGGCGGCAAAGACAAGTTTATTCATTTTTCTTTTTCAGTTATCTGTTTGTTATTTCCCGCCAGAGGGAACGCCGGCGGCCGGCATGATTTGCTCAGGCCTGGGGTGATCACTGCCCACGGGCCTCTACGATATCCATTATGCCGGCGCCGCGCCGGGCTTGCCTCGCGGCAGACAAGGTGTCGAGGCCCATGCCGACAACCAGTTTCACATTGTACGACTTGCCGGCCTCAAAGGCCCTGCCGCCGGGCAGCCCAACTTCTTGCGGGGCACCATGGTACACGTTGCCCTGCCTGTCTCTCAGCGTCACGGCCACCCGGTAGCGGTGCTGTCCGGCCCCAGCCGGGGGCACCGGAAGCATGATGCCCTGTCCAACGGCCATCTCGACAGGCTTGCCGTCGGCCACCTGCATGAAGTAATCGCCATGCTCAAGCGGCCTGTCGCCTGTGTCGAGCAGCAAGAAGTCTTCCATCGCCGCTTTGTCGGCCCAGTCAAAAGACACCTTGCCATCTTCATTGCCGTCGGCCATGTCGGCCACCGTCAGCCGTGCCTCGGCCGGCACCCCTATCACCTTGACACTGTCTATAGCCATGTCGCAAACGGCATCAAGCTGCCCGTCGGCGTCGGCCACGGGCTGGGCCGTAAACGTCAGGCGCATCAGCTTGTGCTCAAAATGCACCGATGGCACATTGCCCTCGTTGCCTGGCCGCCTGAAATAAATGGCGCTGAAAGCCTCCGGGTCGCTGCCCACGGCCTTGCCGTATATCAAGTCTTCCTTGCCCGTAAGCCTGATGACTGCCACACGAGTGGAGTCGGTTGCCTCTACGTTGCAGGTGCGAGGATGGTATGCATAGAACGAATAGCTGTAAACGCCATCGTTCGATAGAAATATGGGCCGTCGGCAAATGCCATGTCCGTATGCGTGGCGTCGGGCGAGCGCCTGGCGTTGGCGGCCACGTTATCCAGCAGCACCGTGCTGCCACCCCACCCGCCGTCGGTGGCCCATGCCAAGCCGCCGTCGGCCGACACACCGGGCAAGAAGCCGCTGGCCAAGGCAAACACTCCGATGCTGTCGGCCTCAAACAAGCCGTCGGCACCCGACTCTATGCTTGCGCGCGTCAGGCCCGCAGCGGCAAGGCTCACCGCCACGTCGCCCGGGCTGTGGCTGGTGCCGCCGCCTGCGGCCATGCCCTCATCGTTGCTGCACGATGAAAGCATGGCCACCACGGTCAGCGCCAGAGAGTAAAAACGTATGTTCATTTCAGTTGCAATGTTGTTTGTTGTAAGTGGGCCTGCAGGATAGCCGGTGGGGCACAGGCCCGGCCATCACCGTCACTCGCCCTGTGCGGCAAGAGACGCAGCACCGTCTATCGGGTCGAGGTAGATGTCTTCGCCCTCGGTCCATGGCGTCAGCGTTGCGTTGACGTTGACCTTCTCAAGGCCATACACCACAATCTTCACGTTATATGAGTTGCCGGCAAGGAAACCTGCTGCCGACGACGATGACGGCAGGCTTATCACATCCTTCACTATGAGCTCCTTGTCTTCCATCACAGGGCGGTCGCTGCCGTCTACCCCTGTCTGCACACGCTGCCTCAACGTGATCTTCACTTCATACGACCTGTCGGGAGCCACCAGCATGGCGTCGCCGGCCTGCACTTCGTTGCCGCTGTTGGATATCGAGTTCCACGTTGGCATCACCACGTCCATCGGCTCGAGGTCTACATTGTCGGAAGCTCCCTCGGGGCGCTGCATGAGCACCAGCGTATCGACCTCGCTGTCAAACTGCAACGAACCGGCCGATGTCCTGTCGCCGCCAGCCTTTGCTATGGTCAGGCTTCCAGCCGACTTCGACAGCACTTCTATCTTTGTCACCCTCACGCATGTCTCCTGGCCGGCGGCCTCGCCTGCCTTGACGCACGATGCCTCGTTGCCGCCAATGATCTGGAAGTTGAGGCGTGTCAGCAAGTGACGGAACAGCAGGTTGGGGTTGACCCCGCGGTGTGCCGAATAAGAAGAGTAATACCTGTCGGGATACGACGACAGCAATGCCAGCTCTTCGTCGGAGGGCACGGCCACTGCACTCATAATGTCTTGCGTGCCGTCTATCTTCACCCCGATGACAATGCTGTCGGGGTTTGCAGGGTCGCTGCCCACGGCTGTGGGCACGGCCGGCGTACCCGTTGCATCGTCTATGCGGTAGGCGACGAAGTCAAACGAACCCGACGTAGGGTAATACTTCACCGACTGGTCGAAGGCAGTGGCAACGCCCGACTCGCCGGAGCCCGGCGCCCTGAAGTCGTAGTTTTCGTAAATGGCGGTATGCCCGTCAGACTCGGTGGCGGGCACCACCGTTCCCTTGTTGAACATATACAGCCTGAAGCTCTGCCCGGCCCAGTCGTTGTCGCCCTCGACGCCGCCGACCGTTCCCGTGCCGCGCGTGGCCACGGAACCGTGTGACGACACGCCAATCTTTATCGGCTCAAGGCCTGCCGAGTCGAGCGAACCTGATGTTTCAACATCATCTTGAGAGCAGCTGCACAACACTCCTGCAAAGGCGGCTGCAAATAAAATCGTTTTCTTCATAACGAGACTGTTTTAATAATTAAATAATATATTTATCATTACGAGTTGTCAATGGCTGGTCACCGTCAGACGGCAAAGCCCCGGCCGGTCATTCGAGCAGCACGCCGTCGTCTTCCATCGGGTCGAGCACGATGTCTCCGCCATACTCCCATCCCTCGATGTTGGCCGACACCTTGATTTCCTGGAGCCCGTATACCACTATCTTCACAGAGTATACATAGCCCGGCCTGAAGATGTAAGCCCCCGTTTCGGGGTCTTTGAAGTAAGACGTCTCCTGGGCCTTGAGCAGGTAGCGCGATTTCAGGTCGCGCTGTTCGGTCTTGCCTCCGCCAACGTCGACAGTCTGTGTGTAATACAATGTCAGGGCATACTCCGAGTCGGGGGCAAGCATCAGGCTCTCGCCTATCTTCAGCCCGGGACGCTCGTCCCACGGCAACGATGCCATGCTGCCGTCGTAGCTCACCACATATCCGTCTGAATTGAGCGGCGGGCACGGCGACACTCCGTCGGGCGACGCCTCCCTGAGTTCGAGGTCGCGCCTGTCGCTGTCAAACTCTATGCCTGTCTCGTCGGTGTTACGGGCTGCCACGGTAAGCCTGCCGCGATAGCGGCTCTCAACGCTGATGCCCTTGATGACCACGTTGTCGGCCGACTCGTCGCCGGGATAAGCCAGAAACTGCATGCGCGTTAGCCTGTGCTTCATGGCCATGACGGGGTAGACCCCGCGGTGGGCGGCAAACGTGCAGTAGTTGCCAATGTCCAGAATCTGCTCCTGGTCTGACTTTGTGATGGTGAGCTTTCCGTCTCTTATCTTCTCGTCAAGCACGTCTCTTGTCAGTTTTGGGGCCATTCCGCTCATGATGTCCTGCGAGCCGTCAATCTCAAGGTCATAGTATATCCTGTCGGCTTCGCGGTGTGTGTTTGCGGCCGTGGGCTCAAAGTCGTCGATGTGGTAGACGAAGAAGTCGTAGCCAACGTCTTGGAACGCCGAGCTGAAATATAGCTTCTGCGTTGTTTGAGGCTCCAGCGTGCCGTTACGGTCGGCGGTCAGCTTGGTTGGCATACCGAAGTTGTAGTCTGCCCCGTCGAGCAAGCAGTCGGCAGCGGTGAGCCTGTCCTGGTCTGACGCCGTTCCGCCCGAAGACGTCTCGCGGTAGTCGGTATTGTGCACAATGTTGCCGTCGGCATCCTCGGCGGCTCGGAAAGCGTAGACGTAAAACAACGAGTTGGCCAGCTTCCCGGCATGTTCGTCGTCGAACACCCCGGTGCCCCTGGTGGCAATGATTGAGAAATAGTCTTGCTCGTTGACAAACATCATCAGCGGCACCCGGTCGTACACCTCGTCATTGCCTATAGTGCTGCCGTCGTTGTGTATAAGCGTCGGGTATGAGTCGGTGCAGGCTGCAAGCACCATCAGCGAGGCAGCCGCCGACATTACGCCCTTGAGCAAGGCGGTTGTCTTCGTTTTATGTACAACATTCATCGTCATAATATTTCTTCGTTTTGTGGGTGGCGCGGCACCCGTTTTCACATTTTTGCATATTGACAAGGACCCAAGGCCCGGCTACCGCGGCCATATCAGATGTCGACCACGATGTCTGAGCACGATATCCAGCTGTCTATGCCCCAGTCGTTGTCGGGGTTTTCTATTATGGTTTCGCCGTCTATTACCAGGTTGGCCTTGATGTTGAGCACCCCGTGTGAGGCTGTTCGCCTGACAAACGACATGTCGTCGGTATAGTCTATCAGCCGCGCGTCGCGCAGGGTGTTGTACAGGTTGATCTTGCCTTGCAGTTTCTTCACGAGTGTTTCGGCAGGGTCTGCGGGGTTGGTTGTGTGCACATATATTATTACCTGCATGATGCCCGGCCCCGTAGTCACGTCTGCCGACCTGCCCGGCACCAGCCCCGGCACGTTGATGTTGCCATGGCACCTCACGCTGCTTGCCGAATAGGTGTCGTCAATGTGGGCTCCCGATGCGTCGACGCAGTCCATGCGGAACATCATTTTGTATGTCTTTGATATGTCGAGGTCGCCGGTGACGAGCCTTATCCTGTAGGGCAGGCCCGAAATCTCGCCCATCACCGAGTCGACGATGAACGGCGCCGCCCCTTCTTTCTTCTGTATGTTGAAGTACAGGTCGATGTTCTGGGTCATGGGCACCGGCCTGAAGTGGCACGACAGGTGGCGCCCCACGGATACCGGCGCCGCCACGGTGTCGAGCAGCACGGAGCGCATGTTGGGCTGTATGTAGCCTGAATACGGGTTGTAGTCTTGCCAGTCGGGCAGCGTCTCGCGCAAGCCCGGCTCCTCCTTGTCGTACGAACGGTATTCCACGTATATCTCGTCCATGCCCATGTCCGTGTCGCCGCGGGCTATGAACCGGTAGAGGTCGTCGTACTTCAGCTCTGTGGTGTCAAGGTTGAAGGTCATGAACCGGTAGTCGCCCACCGGCAGGTCAAACGACGACAGGGCCGCCGCTGCCGTGCTGTCGCCGGCCGCTACCGTGTCGGCAGAGGCTTCTGTCCCGCCAAGCAGAAACTTGCCATCGCCCGTGGCCGAGCTGACCACCATGGCGCTGAGCCTGCGGTTGACAATCCTGTTGGCTATGACAAACATCGAGTCGGTGGCATCCTCGTCGGCATCAAACGCATAAGAGAAGCTCACGCCGCCCGAATGCGGGTGGCTGCCCATGCGGCACAACTCCACATCTGTGGTGCACGACATTGCCGTCAGCACCATCCAAGATACAAGCGCCACTGCGCGCACACCGTCAGCGAGCCTCATCCTTGTCCTCCTTTCTTTCATTTGCTCTCTTGTCATTGTCTTTGCCTGCAGATGCTTTCTTCTCTTTTTTCCGCTCGGCCTTCTCCTTGGCGCGCTGCTTGCGCACGGCCTCCTTCTGCGCTTTCTGCCTGGCTTCTGCCTCGCGGCGCACCGAGTCGGCGTGGATTCTGTTCACGCGCGCGGCGGCGTTGTACACCTTCCAGAACTCCGCGTCTATCACCTTGCCCACGCTGTCGGCATAATGCTGGTTTATCTTGGCCGTCTCGCGGGCGGTGTTGATGCTGTCCTGCAAGGCCGCAAACGTGTAGTCGCAATCGTAACGCCAGCGGTATTTGTGGGTCGACGGGTAGTCGCCCAGGCGGTAGACCAGGCCTACACGCAGGTCTCTCACAACCGGGAAGGGCACTATCTTCCAGTCGCCGGTCGACACCAACGGGTAGCAATTGCTCTCGCGGTCGTGGCGGTAGGTGTCGTAGCGCGCATAGCACACGCCCACGCTAAGGCCGAGCTCCATATCGAGGCTGCTGCCGTTTGCAAAAACGTAGAGCGGGCGCACGGCACCAAGGCTCAGGCCGGCCGAAAGGGCCGTGCCCTGCTTGCCTTCCGAACCGAACTTGACGGAAAAATCCGAGTATGATGCGTAGAGGCCGCGATAGTATGTCACCGTGGGATGCTTTACTCTGTCGCGGCGGCAAGAGAAGAGCTTGTCTACAAAACCGGTGTGACACTTCACGCCACGCCCGTCTATCTGGCGAATGCGCCAGTAATTGCGCAGTTCGACATTGACTTCGGCCAGGTTGAACACTATGCCGGGCTTGAACGTATGCGAGCCGCCGACATTGCCGCTGACGTCCACGCCCAAAGCCCACCGGCTCCAGTTCTTGTTGCCAAGGTCGAACTCAATGCCGACGCCCGGCATTAGCAAAACCCAGTCTAAGGCATTGAACCGCAAAGAGAGCCTGTCTTTGAATGCCAAGGTGTCCGTCTGTGGACTCTTGTCTACGACTTGTGCCCGAATGGGTATCCCTGCCAACAAGGCAAGGGAACACACTATCACCTTCAAATTTATCAGTTTCACTTTCCCACGCATATTGGCCTGCACAAAAATCAGGCTCTATCGCGAATGTAGACAACCACTTGCGACAGGCCGACCTTAAAAAGCACAGACTTTGCTATTAAACATATAGAGTGGTGCAAAGGTAGATATATTATTTAGCATAACTTTGCACCGCCGTGTTAACATATATAAAATTCTAATATTTTACGACGAGTTCCGTTTACCATATTTTAGAGTTGACACGCCATACCTTAATATATATAAAATAAAAACGTATTAAACCGGCGTGTCAAAACTGTTAAATGTAAATGAATATCGGCAATTTGCCCATGCCCGCATACAGGCCAACCGCAAGCAGCGGCAACACCGCCGATTTCGCGCTGTTGCCATACCGCGCCTCAAAACGGCCCGTATCGGGCTGCCATACGGCCTGTTTCAGGGCCCGAAACGGCCTGTTTCAGAGCAGCGGGCAATGGCGCTTGCAACTCGCTGTATGCCAGCCTGTTCACGGCGAAGCCTCTTGCCGCTGCCTTAGGTTGGCCTGCCATGCGCCGCATGGCGCGTGGGCTGTCTGCCTACATTCGCACAAAAGCACATCAGTCCAGGCATCATGCCCCCATTGCTCATTAGGCGGCATGATGAACCGTAGGTGACAACAAACATTGCCGGCATGGCTTTGGAAAAGGGCCGGAGGCTCTACCGGCCCGCCGTGGCGCCGACGTCAGCGCCCGCCGCCGGTGGTGACGAGCAGCAGCGTGTCTACACCTATGCGCGCCTTGAGCCACCCGCCCATGCGGCTGCGCTCCTGCGGGCTGAGCGTGGCGAGGCCTCGCGGGCCACTTCGGGCGCTACGGCGTCATAGCGCACGTAGGCGTTGAGCCGGTCTTGCAGGTCGGCCACCTTGGCGGCCTCTTCACGGAGCATGGCCGAATAGTTTTCCGATGTTGTGCGCATTGTGGTAAGGCGGTCGTTGAGCATCATCACCGAGTCCGACTCAGTGCCCTGTATCACCCGCAGGGCATACTTGCCCATCTTGTAGTCGCCCAAGCGGCGGCCTGCCGCGGCTATGGCGCTGTCGGTGAGCTCGCGGCCCACGGCCACCACGCGCAGGGCCAGGCTGTCGTCGTCGACGTCGTACGACACGATGCGTGTGCCGGCGTTGTCGAGCTGCTCGCTGACAAACCGCCGGGCGTTGGCCTTGAGCACGGTGTCGCGCACTATGTCGTAGGTCATGATGGCCGCCGGAATCATCGTCACCACCACTATCATGGCCATGTAACGGCGCAACTCCGACTGCCGGCGCCCTCCGTCGGACGGCCGTTGGCCAAACCGCAGCATCCTCACGCCGACGTAAGTGGCCAGCGCTATGAACACGGTATTGATGAAAAACAGGTAGAACGCACCGAGGAAATACAGCACATTGCCCGTGGCCAGGCCGAAGCCCGCGGTGCAAAGCGGGGGCATCAGGGCCGTGGCTATGGCCACGCCGGGCAGCACGTTGCCCTTGCCTTTGGTGGCCAGGGCCACTATTCCGGCCGCGCCGCCGCAGAGGGCAATGAGCACATCGTAGAGCGTGGGCGCGGTGCGGGCCAGCAATTCCGACTGAGCCTCGTCGAGGGGAGTGAGCAGGAAGTAGACCATGGCCGTGATGACGCTTATCACCGTGGCCACGATATAGTTCTTTACCGAACGCTTGAGCAGCTCGAAGTCGTTGATGCCCACGGCGAGGCCCATGCCGATGATGGGGCCCATGAGCGGAGATATGAGCATGGCGCCAATGATGACTGCCGTGGAATTGACGTTGAGACCGAGCGAGGCTATGAATATGGCGAACACAAGCACCCACAGGGTGGCACCGCGAAACGACACGCCGGCACTGATGGCGCGCACCGTCTCGGCCTCATCCTCCTTGTCGGGCATGGCATTGAAATATCTGCGCAACGTGGCCATGGCGGCCTGCAAGAAGCGCTTGGCCAGCACGGCCAACTGTTGTTCTTCTCTTCTTCTGTCCATCTCTTTATTGCATTTTGTGGTTATGGGCAGCGCGAACCGCTCGCGCCACATTCGGCAAATATACACAATTATCTGCAAAGCGATGCCCCATCTATGTTATTTATTGGCAACGGGCATCGACTTACGGCTCAAACAGGCGGCTCACAAGGCCGGCACCGCCACGGCAAGGAGCCGCCCCCTGCCGATGGAATGGGCAGAAAACGCTCGTTTTATTGTCTTTTCGGGGGTTCTGCCACCATAGGCACCTGTGACGGCATGGCCTTCGACGGGGCGCAACGGCCTGCCAACGCCACCGGCGACGACAAGCCGGAGGGGGCAGAATGCACGCAGAATACACGCAAGACATGCAATTTTTGCCCATTCCATCGGCAGCAATGGCTCTGTAGGGCCGGCGCGCCACGGGGCTTCTACACCGCCACGGGCCGGGCCTGGGTGCATCGGGAAATGGTGGCCAGCGCGTTTCGGTACTGCCACCCGGCCACGGCCAACTGCCAACATGGGCCTTGCATTCATGCCAACCCGGCGCTCCTACAGGCCGGCACATACGGACATGCCGAGAAGCAACGGGGCCGTCACGGCCGGAAATGACACTAAAAACGGTGGCGGAACAGGCTATACTGGCCACATCTGTACGGTTTCTTAATGGTTATTAAGCATCGGCAGACATCGGCTTAAGGGATTTTTGAGTACCTTTGCAGCATATGACATACGCCGACATCATACTGCCCGTG
>OHKV01000564.1_pt1 | contig 19172 bp, 19 predicted proteins | sample 1568951 | NCBI WGS metagenome assembly OHKV01 (sample SAMEA3879528, study PRJEB24766) | human gut metagenome | biome: human-associated habitat; feature: feces | place: USA | collected 1985/1987
GTCCGACTTTACCGCCGAGAGCTATGACAACGCCGATATGAAACCCTTCCTGGTGCCCTATCTGGTGGAGGACCAGTCGACAGCCAAGGGCAATATGATTGTGATTGCTGGCGGCGGTTATTCTTCCCGCGGCAACGCCATGGAAGGCTATCCCATCGCCGAGGCCTTCCGAGATCTGGGATACAACGCCTATGTGCTCCAGCGCCGGGTGGCCCCCTACAGCCAGGAAGATACCTGGCTGGATATGCAGCGGGCTGTCCGGTACCTGCGATATAATGCCGACAGCCTGGGACTGGGCGGTATGGACTGTATCGCCGCCAGCGGCTTCTCGGGCGGTTCGGGCACCATCCTGGGAGAAGTGGCCAACCTGTATGGCGATGTTCAGCCCACCCTGTATGATGCAGATTATGCCTCCGACGCAGTGGATCAGATGAGCGCTGATCTGGACGTGGTCTGCCCCCTGTACGGCCCCCAGTATGACGGAGAGCACACCAGCGACTACGCGGGCCTGGTCACCGAAAATCCCAATTTGCCCGCCATGTTCCTGGCTGTGGGTGAAAACGACGCCACCGGCGCCATGCCCGACATTTGGACTCTGGCCAATTCGGTCCGGGGCAAGACAGTGGTGGAAGTTCACACCTTTGCCGAGGTAGGCCACGGCTTTGGCGCCGGCCTGCAAGGCACTACTTCCACCTATTGGATTCCCATGGCAGACACCTTCATTGACCTGGTGATGGGGCGCGGTGAGGCCGGCGTCGGCGAGGCGGCAGAAATCCCCGAGGGCTATACCCAGGTGCAGCAGTATACCTTTGAGGGCGGTTTCGGCAAGGCAGATGTGACTTGCGCCGTGGACGATGCAAAGACCAAAGTGTATATGACGTTTGTGGCCTTTGACCAGCAGCAGGTGGTGGAAGGCGTGCTGAACGACGGCATCATTACCGTCACCTATGACCAGTCCGGTTTTATGACCAATGACGCCCAGGCCATCTACAATGCCGCTGACCAGAACAACTGGCAGCCTGTGGCATGATGGGCCAAAGGTGAGTGAACTGCAAATCGGCCGTGTGAAAAAACGGCTTCGGGAAACCTGCGGGAGGTGATGGTTTTCGGCCCTGCATGACCTGTGGTATGCAAATCTCAGATACAAGGAGGAATTGTTATGAAAAACAAGAGCGTCAAAACCATGGTGGCAAGCGTCCTGGCAGTCGGGCTGATGATGAGTATCCCGGCGTCCGCCTTTGCGGTCAGCCCCGGGGGTATGTCTGTTCCCTCTGCCCAGTCGGTGGATTCCAGCGAAAACTGCGCCCAGATCCTGGACTGGCTGGGCATCCAGATCCCCCGGCATTTCGACAGTCAGGCCCCTTACAAAATCAACACCCTGTCTGAATCCGACCCCAACTACTGGCAGGCTGAGTGGGAAACCCAGGTTTACAACTACAAGATGGTCCGCAACTATCCCACCCTGTACACCCAAGACGCCTGGGATGCGGCCCAGAGCGCAGGCACCGTCATGATGGGCCTTCATCCCGAATCCCTGACCGACGCTAACAAACAGCAGATCCTGAAAGCCCGTGATGCCATTGCCGCCCTGGCTGACCATCAGCTCAAGCCTTACAGCGACGGCATCAACGGCGAAGTGATCTACCTGTGGGGCGACGATATGCCCGTCACCACCCCGGCCAGCGACCTGCAGTTCCCTCTGGTGAACTATGAAGGCGAGGCCGTATACGATAACGCCGACTTCCAGCCTATCCTGATTCCTTACCTGCTGGACGACCCCAGTTCGGCCAAGGGTACCATCCTTGTTACCTCCGGCGGCGGAAACACCAGCCGCAGCAACCCGGTGGAAGCCTATGCCGTCTGCCCCGAATTCAACAAGCTGGGCTACAACTGCTTTTTGCTCCAGCGCCGGGTGGCCCCCTATAACAACGATGACATCGTTATGGACATGCAGCGGGCTGTCCGCGTGATCAAATACAATGCCGAATCGTGGGGCATTGACCTGGATAATTCCATGCTGGCCGTGTCCGGCTATTCGGGCAGCGGCGGCAACATCCGCACCATGCTGGAGAAGTTCTACGGCAGCATCACCCCCAACCATTTTGACCCCGACTACGTCTGCGACGCCGTGGACGCAGTCAACAGCGATGTGGATGTGGCCCATCTGATCTACTCAGGCGGCCCTCTCGAAACGGAAAACCCCAACCTGCCCCACATGTTCATCGCTGTGGGCGCTGACGACCAGTGGGAAGGCAGCCTGGAAATGTTCAAGCAGGCCTATGCGCTGGGCCTGGACCCCGAACTCCATGTCTACGGTCTGAACGGCCACGGCTTCGGCGCCGGCATGGAGGGCACCTCTTCCATGACTTGGATGGAGACCTGCGACCTGTACATGCAGAAGGTGATGGGCTATGCCGAGATTCCCTTCACCGGCGAGATCCCTGCTGAGTACACCCTGACTCAGCAGATTCATGTCAACTGGTTCCCCATCGGCGATGACGTGACGGTGAACGTCTACACCACTGCCGACGGCGGCAAGTGCCTGTTCACCTTCTTCGGATGGGGTGAAAATATCATGGTGGAAGGCCTGCTGATCGGCGGCCATGTGGCCAGCGTGACCTACGACAGCGTGGGTTACTTCGGCCAAGATGCCGCCAAGATGTGGGATCTGGTAGACCCTGCAGCCTGGGTTCCTGTCAACTGAAAAACGGCATGCTGTCCACGGGCCTGAATACCCCCGTCAGGTGAACGGCTGAGCCACAGAAAACCCAGCGCCCCGGGAGCATTTGGCTTCCCGGGGCGCTGGATTTCGTGCGGTCAAATTGCACAAAAACCAGCAAAAATGTTTTTCTGCTTTTCAAAACGTGAAATGGAAACGGCCACCCTGAAAGGCTGGAGCTGTGCTTGTAACCAAATCAAATGCCGGATGTGATATACTTTTGGTGCAAGGAGGAAAAGCGAATCTGCAGAGCTGCTACCTTCCCAAAGCGTTCGTTTCAAGAAAGAAGGAGGAATCTTCCCATGACGGAGACAAAGAAAAATCCCATCGGGCGGTTCATTGAGAACACACTGGTGCCCATCTCCACCGCATTCGCCCAGAACCGATACGTCCGCTGCATCGGCACAGGCTCCCAAAACCTGATGGCCATCATCATGATCGGCGCAGTGTTCAATCTGTTGAACAGCATCCAGATTGACCCCTACCAGAGCTTCATCCAGGCGACAGGAATCGCGGCCTTCTTGAACGCCGTCTACAATGCCTGCATGAACTTCATGGGCGTGTTCATGGTGTTCAGTGTGGGCTACGCCGGGGCTAAGATTTTCGGCCACGATGAGATGGCCTTCAACAACGGCCTTATGTCCCTGATGTCCTACCTGATCATGGTGCCCGTGGCCACCAACGAGGTCGGCAGTACCGTCGTCGTCCTGGACTACCTGGGCAGCCACGGCGTATTCCTGGCCTTCATCCTGGGCATCATGGCCACCAAGATCAACATTGCCCTGGTGGAGCGGAACATCACCATCAAAATGCCTGCCGGCGTCCCTGAGAACGTCACCCAGTGCTTCACTTCCATCATCCCCGGGGCTGCTATCGCCCTGGTGTCCAGCCTGCTGCGGGGCCTGTTCACCCTGACCCCCTGGGGCAACGTCATCGACGCCGTCTACGCCCTGCTCCAGACCCCTCTGGCCAACATCACCGGCAGTCTGGGCGGCTTTATCATCTTGCTGCTGCTGGCTCAGATCCTCTGGTTCTTCGGCGTCCACGGCTCCTACACCGTGCTGGCTATCCTCTACCCTCTGTGGTTCACTTACCTGCCCGAAAACACCGCTGCCGCTGCAGCCGGCCTGCCCATCCCCCACATGTGGAACACCTCCATGTATGACTTCGCCTGCAACGGCGGCTGCGGCTGCACCCTGGGCCTGGTGATCGTCATGTTCCTGTTTGCCAAGTCCAAGCGCTACAAGGAATTTTCCAAGATCGTCCTGCCCTGCGGCATCTTCAATATCAACGAGCCCCTGGTCTACGGCATGCCCCTGATGCTGAACTTCACCATGCTGATCCCCTTTATCGTCACCCCCATCCTCTCCCTGGTCTTTGCATGGGCCGCCATCACCCTGGGCCTGATGCCCTGCCCCACCGGCCTGATCGGCATGAACACCATGCCCATCTTCATCTACGGCGTGATCCAGGGTTCCTGGAAGATCGGCATCTATCAGATCTTGATGACCATCATGAGCGCCGCCATCTGGTATCCCTTCTTCAAGGCCGCTGACAACCAGGCTGTGGCCGAGGAAAAGGCCGGCGCAGTCGCTGAGCAGTCCGAGGAATAAGAAACAAAAACAATAAATCCGAGCTTTGCATTGCTGATTGATACGGAGGTACCCAACTATGACGAAAATTGTTCTTTTGTGCGCTGCCGGTATGAGCACCAGCGCTCTGGTTCGCAAGATGAAAGACGCAGCCAAGGCCGAGGGCTACGAATGCGATATTTCGGCCCACTCGGTGTCGGAGGCCAAGAATTACCAGAGTGCTGACATGATCCTGCTGGGGCCCCAGGTCCGCTACCGCCTGAAAGAGGTGCAGGGCGAGCTGCCGAACAACAAGGTGGAAGTCATCGACATGAAGGACTACGGTATGATGAACGGCAAGGCCGTTCTGGACCACGTCCGCAAGGTGCTGGAGGGCTGAGCCATGGCAATTTCCGTGGAAGAAGCCCGGGCCATGACTGAGGAGCAGCTGCAGGAGACCATTACCGAGATCGCTTTTGAAATCATCGCCAATGTGGGTGCCGCCCGGGGTATGTATATCGAGGCAATTCAGGAAGCCAAGGCTGGAAATTTTGACCGAGCCAAAGAGCTGATGGCCCAGGGCAAGGAAACCTTTGTACTGGGCCACCACGGCCACGCCGACCTGCTGGAGTGGCAGGGCCAGGGGCTGACCTGGAAGACCAATATCTTCCTGATGCACGCCGAGGACCAGCTGATGGCTGCCGATGCCTTCGAGACCATCGCCAGCGAGTTCATAGAAGTACACCAGGAACTGCAGAAGCTGAAATCCCGTGACGGAAGAGGTTAAGACCATGAAATATCTGCTGATTCGCGCCGATGATCTCGGCTACTCGGAAGGGGTAAATTACGGTATTGCGGCTGCTGTAGCCGCCGGGCTGGTGCGCTCTGTGGGCGTCATGACCAATATGCCCGCTGCTGTCCACGGCCTGGGGCTGCTGCATGGCCATTCCCTGTGCCTGGGCCAGCACACCAACATCTGTGTGGGCCGGCCCCTCACCGAACCTTCCCACATTCCCAGCTTGTGCACCCCCGAAGGGGAATTCAGGCCCAGCCGCACCTACCGGGAGGCCGCCAAAGCCGGCCGTGACTTTGTGGTTTTGAAGGAAGTCATTGAGGAGATCGAGGCTCAATACCGCCAGTTCAAGGCCCTTACCGGACGGGAGCCGGATTACTTTGAGGGACACGCAGTGGCCAGCGCAAACTTCTTCAAGGGGCTGGAGATTGTTGCCCAGCACCACGGCCTGCCCTACTTTGCCATGGGCCGTCCCGGCGAGGCAGTAATCTTCCGGCATACCCGGGTCTATGCCTATATGCCCAGGGACTTCAAGGCCTATGAGGCCGACCCTTTCACCGGGGTCCAGGATGCAGTGGCCCACGCCCATGAGGGGGCCTGCGACCTGATGGTATTCCATCCGGGGTACATCGACGCTTACCTGCTGGATCATTCCACCATGACCACCCCCCGGGTGCGGGAGGCCGCCATGCTCTGCCGGCCCGAGGTCCGTGCCTGGCTGGAACAGCAGGACATTCATCTTGTCACTTACAACGATCTGACTTGAAACAGGAGAACATAAAAATGACAGACAACAAAAAAATAGCCGAGCAGGTTCTGGCGGCAGTAGGTGGAGCGGCCAATCTCAAGGATGCCACCCATTGCATGACACGCCTGCGCCTGTATCTGAAAGACGACAACCTTCCCAAAGACGATGAGGTGAAAAAGATTTTCGGTGTGCTGGGTGTTGTGCGCGGCGGCCAGCAGTACCAGATCGTGATCGGCACCAATGTTCCGAAAGTGTATGAGGAACTGTGCAAGCTGGCAGGCATCAGCGCCAGCGCCGCCGTCAAGGATGATGCTGCTGCCGCCCAGGATGCCGCCATCACCAAGCGGAAGCTGACCCCCAAGCAGGTGGGTAAGAATATCATGGGCTATCTGGCAGGCTGTATGACCCCCATGATCCCGGTGCTGCTGGCCGGAGGCTTGTTCCGTGCTGTCAACTCTATCTTTGGCCCCGACTTGTTGGGACTGTACACCCAGGAAAGCAACTTATATATCCTGTTTGATTTCTTGTACGATGCGGCGTTTTACTTTATGCCTATTCTGGTGGGTTACAATGCAGCCAAGCAACTGGGGATCAACGGTATGCTGGGTTCTTTCATCGGCAGTGTTCTAATGGTGCCCGATTTCGCGGCTTTTGCCACCAACGGTCAAACGTTCACGGTCTTTGGCATCCCTGCTACCGTGACCAATTACGCCCAAACTGTTCTGCCTGTTATGCTGTCGGTGCCCCTGTTCTGCCTGATTTATAAACTTGTCAAAAAGTTCATGCCCGACCTGCTGACGAGCGTTTTTACCCCGTTCTTCAGCCTGATTATTTCCATGCCTTTTATCCTCTGCCTGCTGGCACCTCTGGGTACCATTGTGGGTAATGCCATCAGCGGCGGTCTTGCCTGGTTTGGCATGACCACCGGCTGGTTCGGCGTGGCTGTCATCGCCGCTCTGTGGGAGTTCCTGGTTATGAGCGGTATGCACCTGGCTCTGATGATGCCCATGATGGCCGATTTCTTCGAGACTGGCATCATCAGCGGCCCCATGAATGCGGGCAACTTTGCGACTTGGGCATGCTTCGGTGTGGCTCTGGGCGCAGCGCTCCGCCTGAAAAACAAGGATGACCGCAGCACCTCCTTTGCAGCCTTCGCTTCCGGCATTCTGGGCGGCGTCACCGAACCCACTCTGTATGGCATCTGCTTCCGCTTTACCCGTTGCTTTGTAACGATGGCCGTTGGCGGCTTTGTAGGCGGCGCCATCGCCGGCATATTCGACCTCAAGGGATATGCAATGACCTCCCCCAACTTCCTGTCTCTGCTGGGCTATGTGGGCGGCACCAACGCCAACATCGCCGTTGGCGTGGTAGCTTCCTTCTCTTCCCTGATTGTAGCAGCAGTCCTGACTTATTTGTTTGGCTTTTCCAAAAAAGATTTGGAGAGCGTTTGACTGCGTGATACCATAAAATCAAAAAGGCTGGTGTTATCGACTTGACGAAACAAATGATTTTTCCCACCAATTTCCTCTGGGGCGCGTCTACCAGCGCCTTTCAGGTAGAGGGCGGTTACAACGAAGGCGGCAAGGGCGTTGCCACCACCGACCTGGGGGCACGCCGCCCCGGCATCGCCGACAACAAAGTGGCCGCAGACCATTACCACCACTGGAAAGAGGACGTGGACCTGATGGCCGAGCTGGGCCTGAAGGTCTACCGGATGGGCTTTGCCTGGAGCCGCATCATGCCGGATGCCACCTGCACCCCCAACCCCGAGGGGCTGGCCTTTTACGACAGGCTCATCGACTATCTGTTGGAAAAAGGAATCGAACCGCTCGTTACTCTCTATCACTTCGAGTGTCCGCAGGCGCTGGTGGACGCCTTCGGCGGCTGGCTCGACCGCAAGATGATCGACGCCTATCTGAAATACGCCGAGGTCTGCTTTACCCACTTCAAGGGCCGCGTCAAGCGGTGGGTCACAGTGAACGAACAGCTCATCGCCACCGCCGCCGGCATCATGAACGGCAACTTTGAGCAGGACAAGCAGAAGAACCTGCAGAACATCTACCAGATGAGCTATCATGTCTCGCTGGCCGAGCACCGGGCTATTTCGCTGCTGCGGCAGATCGACCCGGAAGCCCAAATCGGCCCGGTGTGTGCTATCCAGGTGGTCTATCCCCAGTCCAGTCGCAGCGAGGATGTTCTGGCTGCCGAGAACGCCGAAGAACTGATGGAGTTCTACCTGCTCGACCTGAGTGTCCGGGGCGAATATCCGCCCTATGTGGCCAGCTACTTAAAGAGTCATGGACTTTACCCCCAGACGCTGCCCGAAGATGCAGCCGTGCTGAAAGCCTCGACCCCCGACTTCATCGGCATCAACTATTATTTCAGCATTTGCGCCAAAGCCAAGGAGGGTCCCGTCAACTACGACCAGCCGCCCTTCTGGGTGTCGGACGCCTTCGACATCTGTGATAATCCCCACCTGCGCAAAACCGAGTGGATGGACAAGGGCATCGACCCGATGGGCCTGCATATTGGGATGCGCAAGGTCTATAATCGCTACCGTCTGCCCATGATCGTCACCGAAAACGGCATGGCCTATAGCGAAACACTAGGCCCGGACGGCCAGATCCATGATCCCTACCGCATCGAGTACCTCAAAGAGCACATCGAACAGCTGGCCATCATGATTGACGAAGGACTGCCGGTGTTCGGCTATTGCCCCTGGAGCTTTGTAGACGTGGTGTCCAGCCACCAGGGCTTTGCCAAACGATACGGCTTAGTCTACGTGGACCGCACCGAGACCGATCCCAAGCAGTGCGCCCGGGTGAAAAAGGACAGTTTCTACTGGTATCAAAAAGTGATCACCAACAACGGCCTGACAGAATAAGCTATCACCTATTTTCCCCGCAGCCGTGCGGGCAACGTCCTGCGCTGCCTGCATGGCTGTTTTGTTGTTTGAAAGGAGTTTTTGTATGCATATCGCATTCGTATCGCTGGGCGCCTTCGGGCACATCAATCCTACCCTGGCCCTCGTCACCGAACTGGTGAAGAAAGGCGTCCGGGTGACTTATTTCACCACCGAAGCCTTCCGCACTATCATCGAGCCCACCGGGGCAAAGTTCGTCGCCGTACCCTCCTGGATGGCGGAAAACGACAAGCATAATGAGGCCGGCGAAAAAAAAGAGGATGACGGCGGAGTGGCCGCCGCGGTGCCCTTCCTGTTCTTAAACGAGGCAGGAGCCTACATCGACACTGTGCTGGACACCCTGAAAAACGACAAACCCGACGCTGTCGTCCACGACTTTGCGGGCATTGCCGGCACAATCGCGGCGGACAACCTCAAGGTTGCCAACGTCATGCTCTACACCAGCTACCCCTCCAACGACAGCTACTCGGTAGCCGCCGGATTCGAGAACTGCCCGCCGGACCACCCTCTGCGCAAGGCCGCGGCGCAGTTGGCCCAGACCTATGCCGAAAAATATGGCTGCCGCCTGCTGACCGTCAAGGAGATCTTCGACGGCCACGGGGACTTCAACCTGGTCATGATGCAGAAAAAGTTGGTTCCCAATTACGAGACTTTCGATGACAGTTTCGTGTTCACCGGGGTACAAATCGGCAAGCGGACCGCCTTCGGCCGCTGGAAAGCCCCCGACAACGGCAAGCCGCTGCTGTATTCCTCCCTTGGCACTGCCTTCAACAACTGTCCCGAGTATTACCCCATCCTGTTTGACGCAGTGCGGGACCTGGACATCAACGTCTTTGCCGCGCTCGGCTCCATCGACCCCGCCAGCCTGAAGGACATCCCCGCCAACGTGGAAGTCGGTCAGATGGTGCCCCAGCTGGATATCCTGTCCCAGGCGTCGGTGTTCATCACCCACGCCGGCATGGGCGGCACCGGCGAGGCCATTTACTATGGCGTGCCCATGATTGCCATCCCCCAGATGGAGGAGCAGGCCATCACCGCCCGCCAAATCAAAAAGCTAGGCCTTGGCTGCGCCTTTCTGGATAAAAAAGCCATCACCAGCGAAAGCCTGAAGGCTGCCATCGTCAAGCTGCTGACCCAGCCTTCCTACAAGGCCACTGCTGCGGAGTTCAGTGCAGATATGAAGAGCCTGGGCGGCGCCAAGGCTTCCGCCGAGGCCCTGCTGCACTTCCTAAAACATTAACAAGCTATCTTCCCTCTGTCCCAGTTTGCCGGGGCAGGTACTTCTTTTTCGCAATCCTCCGCCTGACCCCAGGTGGGGGATTCTTGAAATACAAGGAGGACAGATTATGACCACCTTCCCCAAAGATTTCCTGTGGAGCGCATCCACAGCGGCCACCCAGATCGAGGGCGGCTGGAACGCCGACGGCAAAGGGGAGTCCATCTGGGACACCCTGGTCCATGACGGCACCGGCAAGATCGCCCACGGCGAGAATGCCGACATCTCCATTGATTTTTACCACCGCTGGCGAGAGGATGTGGCCCTGATGAAGCAAATGGGCCTGAAGGCCTATCGGTTTTCCATCAGCTGGGCCCGGGTGCTGCCCGAGGGTATTGGCAAGGTCAACGAGGCGGGCATCCGATTTTACCAGGATTTCTGCGACGAGCTGCTGAAAAACGGCATCCAGCCACTGGTGACCCTCTACCACTGGGACCTGCCCACCGCCCTTTACCGGCAGGGGGGCTGGAAGAGCCCTGCCAGCCCCGACTGGTTTGCCGAGTATGCGGAGGTCGTATCCAAAGCCCTGGCGGGCCGGGTGGGGTACTGGCTCACCTTCAACGAGCCCCAGATGTTCTGTGGCCTGGGGCTGGTGGCAGGAGTTCACGCACCCTTTGAGCACAACGACGACCAAACCATGATGGGCATCACCAAACACATCCTGCTGGCCCACGGCCGGGCGGTGCAGGTGCTGCGGCGCAACTGCCCCGGCACCAGGGTGGGCATGGCCCCCACCGGGGACTGCTGACTGCCCAAGGACGACTCCCCGGAGGAAGTGGAGAAGGCCCGGCAGAAGTCTCTGAGCGACTACCCCGGCTACATCATGTCCAATACCTGGTGGGCCGACCCGGTATTCCTGGGGCAGTACCCCGCCTGGGCCAAGGAGAAGTTCGGGGACCAGCTGTACACCATGACCCCAGAGGAGTGGGCCCTGGTGTCTCAGCCCCTGGACTTTTACGCTTACAACTGCTACCAGGGCACGGTGGACATCGTCCCCGACCCCTCCAAATACGATGCCTACGCCTACCAGGGCAGCCCCCAGACGGCGGCGGCCTAGAACATCACCCCCAAGGTGCTGTATCACGCCAGCAAGTTCTGGTTCGAGCGGTACCACCTGCCCATCCTCATCACCGAAAACGGCTATTCGGGCCTGGACTGCGTCATGCTGGACGGCGAGGTTCATGACCCCCAGCGGATTGACTTTCTCCACCGGTATCTGCTGGAGGTGGCCCGCGCCATGGCCGACGGCATCCCGGTGATCGGCTATTCGGTGTGGAGCCTGTTCGACAACTTCGAGTGGGCGGCGGGCTACAGTTGCCGCTACGGCCTGATTTATGTGGATTACCCCACCCAGCAGCGGATCGTGAAGGATTCGGGCTGGTGGTACCGGGACGTGATTGCCTCGAACGGCGCGAACCTGTAAGGGCGCGGTGTCAAAACATACATAAAGAGGTCGCTCACTGTGCAGACAAGCACAGCGGGCGGCCTCTTTGTCTTTCTCAAACTTTGGTGTTTATACCCCGAAAGGACGCATAGCCGGTGCAAGCAATGTTTTCGTCTATACAAAAACAATTTTTGCGTTGCAAAATGCTTGTTGGGGAGTGCCCCAAACCCCTTTGCTCTGCATTGTTTCAATGCAGGCTGCGCATCCCTGCGGGACGCTTTTTACCCGGTGATGTGCTCCGGGTCATTGAGGACTTGCATCAGATGGGATGCCGCTTCATCTAAATATTCGTATTTATCTTTTTCTGGAATAGCCGATTTCATAAGCGGAACATCCCACTCCTGCATACATTCAGCAAGCTGCTGTTGTGCGTGCTGTGCAGCCGCCTTTCGCACCTCTGGGGTGACATCCGAATCCAGAACGTAAGCAACCGTAAACTTGCCGCTGCAATCTTCAGTAAGCTGCACCATCGAATCGTGTTCTTCCCAGAAGTAACAGAACCAGACGCGGCCACCGATACCCTCCATGCCGGAGCGCAGTTCTTCCTCATCGCTCCACTGCGGAACGGCAGCAAGAATGTCCTGCAAGTCGGTGTAGGCTTGCTGCTCTGCCGGGGTCACTTTTTTGCAGCGGTATTCGTGTTCAATGTTCCGCTGCCAGTACAGAGCCAGCTTGCCTTGCTTGGCACGGTCGATTCCATCGTTGATGTCGGAAAGGATACTGTATCGCGGTTCTCGCATCTTGTTCACCTCGAAATCAATTCTTTGGGAATGAATACATCCCATAAGAAATATTATAGCCTAAAGAATTGCAAAAGAAAAGCGCACCAGCCAAAATTAAGCTGGTGCGCCAGAGTTGCCGCAGGATTATTCTTCTTTGGTGAGGTAAGGCAGATTGGTAATATAGGTGTCCAGAAGGTCAAGTGCCACTTTCTTCTGCATAGGGGTCAGTCCTTCAAGCCGCTTGCTGATTTCATCATCGGTCACATGAGATGCACTTGGAACCAGATCGCACAAAAGTTCGTCTGCTGAAATATTCAGGGCATTCAAGATTTTGACAATGGTTGCAAGCCCCGGTTCCTTTAGTCCTCGCTCCACCATCCCGATATAGTTGGCAGAAAGGTCTGCTTTTTCTGCTACTTGCTCCAACGTCAAATGATGTTTCAAACGCTGTTCCCGTAATCGCTGTCCAAATAATTCTTTCATAGAGCAACCTCATCCTATCGAGTTGTTTACACTCTTTAGAATACCTGTTGCCGTTCCTTGTATACACAATCGAAAGAAACAGTACATCACCATAGGGATTATAAGACAAAAAAAGACTGCCGGGAACCGACACGATCGTCAGCTCCGGCAGTCCAGCATTAACGCACCTGTTCTGTTCCGTGCGTCTGCTTTTCTTCTGCAAAGAACCGTTCCACATTTTTCTGTGCGCGAACCAGTTCCTGCATTTCTTCTTTGGCTTTGCGATACTCCGGGTACGCTGCTTTCTTTTGGGAGAGCAGTTCGGAATATTCTACGTTCAAATCTTTTACCTTGGGCAACTTTTTTAAGTCCGCTTCGTCAAAGGCGGCTTTCGCAGCCTTGTGGAGTTCGATATCTTCCCGGTGTGCTTCCAGAAACTTTTTGCTGTATCCGGCCTTGCGATAGGCGGCGTACGCATCGCGGGTCTTTGCGTAATTGACTATGTGCGCCCGCAGGACAGCGATTTCCCCCATGCGCTTCTCTGCCGCTTTGATGGAATCGCCCAGCGTGTGATACCGTTCTGTTGCCGCCGCTGCACGTCCCCGAAGTTCGTCCGCACTGTCAATTTTCTTTTCCTGCAAGTAGAGCAGTGTCTTGGACATTTCTTTCAAGTTGAACTTTGTTGCCCATTTTTTATATCCACTGGTTTTGCCCTCGGCCATTTTCGTGGGAATATCCACCAGCAGGCCAAACTTCTTTTCGGGCAAGGGCTGTTTGGGGTGCGGCTGGTGTTCAGCCTTGCCATCCAACACCGTTTTGATTTCTTCCTCGGTGTATCCGGCTCCCAATGTGCGAAATCGGATAAATCGCCGCTGCCCTTTGCCTTTCACTGAAGGATGCTTGCCGCGCTTAACCTCATATCCCTGCTGTTCCAACGAATCCAGAAACGCAGCAAAATCTTTGGGCTTGTCGTGCAGCAGAATGTTGTCGATCACTGCACAGAGCTTGTCGCGGTTGCTCTCTTTGGGTGGGTAGAGGATGCGCTTCTGCCGCTCCCGGTAAGGCTTTTTCTGGATAACAGAAAGCTGATGCTCCAGACAAATCAGGTCACTTAACCGTTGGACAGCCAGTGCAGAGAAAAAGAAATCCCGGAATTTCCGTGTGCCATCCAGCGCAGTCGAATTATAAATAATATGATTGTGGATGTGCGCCCGGTCAGTGTGAGTTGCAACAATAAAGGCGTGTTTGCCTTTCAAAAAACGCTCAGCAAATTCGTAGCCAATGCGGTTGGCTTCTTCAGGTGTCACTTCTCCCGGTCTGAAAGACTGCCGCACTTGATAGGCGATCACATCACTTTTCTGCCTGCGCCCGGTGGTCTGCTCATAAAGCCGTTTTGTCAGCATAAATTCTTCGTCCACTGTCAAAGGGCTGCACTGGTAGCTGCTGACAAGTTCGCCCTGTTCAGTCTTGTCCGGGTTCTGGATATAACTGGTGTGGTCATGCAGACAGGCGGCAATGGATTTTCCTTTATTTTTGCGCATAGCGATCAAACGTGTTGCAGCCAATTCCATCACCCCCTATAAAAGAAAAATGCCGCACAACGGCGGCACTCTTACTTGAAAAATCTCTCATAATCGGCGGCTCCGGCAAGGTACATGGTCTCCAGCCGAATATCTTCTAATTCATTGCAGACAGAATCCAGATTGAGATAGCGTTTCCATGCTTCTTCGCTGATAAGGGAGCGCAAAGCGTTTTCCGCTGCGATTTTCTTCTGAATCAGCGCATGGTACGGTTTGTCGTCTGCAAGCTGTTCGTTCAGAATGTCTTTCGGATTATTCCGATAGTAGTCGGTCATTATTTCTTTATTCATTCGTACCTCTTAATCCGGCCAGCCAGCCGCTGAACCGTTCTGCAGCTTCCACAATGGCAGTTCCGGCAAAGACCAGAACAAAGCATCCGAACTCTGCCGCCAGTAGGATCAGGAACTGCATCCACTCATGGCAGTACAAAGTATACAGACCGCAGCCGAAGATATAGAGCATCGGCAGCGCAAGAACAAAAGCTGATAAGTTGAGCGTCCATTTCAGCATCAGAGCCATAAAAGCCGCAAACAGGTAGATTGGGAAAAGTATGATTCTAAATACGAGCCTCATCAGTAGCACCGCCTTTCTGTTTCTGGCCTTAATATACAGGAGCATAGGCACCGTGTCAACGATGCCGATACATTATGTAACCCCACAGCAATGCCGTGGGGTAAAAATCAGAGGTCAGCCAATCGAGAAAGAATCTGCTTTCCAATGTCGATTAGCTCGTCCAACCGGGTGCGCAAATCCTCTACGTCAGCAGCGTAAACCTGACCGCACTCGTTGGCGCGTTTGGCATATTGGTTCAAGTTCGTACTGCACATTTGCAAGAGGTATGCCATGCGGCGCAATTCCTGCAAATCAAGATGCAGGCAATAGCCATCCAGAGCCATTTTACGGATATATGCGCTTAGACTACGGATGCCCATGCCCAACATCTTTTCATAAATGCGGCTTTTTTCTGATTTTGTGATGCGCAGGATAAGAATTTCATCTCGTTTTTCCCTCATCGTGCATCACCATCCTTGTCCAGAAAACTTTTGAACGGCTTAACGGTTTCTGCCTTGTCCGCCTTTTCTTCCAGTGCTGCCAGCACCGAGGGGCGGCGAGGTTCGTCCTCCTGTTCTTCCTCATCCTGTTCCGGCTCGTGACCTTTTTCATCCATATCCAACTGTGCGTTCAGCTCCGCAAGGCGAGCCGACTTTTCAGCCAGTTCTTCTTCCTGTGGGAACGGCTTTTCCACTTCGATTTGCGCCGCTTCTTGCTGTTGTTTCAGGGTAGCCAGTTCGTTTTCGGCAGAAGTGATTCGTTCCGGGAAATTGTTCAGCGAATTATCCAGCCGGATGATGCTGCCAAGAGGGTCTTTGCCCAGTGCTACCGAGTATTTCCGCTGGCCTTTCAAAAGAGCCTGATACTCGCTGTGATAGGTGTCGAAGCGCAGGGACAGTTCAAAGCCGCGATAACTGCCGATCACTTTTTCCTCACTATTGGGAAGTTCGGAGCAAGCGAGGAGAAGTCGTTCGCCAGCAGTCTTTTTCTCATCATAGGTCACGCCCTTGATGGTAATGCCACAGAAGCCCTCTTTCTCCTGCGGATGGGCGGCGGCAAGTTCGGCATCCGCTTTCACGCCGGCAATATAGGCATTCGTTTCCTGAATGTCAGCCGGGAATTTTGTGAGCAACTTATCTTCCAGACGGAACTTCTGGCTTTGGTGGTCGGCTTTCAGCACTTTCAGTTTCGCCACCTGCACATCCAAATCCATCTTTTCCTTGATGAGCGGATTTCCAGCACACAATGCCTTGATCTCTGCATAAGACAAAGCCTGTTCGTCCACATCATCGCAAGAGCGTACCGGGGATTTTGAAGTCATGATTTGGCTGATGAATCGCTGTTTATTCTCCAAAGTTTGGAACAAGTAGCTGTCAAAAGTTCCCTCTGTGACGTAGTTGAACACCTTGACTTCCTTATTCATATTGCCCTGCCGGATAATGCGTCCGTTGCGCTGGGTCATGTCGCTGGGCTTCCAGCCGACATCCAAGTGATGCACCGCCGCAAGCCGCTGCTGGACGTTCGTTCCGGCTCCCATTTTTGCGGTGCTGCCGAGCAGAATCCGCACATCGCCGGAGCGCACTTTGGAGAACAATGCGGCCTTTTTTGCTTCGGTGTCGGCATTGTGGATGAACTCAACTTCACTTTCCGGCACCCCGGCGGCGACCAATTTCTTGCGAATATCATCGTAGACATTAAAGTTGCCATCGTTCTTTGGTGTTGAGAGGTCGCAGAACAGAAGCTGCGTCAGCTTTTGCTCCTTGCCATCCGCCCAGATTTGCAGCACGTTCCGAACACAGGTGTTCAGCTTGCTGTTGGGGTCGTCCGGCAGGATGGGGTTCATCAGGCGAACATCCAGACCGATCTTTCGGCCATCGTTGGTGACGCACAGCATATTGTCCTCGGACGCATCCACCGTGCCGGAGTGGATTTTCGCAGCGCGTCTGCTCAGCTCCTGCACCATTTCTTTCTGAATCTCGGACGGTTTCGCTACCACGGTTTCAAACTTTGCATCCGGCACAGGCAGATGAAGCTGATCGCTGGTTTTAATGTCGGCAACCTCTTTGAACATCGACATCAGTTCCGGGAGGTTGAAAAACTTCGCAAATCGAGTGCGCGCACGATAGCCCGTACCCTCGGGCTGGACTTCGTCAAGAGGTTTTCGGTAATTTTTCTAAATTCATCAGGTTGTCTGCAAGGAAGTCCCTTGTGACCTCATGTCTGCACATATCCTTGAACATCTTTTCAATCGGCTTTTTGGCGGTTTCGGACTGCTTCACACACACAATAAATGTGGTTTTGCCAATCTGCACCGAATAACTCGAATTCTGATTCTCCATTCGATTTCTCCTTTTATCGTCACTTTTTGAATTTGGCTGGCAGAATGGCAATTGTGGGTGTACCATGATTTTCTTGCCAGCCAAATTTTTTCTGCCAGTCAAATGGCTTATTCCATCCAAAAGACCTTTTTGCGGCCTTCCACGATCTTGCTTTTCAGGGCATCGCCCAGTTCCCGTTTTGCATCCCGGACGGTTCTGCCGGGGATGCCCCTTTCCAGCGCCGCCTTGTCGATGTCCTCGCTGAGCACCTGCTTTCCTCCGGCAAGCAGGGTGCAGATCAGGTCTTTAGCTTGCTGGGTCTTGGTTTCTCGCTGCGGCTCGATGCCGGACAGCATCTCGTCTGCGGCAATGTCGATGGAGCCGAGACCTCGCTGTAAGCTCTGCATTCCGGCGGCTTTGTTCAGATGCCCGATCAGCAAAATAGCGCAGCCTGTTCGCTGCGCTACCTGTCCCAGCCGCATGAAGATGGGGCGCACTTCGTTTGCCCGGTTCATGTCCACATCGGCACCGAGATACGCCTGAATCGGGTCGATGATGACCAGTCGGGCGTTGTTCTCGATAATGGCTTTTTCAATTCGTTCATCCGAAAGGGTGAGTTGCACCTCGCTGTCGTCAATGACCAGCACCCGGTCAAGGTCTGCACCCGCTTCGATCAGGCGGGGCTTGACCGTATCGCCCAGACCGTCCTCTGCGGTCTGGTAGATCACGTTGAAGGGCTCCATGCGCTCCATGTTGGGCAGCAGCTTTCCGTTGGTGCAGGCAGCGGCAAGGTGCATGGCAAAGTAGGTCTTGCCCTCGCCCGGATTGCCTTGCAGCACACTGAGTTTTCCAAAAGGCAGATACGGCTTCCAAAGCCATTCCACCGGGGTCAACTCCACGTCGCTCATGCGGATGATCTTCACGGAATCTTTCTTCGGGGGCTCTTTCAGCACGATGCTTTTGAAATAATTGCGGTTCGGGATCTCTGCCCGGTGCACCAGAACATCGTTCCAATCCTTCATGTAGGGCTGGATGCGGGTCACGCTCACGGTGTCCGGCAGCAGAGCAGCCAGACGCTTGCAGGCATCCTCTCCGGCTTTGTCAGCATCCAGACAGAGGAACACCCGCTCCACGTCCGGGCGTTCAGAAAGAAATTGCCGCAGCGCCTTGCCCGACACCCCGCCCAGCGACAGATAATTGTGCTGCTGCCAGTTTTTCGGGAACAGTTCGATGAAGGACAGCAGGTCGATGGGGGCTTCAAAGACCAGCAACTGCTTGTCAGTGCCACGGTGGGCAAAGCCAAACGCCTTTTCTGCACCGGCCGCATCCTTCCGAAACTTTTCCCGAATCCCACGGCTGCTTGCGTAGCGGGGATGCCCGTCTGCATCCCGTCCCACAAAGACCACGTTGTGGTGGGCGGCGTCCTCGTAAATATCTCCGGCAGCGATGAAGAAGTTCACCAGCGAGGGGCTGAGTTTCCGCTCCTGCGTCAGATAGTTCAGGATGTTGGCGTTGGTAACGTTCCGCAGCGGCAGACGAAACGCCGGAGAGGGGACGGGGTCAGTCTCCGGCTGGACTTCGCCCGGCTCTCCGGTCAGCATCTGCACCGCTTCGGGGAAGGACTTGCCGTAAAACTCCATCACGAAATCCACCGGCAAGCCGCCCTTGCTCTGGCTGTGCCGAAACCATTTGTTTCCGCAGACGGTCAGGCTGTCGTGGGCTTTCCAGCGGTACTCTTTTCCGCTGCGCACCAGCGTTTCGCCCTGTGCCCGGAGAAACTTTTCCAGACCCACCGCATTGGCTTTGTCGATCTGGGCTTGGGTGTAGGTCATGTTGCTTCCTCCTTAAAGCTCCTGTGTGTGATTTTTCGTTTCCGTTTTCTTTGTGGTCTGCGTTGCCTTGGCTTCTTCCAGCTTTTTCAGCACCGATTCCTTCTCCGGCATCTTACCGCCCGGTGCAGAAAGCTGCTGCTTATTCAGCACCATGTCGATATACTTGCGGATATTTTTCAGGGCAGAGACGTCCGGCTGCAAGGTTTCCAGTTGAGTGCGCAGTTCTGCGCTG
>OHKV01000568.1_pt1 | contig 19057 bp, 25 predicted proteins | sample 1568951 | NCBI WGS metagenome assembly OHKV01 (sample SAMEA3879528, study PRJEB24766) | human gut metagenome | biome: human-associated habitat; feature: feces | place: USA | collected 1985/1987
TTCTTGAAGGAGCGCAGTTTGCCGTCTGCCCTGTGATTGCGTCAGCAATGGACTTTCGGCAAAAGAAACGGCTTATGGATGAAGCGTCAAAATCCAGCTTCGTCTGTAAGCCGTTTCCTTTCTATTCTCTGATTTTCCGTCAGTCGCTTGTTTCCGTTGCCGGATGCCCGTCAAGCGTATGGCTGGCAGCGGCAAGGTTTTCGGGCTGAATACGCTCCACTGGAGGAAGATTCTGCCCGAAACAGCTATGCCGCCCAACCTTGTCGCTGCTATCAGAGCCATACGCTACCTTTGCATCCGTGCATCGGGAACGAGTGGCTGGAAGGATGATCTCAATTACACCATCGAGGGCTTCTTCTATCTATATGCAGACAATAATATCAAAATCTTAAACTTTGAAATTTATATTGTGTAAATTGCGAAAGTCAGACCCCGACATGATGTAATTTGCTTGTTTTTTTTGAAACAATAAGGACTGAACAGTCTAACAATAGAAACTTAATCCGAAATAATTTACTAACTTTGTATTATGTTAACTGCATTGCAAATACAAGAGCTGGTGAAAGACAGTGAAGACTACAACGTAGACATCAAACATAGTGTACCTTCTAAGGAATTTTTCGGTGAAGTTGCAGGTTTCACTAATGACGCCGGTGACCACATTTTGATTGGCACTGATAATGAGAATTAAATTAAAGACAAATAAGTATTAATTGTGTACCTACACATAGGGTATAATTTTAACATCGCATTTAGCTATGACAAAGACTATATTCTCTCCTGTTCAACAGAAGATGTTGTTCAATCAGATTAAGGAATCTGATTTCTTTAATTCCTTGATAAATGATGGCAATTTTTTTGATTTTCTGTCAAACATCTGGGATATAGATACATTACCATCATCGGATCCGCGCTTTAATAATCTGAGAGGTGACATTCAACAACACATGTTTAATAATGATGATTGGGATTATGATTATTTATTCTCTGAAGCTCTTCAACTGTTTAAAAAGGAGGATTTATTTAATAAGTTTATTACTGAAACCGTAAATCCGATTTATCACAATCATGATTCTCAACTTATTCTTGTTGCCACCATTAACGAGTATTTGCTTCCCAAAAAATACATTCTGAAGCCTTATGAGGTTGATGAGAATGGAGCTCTTTTGTATAAAATTGAACCACACACGTCAATTATTGATGATAGCGCAGTTGTGGAAAATAATATTCCGTTTTATTGGAACGACGCCCACGAGGATATGCTCATAAAATTTCTTCACACTGCCAACCCAATAAATTTCCATCATTTGTTATGGTCGTAGATCATTGGGATGATTACGGAGTAGAATCCCGATTTGAATTGTTTTATTATGAATCTAAAGAGAGCTATACGCACATTGGTCCACTAAAGATAATTAATGTCAAGCAGGAATATACAGATTCAGAACATCAAAAATATCGTGTACGTGACCTTATGGAAGATCTTTTCTATTCATTAGGCGAAAACGAATTTTGCTCAATTGGACAGACACAAGAATATTATGATACTCTTAAACAAAAATTCCCCAATAAGTATCTCTCTATATTATGGGCTTTAAAAGATTGTGCAATTTTTTCATTTATAGAAGACAATTTTGAAAAGCATCCGTTTTTTCATAGTCTCATAAGAGAAAATAGTGCAGAACGCATTCTAAGAAAAGAAAAATATCTAATTGATAATCGAAAGATATCAAGTTGTTATAGATTCTCTTATGAGTTTTCTCCCAAATATGCTGAGGAACCAATTCATATAGAGTTCTCTTTTGATATTAACAGTGCTTTTCAACAGAGAGTTTTTGCCATAATTGGAGAAAATGGAGTTGGTAAGACGCAACTAATCACAGCCTTACCGCTAGATCTTGCAAAGAGAAGAGAGAATCTATTTGCACCACAAGTGCCATTATACAGTAAAGTAATAGCCGTTTCAACAAGTCTATATGATAGCTTTGATGTGCCAAAGAATAGTGTGGGCTTCAATTATGTATATTGTGGGTTAGCTTGTGGGAAAAAAGACAATAAAACGATTTTAGCACCAAAGGAATTAAAACTGAAACTATTACAAACTACAAAAACAATTAATGGCAGAGAACGAGCTGAGTCTCTTAAAAATATACTATCTCCCTTATATTCAGCAGATATAATATCTGCTCTATTTACAATTCAAGAAGAAAAAATAAAAGTAAATCAAGCCCGTTTAGTCGAAATTGTAGACTATATGAGTTCTGGAGAGTCTTCGCTATTATTTATTTTCTGTAATATTGTTGCCAATATCAGGTATGATTCATTAATTTTGTTTGATGAGCCAGAAACACACTTGCATCCAAATGCGATAACATCATTGATGTCATCAATATATCAATTACTTGATGAATATCAATCGTATGCAATTATTGTTACACATTCCCCTCTTATTATTCGAGAAATGAGATCAACCGGAGTGAGAATTATGGATAGGATAAATAATCTACCAGTAATTCGCTCTATCAATATGGAATCATTAGGTGCAAATGTGTCAGCATTAGTCGAAGAAATTTTTGAAAACAAAGATATTCCTAAATATTATAAAATAAAAATTGATGAGTTAATATCGTTGGGGTTATCATATGGCGATTTAATTTCGGCCTTACAATCACGCGATATTGAATTGGGCATTGGCCTTAAGATGTATATTCAACAACGTTACAAGTCACATGTATGAGAAAAATCAAGAGTTATACCGGGGATACATTCAATTTTCATAAAAAAGTATTGAATGCAAAAAAGAAAGGTAAAACTAAGACTATTGTTTCAGATATCGAGGAAATTATAAAGAATCAATTTGAAAGTTATGACACCTGCTTTAAAGAAGACACGCTTCAAAATTTAGAGGCGGCTCCCGTCACGGACGAACAGAAAGAAGCTTTACTAGAAATGTATTCATTTCAGATGAAGCCATTTCAGGAATTGCTTGCAGATCTTACTACCGATGAACATAATCGAGTTTCAAAGTTATGTCCAAATTGTACAATTAATAATGTTCAATCTTTAGACCATTGTATCCCCAAAACAGAGTTTCCTGAATTTTCTGACAATCCCAAAAATTTGATGCAATGTTGCATGACTTGCAATGGAAAGAAATCAAAAATCTGGAGGACTGAAACAGATAGAATATTTTTGAACTTGTTTATAGATGAAGTACCGAATCATCAATATCTTTTTGTGCGGGGAGAACTTATTGAAGGCACTCCTGTATTTTCATTTAGATTAGAACAGCCAACAGAAATAGACGACTTATTTTATGCGAAAATTGTAGGTCATTATACAGGACTTGATTTACTTAATAGATTCGCAGAGAATTCTCCCGATGTTATTGACGAGCTTATATTTATAATCAAGTCATCAATTGAGAACTCTATTCCCACAGATAAGATAAAGAAAAGCATTCTTAGCGCGGCATCAAAACTGCAAGAGAAATTCGGTACAAATTATTGGAAAGCTCTTCTCTATATTGAATGCGTCTCTAATAAAGATATATTTGACTCTATAATCTCAAATGCTGTATAATCCGCCCAAAGTGAGCAAAAGGCCATAATTTGACGGTTTATAAGTATATTTTGGAACTATCAACCAAACCTTCTAGCGGACATTACACGGAAAAAGACGAAAGCAAAACGGAATATAACACCCTATAAATAACTTAGCTAACTCTACCCACTTCGCATTATTTTTGTCAGGCAGAGCGTAGTACGAGTTGCTATACGGATTGCATCCCGAGATACTTTACAACCTTGAAGTACATTAGGCTGATAAAATTTAGCGGTGGTGAGGTCAAAGTCTGACTTGGTACGTAAAAGAAGATAGCCTCGGGCAGGTTCCCGCAATATGTTATAAATCAAATTCAGCGCAAATCTTTTCAGTAATCTTTTAGTTTTAGAAATTATTGTGGTGTATTTTGCGACCATAGTAAAATTTCTGTTATGGCGGGTCTGCACTTATTTTACGGTACACATACCTAATAGTTCAAAAGCAAGTTGAGTGAAATGTTCCAATTATATCCTATCTTGAGTCGGACATAGAGAAGATGCTGCTTGACAGCTACCACTCCGCCTATCGGCTGACAGGCACATGATTTTCTTGAAGGAGCGCAGTTTGCCGTCTGCTCTATGGTTGCGGAGCAATGGACTTTTAACATAAAGAAAAAAGGAATGGCTTACAGATGAAACACCAATATCCTGCTTCGTCTGTAAGCCATTCTTTTCTATCTTCTGATTTCCCGCCAGTCGCTTGTTTCCGTTGCCGGATGCTCTTCAAGCGTATGGCAGGCAGTGACAAGGTTTTCGGGCTGAATACGCTCCTCAGGAGGAAGATTCTGCCCGAAACGGCTCTGTCGCCCGACCTTGCCGCTGCCATCAAGCCATACGCTACCTTTGCATCCGTGCATCGGGAACGAGTGACTGATGGGATGAACCTCAACTATACCATCGGTTGTTATCCCTGCCACAGGAAACAAACAATGTAACCGGAGTTCCTCTCTTAGTGCCACTAATTTCATTTATTATAAACCGTCTGAACAAGACACTCTCTTTACTGCATATCCTGAATGCAACGGCTATAATCATTTCAAGGCTGTAAACGTCATAACTGATTCCATCCGCTTGCCTGAGATACTTCATTGTATCAAGTTCATTCAGTTCCTTGTGCTTGTAAATGGTATGAATCGCTTTGCGGACATCGCATGAGAATGTTCCGAATAGGTCGGCTATCTCAAATTGTGTCATCCACACGGGTGCGGTCGGCATAATGACCACACCCTTTTCACTGATTGTTATTATTCCTCTATTCATTGTCACTTGATTTTAGTTTCATCATTTGATGCACACTCCTTTTTCCAACCGCTGTAATTTCCGCATTTGAACACCCGTGACGGCATACCGTCATCGGGCAACGCATATTTGCCTTTGGTATTTTCAGACAGGGTTTCCAAATCCCTGCTCACTTTGTGGTTGGTTATCTCGGCATATATCTGGGTGGTGCGTATGGAATAATGTCCCATCATCTTGCTGATGGTTTCTATCGGAACCCCGTTGCTCAGGCAGATAAGGGTCGCAAAACTGTGCCTCGCCTGATAGAATGTCAGGTGACATCCCAGACCGCACTGTTCGGCTATGATTTTAAGGCTGCGGCACAGGTTACAGGTCTGCGGGACGTAAAACAATCTTCCGTCCTCGCCTTCCCCTCTGTATTTTTCGATAATGCGGAGAGGTATGTCAAGAAGTTTGATATGGCACTCCGCCTTGGTCTTCTGCCGTGCGATGTGAATCCATTTGGAACCGTCTTCCTTTGTGACGATGTTGTCTTCCGTCAGGTTTGCCAGATCTGCCCTTCCGATGCCAGTGAACACCGAAAAGACAAACAGGTCGCGCGTGTGGCACAGGCGGTAGGTGGGCAGTTTGGCATTGAGCAGCTTTTCAAACTGTTCCCTGTTCAGGTGGCGATGGTTGACAGGCACTTTCTCAATCTTATGCCCTGCAAACGGGTCGCGCTTGAGTATGTGCTTCTTCAACGCCAGCCGTGTCATCTTGTGTAGCAGGATAAGGTAGTCATTGTAGGCAGACACCTTTAACCGCAGTACGGTAGAGAAATAGAACGTGAAGTCGGTCATGAACTTCATTGTCAGTGAGTGTAACGGAATATCCTCCAAATCATACTTGAATTTCAAAAAGTTAAATATATGCTTGCGGGTGGTAAGATAACGGACGTAGGAATGCCTTGTCCGGTCAATGCCCACACGTTTGGCGTATTCCCCGTTATGTTCGTCAAACAGGGACAGCAATGTCTCTTTGACATCGGATTTCCCGGTGACGGCATTCTTGATGATTTCTGCCGAGACGAAGCCATAAGAGTCCACGTTTCTTTTGTAGGCGGCCTTCGCTTTCTCCTCCAAAGCCTCCAATAATGAGTTCAGCCTGTTCAACTCATTTCTTTTTTCGCCGGTGATGTTTCCGGTCTTACGGCCGTCCGTGAATGCCTTGCCCACTTTTGCATCCCATAAGTCAGGCTCTATTTCCAACCCTGTGGAATACTGGCTTATCTTCCCGTCAAGGGTGACCCGTCCCATAATCGGACATCTGCCGTTTTTCTTTATTTTCCGGCGGTTGATATAGAACAACAGTTTGAATGTGCTTCGCATGGCTTACCCCTCCATCATTTTGGTTATGTACTCTCTTTGCTTCATGCTCGGATTGACTTTACGTTGGCTATAATCCTTCAGAATTGGAGACGGGGCAGTGTCAATGCCCGATAAGGTAAACTTGCCCCCGATAATATCGTTCAGACCGTCCATGTCCTTGTCTATTTTATCCTGCGTGACTTTCGCATACCGCTGTGTGGTGGTGATATGCCGATGCCCCATGATTTTACTGACGGTCTCTATCGGAATCCCCTGTGACAGACAGATGATGCTTCCGAAGGTGTGCCTTGCCTGATGGAATGAGACCGGACGGTTGATGCCGCACATCACGGACATCTTTTTCAGGTGTCTGTTCATGCTCTCTTTGGTCAGCATAGGAAGGAGTTTCCCGTCGCTGTCCATATCCTTGTATTTTTCAATGATATTCAGCGGTATCTCCATCAACCGGATACATTCGGGCGTCCCTGTTTTTTGTCTTTCCGTATGAATCCACAGACTACCGTCATCCGCTCTCACCAGATTGGCGGCTGTCAGGCTCCTCATGTCGCAGTAACAGATACCCGTCCAGCACGAGAACAGGAACATGTCCCTCGTGAAATTACGGTTGGGGGTGTCATAGGTAGTGTTCGCAAACCTGTCAAGCTCGTCTTCTGTCAGATACATCTGTTTGAAAACAGGTTTCTGCGGCGCATAACCTTTGAACGGGCTGAAAGGGACGATGCCGCGGAACACGGCAAGCATCATTACGCTTTTCAGGCGGTTAATATGTCCGAGTATGGTCCTGGGCATGAAACGCCTTGTCGTGCGCATATACATATCAAACGCCTCGATAAAGTTTTCATCCAGCTGCTTGACAGGCATATCCGACACATGGTATCTCTCTTTCAGGAACTCACCGAGTATCCGGCAGGTGTTCCGGTACTGGTAGAACGTGCTTGCCGCCCTATTCACCCCTACACGCAGGGCATAGTCGCTGTTATGCTCCGCATAGAGCTTCATGATGGTATCCTGAGTCTCAGCCAGACCTTGGAACACGTTTCTGACTTCCTCCGCTTTCACGACATCCTTGATATCAGTAAGTTCGTTGAACCGCTTCTGCAACAACAGCAGTAGCCGTTCAATCTCCCTGTTTGCCATTGTCGCCGCCTTGCTTTTGCCGGTGCAGCGTTGGGCGGTGGCGTTCCACAACCGCACATCGATTTTGAACTTGCACGCGAATTGCGCGATGGAATTGACCTTTCCCCTGACGGATATTCTGCCCATGAGCGGAGAAAAGCCGTCCTTGTCCTGTACGCTGCGCTTGATGTAGAGCAGCACTTTCATTTCTGTTTTCATGCGTTACTTTTTTGATTGCAATTTTACTCATATCTCGCCTGTTGAACGGTATGAGAATCAGGCAGAACGGCGCAATCAAAACCGGATAAGTTAAATCTGTAGGGTAAAGTAAGATTCCCGGATGGAAATACCTTTTAACTGACAGTTTATCCCTTGATTGACTGCATCTAAATGAAATGAAAACAGGTAATGACTTGGTAGCTGAACAGGTTCGTTATTCTACCTGTTTTTGCTATTTACCCAACTGCGCAAACCAACACAATTTTGCTGCTTTACAACGAATTGCAGTTCTTTTGCCGGATTCCTCTATTGGTTGCATTGATAGTTTTCTATCGCTTCACCGGACTGGCATACGCGGACGTGAAGGCGCTGACGACCGACCGGCTCCAGACCTTCTTCGACGGCAACCTCTGGATCATCACCCGCCGGCGCAAGACGAACACCGAGTCCAACATCCGCCTGCTGGACGTTCCCAGGCGCATCATAGAGAAGTACAAGGGGCTGTCCAAGGACGACCATGTATTTCCGGTACCGAGCAACGGCAGATGCAACACCATATTGAAGGAACTTGGCAGGCAGTGCGGTTTCAAGATACGGCTGACCTATCATGTGGCCCGGCATACGAACGCCACCACCGTGCTGCTCTCGCACGGTGTGCCCATCGAGACCGTAAGCCGTCTTTTGGGGCATACGGATTTGAAAACCACCCAGATATATGCCCGGATAACCAACCAGAAGATCAGCAGCGACATGGAAATCCTGTCCCATAAGCTGGAAAAGATGGAGAAGGAGATATGCGATGCCATCTGAGGAAATGGTATTTACGAAACGGACGATTTTCCCCTTCCTCATCAAAGTTCGTCCGTCCCTGCGGGACTCCGCGTTTTCCCTTCGGTTTCCGGTAGAAAATTTCCGCATGGTGAAATTTTCTACCGGAAAAACGCTCCGAAAGCGCAGGGACGGACGTAAGAGGGATTCAGAAGGCGAAAACTGCGACCGACGTAGTGCATGTGCGACAAGGAAAAGAACTGTCCGGGAGCCCCTTTTCATGCCGTACCCCGGCATGAGACCGCTTTCCTCTCCGGCTGTGGTGAAGGCTCTCCTGCTCCCTCTGCATTGCATATGCGGGTTGTTCCGCCTGTATCCACGTCAGCCGGTATTGCCTGCCCTTTCCTTGGTAGAAACGGCTTGTCGCAACAGGCGGCGTGACACAAACTTTTCCGGATATGGAGGAACATTCCGAAAAATACACCGTACATTTGTACATCGAACCAATAATAACCGAATAACCGTTAAAAGAACATGGCTAAAATTAAAGTCCAAAATACAGAAGTGACAGTCATCACATACAATGACAAGGATTATATCTCCCTGACCGACATGGTCCGCAATATGGAAAACGGTCCCGCCCTTATTGAAAAGTGGTTGCGTAACAAGAATACCGTCGAGTTTCTGGGCATATGGGAGGAGATGTACAATCCGGATTTTAATTCCCCCGAATTCGAGGGAATTAAAAACGAGGCCGGGTTGAACCGTTTCATCCTTTCCGTCAAACAATGGGTGGAAAAGACCAACTCCAAAGGTATCATCGCCAAGGCCGGACGCTATGGAGGGACTTACGCACACAAGGATATCGCGTTCGAGTTCGCCACGTGGGTATCCCCTCAATTCAAGCTGTACCTGCTGAAAGAGTTCCAGCGGTTGAAAGAGGAGGAGCAGGCCCAGCTCGGCTGGAGTGCGAAACGGGAACTGTCAAAGATCAACTACCGCATACATACCGATGCCATCAGGCAGAACCTGATACCGGTGGAAGTCACCCCCGCACAGGCCGGCGTCATCTATGCGGAAGAGGCGGACGTGCTCAACGTGGCCATGTTCGGGATGACCGCCAGGATGTGGCGTGAGCAGAATCCCGGTCTGAAGGGCAATATCCGTGACTATGCCTCCATCAATGAACTGATCTGCCTCTCCAATATGGAAAACCTGAACGCCGTATTCATAGACCAGGGCATACCGCAGGGCGAACGGCTCGTGAGACTGAATCGGATAGCCATCCAGCAGATGCGTGTGCTGGAAGATGATGGCGGACGAAAACTGCTTGAATGAGAATTCCGGCAGGCAACGCATCGGCATGTCCGTAAACGGGGCAAGGAGGTGAAATGCCGCCTGATCCACATTCATGCATGGGATATGGGATACTGAAGCTACGGAACGGCTTACGGCCTGATATCAAGTGTCATAACCGTTCCGTGGCGGGGTATTGTCCGGAACACATTCCCGAATGAGGTCTTCCATGATTTTAAAGGACTCCGTATTTCGAAAGGAACAACGTACACATACAATTTCTCCGGAACGGCTAACCTTCCTGTCACTTCCCTGTAACCCTCCCCAAAATCAACACTGCCGTATAAACCGCATGAAAGCCCGGGCACGCTTCCTGTTTCCAATCCCATATCCGTTCCTTCCGCAATATCACATATTGCCGTTCTCATTCCATATCCTTGAATATTTCTCCAAACATGCCGAAGACAGAAAAACCGCATGGTATTTTAGATTCTCACCGGACAGGCAATAGACAGGAGGAATCCGTCATCCTCATTTCTTGCGGCAAAAATAGTTGTTTTTCAGGCCGGTCCCGCAAGGCGGCCCTTCGGGCTGGTTGCTCGTGAAAAAATCTTCCTCACGCTTCGCGTGAGCGTATTTTTTCACGGCAAGCCTTGCCGGAGACCGCCGAAAAACAAACAGGAGGAAGCACAAGAAATAAGAATGCCTACCCGTGTAGGCCATGTATAACTCAAAAAAATATAAGGCTATGGCAGACAAGAGCGCAGAAAAGGAAAGACTGTTCAACGAGTGGTTCACAAAATCCTATGACAGGTTGAGAGGAACGTTACGCCGGTACGGAATGCTGGACGAGGACAATTTCCATGACACCTACCTTTTCGTAAGAAGGCAGGTGCTGGTTCCCGGAAAGGACATAACGGACTATGACGCGTATTTCATCGGATGCTACAAAAAGGCGGCCCTGGTAAAGATTAAAAGGGAGAACCGGTATGCACACCCTGAAGATGATTTCTTTCTCCGATGTGGCGAGGAGGCAAAATTCCTTTCCGAGGACGACCTGAACGGGTGCGAGAGGCTGGTTAAGGACATACTGCGTTTCGTAAGGCAGAAATTCTCCTACGAGGAATACCGGATGTTCATGCTCAGGTTCTATGAGGCGCAGTTCTCGTTCAAGGCGCTGGCGGAATGCATGGGTATCTCGGCATCGGCCATATCGCAGAAAGTATGCAGGATAGTGGACGCAGTACGTACCCACAGCGGTTTCGCATGGAGAAGTCAGATGCTGGCGGTGGAAAGCTTCATGTATTGAAAAACGAAAACAGTTCAACCGATAAAAGAAGGACAATTATGGCACTGATAGTATACAACAGGGAAAACTCCCGTCCGCAGGAAGTCACATACAAGGGTAAGCGGACCATCAACCTTGACAGCAGGGGGACTGTCTATCTGTCAAAGACGATGTCAATCGAATTGGGAATCCTCGGCGGCGGACGGGTGAACTTCGCCCACGACGACGAGACGGGTGACTGGTATATCTGCCGGGCTGACGACAGCGAGGGGTTCATCGTCTGGAAGGACAAAAGATGCGCAAGGTTCTCGGCGGGGTTTATCGTGCAGAGGCTCATGCGGCAGGCGAAAGTGGAGAGGAAGAGCGTGCAGTTCATGATGGCGAGGATGCCGGTAGAGATTGGCGGAGTGGCCTATTACAAGATACTGCTCTCGAATCCGATACTCAGATAGAGACATGGGCCGGAGGAGTCCGGCTGTATATGACATGACGGAGACAGGCGCATCCGACGGGACAAAAGCCCGTCGGATGTGCCTGTTTTTATGTGCCGTCATGTTTACACACGGACATGCGGTTGTCACCGGCCGGCATAAGGTCACTCCGAAAAGACCGGGAAACGGCATTGCCGGAGGATAATGATACCGGTACGGAATGTGCCGCCATTACGGGAATGGATCGTCCCACCGGTACACGAACGACCCGCCCCAATTTCAGAATAACATAATGACATAATAAAATAAGGGTCTTTTTTTATTATGGAATCCCCGTATCTTATTGCCATACCGGAAAAATGTTTCCATGTCCCGCCATGTTATGCCAATGTTGTCACCGGATCATAATTCATAAAGAGAAATACTCTGTGTATAAATACTTTATGAGCAAATTAAAGTCGTTCATCCGATGGAAAGAAAACGAAGGGGCGATCGGTATGACAACCGACCGCCCCTTCATTCACGATCCCGTACGGAACATTTCTAAAGTTCCTCCGGCCTGGTTCTCGCCTCCCGGTAGCAGCCGTCAAGCAACTTCTCGATATCGGAAGAACGGTACAGTATCTTACCGCCCAGCCGGGTGAAGGCAAGCAGGCCGCTGTCACGGTACTGTTGCAGGCTGCGGCGGCTCACTTTCAGCTTTTCAGCCAGTTCGCGGTCCGTATAGAAGTTCTCGCCCGCCATCGCCGGTGACCTGCCGGCAAAGAGACGCTCCATGGAAACGGAGAGACGTTCGACGGTGGAGAAGAACTCTCTTATATGCTCGCTGCTCTCACGGGTGAGCAGACGGTTATCGGTATTCATCATAAATCTCATCTGTTTGTTGGTTTGACATTTACTTTTTCAGTTTCTCATATATCGCCCCCACCCCATGACATGGAGGGTATGGGGGCATCCCTCCGACATGAACCGGCACTCTTTCGTACCGATACGGATATGGCATCCCTCCCCGTCTATCCTGTAGAGCGAGAAGCTTCCACGCCCGTACTCCGCGTCAAGGCTGTAGGCCAGCAGGCGGTAGTCCCCGCTGGAATCCCTGAAGATGTAGAAATCGGGACTGCCGTCCAGACTTTCCCAGCCGCCTGCCAGACTGCCGGGAGAAAGTATCATCCTTTTGTTTCCCATGGCTTCTCAAATTGATTTTCCCATGCTTTCAGCCCGCTTGCGGCGCTCCTCCACTATCCGGATGATGCTTTCCACATCCCCGGGCTTGTAATAAGTCTTATGGCAGATCTGTGTATATGCCAGCGTGCCGTTGTCACGCAGGGTCTGCAGGGTTCTCGGGCTGACCTTCAGCAGCAGGCACACCTCCTGGTTGTCCAGCCATTTCTTCTCCTCCATGTCACCGTACAGCCGGCAAAGGGTGTCCAGCCGGTCCGCGAACGTCCGGAAGGCCGAGAGCATCGCCTCGAAGGTCCTTGCCTCAATGTTCACTATTTCCATAATCAATGTAATTTCAGGTTTGACATCTGTTTCATTCTCTTTTCGGATCCGGATTCCGTGCCGCAATTTAGTGAATTCCGGCGGAACATCCTGAATTTCAAGACAGGATGACTACCTTTGACACCATATGCGTACTTGTTTCATCCGCAAAGTAAATGATTGTTCCCGGATATGGTTCCGGCCCTTCATCAGATGTCATTATATGTCATCAGATGTCATGGAAATCTGATTTTGACATTCATTCGCTTTTAGTAAACAGACGTTCAGATCCGTTCCCGAAGAGTGGAAAATTTCCGGTGCGTATATTTGTGAAGTCATCACCGTCAGACTGATCCAACAATATGAATAACGCGGCAAACCCCGCCAATCGGACCCGTCCGTTTCACACCGTCTGTTATTATCGTTTTATTTGCTTCCGACAACCGGGCAAACGGGTAGACCGTGCCCACAGTATCAACCATCTAAAATCCATGTACAATGAAAAGTGAACCGACTGAAAAACCAAGAGGAAAGAAAACGGCGGCATCCGAAACCGCAGACAGAAAGAACGGTCGTAGTCCTAGCCCCGGCCACGACGGGTGGTGGGAAAGACTCATGATGGAACCCGGTCCGGGGAAATCCACCGGTATGGATGCGGAACCGGTGATTCCATCCGGGACTGATGCGGAGGAGGTGTCCGGGGAGGCGGGAAGAAAGGACACCCCGCCGGAACCGGAAGACCCCGTGAGAAGAAGGACGAGCGGCAGGCAGCGCAGGGCCTCGCTGGAGGAGTACCGGGAAACATACCTCACCGTCCCGAAGATCAGGAACCGCAAGACGGTGTTCGTCAGTGAGGATGTGAGGGACGAACTGGACGCCGTCGTCCGCAGGCTCGGCGGGCGTGGCATGAGCGTTTCCGGACTGCTGGAGAACCTTGCCAGGGAGCATCTTGCCGCCTACCGTGGGGACATCGAGCAGTGGAGAAAAATCTGACAGCCTGTAACCGGGCGTGGAGTGTACCCGATGTATGCACCGTCCCCTGTGTACCCGCTTCAATGTGGAAAATGCGGGGGGATTTTTCTGTGGGGGGAGCAAGGTTATGTTTCCGGATTCCCGAAAACCCTTGCTCCCCAGGGAGGGCAAATCCGCTCCCGCCGGTCGCAGATTCTGGAATGAAAGAAGTACGGACGAAAAAGAAAAAACATATGACAAAGGATGTGAATGGGATGAAGAAAAAACGCGGCCGTCCGGCACTGGGCAGGACGCGGAAGCTGACCAAAGGCGTGACAGTGAAGTTCTCCCCCGTCAGCTACGAGGCTCTCAGGTTCAGGGCAGGGAAGTCCGGCCGGAGTCTGGCGGTCTATATCAGGGAGGCGGCACTGGCGGCCACCGTTACGGCAAGGCATACGCCTGAAGAGAATGCGCTGCTGCGCAGCCTGGCGGGAATGGCGAACAACCTGAACCGGCTGACAAAGCTCTCGCACCAGGCAGGCTTTTACAGGACAAGGCTGCTGATAGACGGGCTGCTGGGAAAGCTGAAGCGGATCATGGACGATTACAGGCCTAAAGGAGGATAGCCTCATGATAGGAAAGATCAAAAAAGGCCGCTCGTTCGGCGGCTGTATACGTTACGTGACGCAGAAGGACAACGCGAAAATCATCGCCTCGGAAGGCGTGCTGCTGGGAACGGCGGAGGAGATGGCACGAAGCTTCCGGTGGCAATGCCTGCTGAATCCGGACGTGACGAAACCGGTGGGACACATCGCGCTCAGCTTCAAGCCGGAGGACGCACCGAGGCTGACCGACGCGTTCATGGCAAGTCTGGCGGAGGAATACCTGGAGCTGATGGGGATACGGAACACGCAGTTCATCGTGGTGAGGCATCACGGGACGGACAACCCGCACTGCCACATCGTCTTCAACCGGGTGAACTTCGACGGGAAGGTGATTTCCGACAGCAACGATTTCAAGCGCAACGAGAGGGTGACGAAAATGCTCAAGGAGAAGTATTCGCTCACCTATTCCGAAGGCAAACAGGCCGTTAAAACGGAAAAACTGCACGCTTCCGAAAGGGTGAAATACGAGATATACCGTGCGATTAAGGAAGCTTTGAGGAATGCAGATACATGGAAGGAATTTCAAAATAGGCTCTTAAAAATGGGCGTGGAAATGGAATTCAAGTACAAGGGAAACACTAATGAAGTGCAGGGAATCCGCTTTATCAAGGACGGTCTGTCATTCAAGGGGAGTGGGATTGACCGCAGTTTCAGCTGGTCAAGGCTGGATGCGGCATTGGACCGTAACCATGTCACGTCCCTGGAAAATGACGTTTCCCGAAAGCAACCGTACCATGAACAAAGTCATGGTACGGTTATTGATAACCTGGTCGAAGTCACCGGTACGGGTGGCGTGTTCATGCCGTCGGTGGCACCGACGGAGGACGAGAAAGAGGCGGAACGCCTGCGGAGAAAGAAGAAGCGCAGGAAAGGAAGGGGGGGTGTAAACTAGTATGTATAACGAAAAAACTTTGAAAGATGAAAGAGGAAAATTATCTGGAAGGCATCTACGGATGTCTTGAAAGGATCGAGAAGAAAGTGGAGATATTATCATCCGCCCCGGTAGATAAAAATAACGCGGTAACGGGCGGTGAGACCGGAATTGCCATGTTACGGGAAATCAGGGACGGGCTTGAACGGGATTTGAACGGAATCCGGAAATCGTTCAGCCAATATGCCGGAACGCTCCTCGCCGTCAGCAAAAGCATGCAGGACGTGTCCGGCAGGAACCCGTTGCCGGACAGGACCGCTGAAATCCTGGCCGGGATAAGAAAAACCGGGGAGCAGACCTCGGAGGAGATCAAGGCCCTGCTGAAGACAGCCGGTGACAATGCAAAGATCCGCAACGAGCACCGCCATACTGTCAGCATCGAGTCCAAAGGTATACTCTGGACTTTCACCGGGATGTTCGCGATGGTCACCGTCCTGGCAGTCGCCCTCCATGCGGCCAGACAGCCGGACTACGACCGTGCCGACAACGACCTGAAGTACCGCTACATCAGGATGAAGGGCGAAGCATCGCCTGAAAATATCTCCGGACTGGAAAATATTTTCGGATTCAACCGTGACAACGGCAAGATAAACCAAATGCGCAAGGATGTGGAAGCCTACGAGGAAGCGGTACACGAGCGGGCCGCCCTTATCGAGCAGGCACGGTTAAAGGAGCGTGCGGCAAGGGAGCTGGGAAACAAGGCCGACTCGATCAGGGGCAGAAATTCAAAAAGGCGGAGATGATATGGCAAGGGTGAAAGTCAAATTCCGATCGTCGGCAGCCGATGGCTGACAAGGAACGGTATTTTACCGGATGGTACATAACTGCATGGCTCGCCAGCAAAAGACGGGCTACCACCTTTTGATAATTTTGCATTCTGTATAATTTAAAATCAGAGAGTTTATGGCTACAGTAAAAATTAAATTCAGACCTTCTTCTGTGGACGGCAGAGAGGGTACGGTTTATTATCAAGTGATTCACGGACGTGTGGCAAGGCAGATCAACACCTCTTGCAAGCTGTTTCCTGCCGAATGGAGCAAGCGGCATTCCCGGATTGTCATCGCGTCATCCGATGAGGACAGACGACAATATCTATTGCTATTGGATAAAAAAATAGCGGAAGATACCGACCGTCTGGAGAATGTCATCACAGCTCTGGAACGGAAGGGAGGTACTTTCACCGCCGATGATGTAACCTCTGCCTTTTACGATGGACATTGCGGGCTGTCTTTTTCCGTATTTATGCGGGAGGTTACCAACGGTCTGAAACGCCTGGGCAAGATACGGACAAGCGAGACCTACACCTCTACCCTTAACAGTTTCATGCGTTTCATGGAGGGAAGGGACATACCGCCCTGTGATATGGATTCCGACCTGATGATCGCATACGAGGCGTGGCTGAAATCAGGCGGGGTTTCCATGAACACCATCTCTTTTTACATGCGCAACCTGCGGGCGGTATATAACCGTGCCGTGGAGAAAGAACTCGTTATCCAGCGTTTCCCCTTCAGACATGTCTATACGGGAGTCGAGAGAACGACGAAGCGGGCCGTTCCCCTGCGTGCGATAAAACAGCTCATGACATTGGACCTGTCACTTCATCCGGCCAAGAGGTTTGCAAGGGACATGCTGCTTCTCAGTTTTTACACAAGGGGGATGTCCATGATCGATATGGTGTTCCTGAAAAAGAAGGATCTCAACAACGGCATCCTCTCATACCGGCGGAAAAAAACCGGTCAACAACTTTTTGTAAAATGGGAGCCGTGCATGCAGGAGATCGTGGACCGTTACAATATTCCCGGCTCCCCGTACCTTCTTCCCATTATCGCCAGACCGGGCATGGACGAGAGAAAGCAATATATCAACGCATCCCATCGTATCAACAGATATTTGAAAGCTATCGGAAAAGAACTGGGCTTGTCTGTCCCCCTGACCCATTACGTCGCCCGTCATTCCTGGGCCAGTGCGGCCCGGAGTAAGAATATTCCGATTTCCGTAATCAGCGAAAGTATGGGACATGATTCGGAAAACACAACGAGGATCTATCTGACCACATTGGACACTGCCACCATTGATAAGGCGAACAGATTGATTTTAAATTCCTTATGCAGGGAATAACAAACATATCGAGCGGACAGACGCTTTCTTTTCGAGAGAAGTGAAAAAAGAATCTCCTGAATAAGGAATACTTGTTCACGGAATAATCTTGGATGTAAGAATGTTCAGGGATGATAAAATGTTAAGCAAAAATTATGATCTCTTCGTAAGAGATGAATAACCGGATGCAAAATTACGAAAAATATTGAGAATAACCACAAAATGAGTAAAAAAATAACAATGGGACACGAGCCGATCCTTAAAACCGCAAAACGGATTGTTGAGCGAACTGCTTTTTAGAAGAAGGCAAAGTGTTTATTATCAGACCGTTTTATTCATATATGTCGCATTGTTCATCTCTTACGAAGAGAAGTGCAACAGAAGCAGGTGCAAACGCACCTGAAAATCCGCCAGATATAATGGCAAACAGACGCAGATTTCTGATCGGGAATGAAGCAATGGAACAAGAACAGGGAGAAATCCCGAACTTTTACGAACTGTATTTATAACTGCCTGATTAATAGAAATATTCACAATCTTGCAGGATTGATAAATATGTCCTGAAGCGAAATGGCGGCATTTACAAGGAGCGAAAAAGGAATGAGGTGGTACGTAATGCGCGACTTGAAAAGGGCAAACGCCAAAGTACCCGCTTATAAGCTGTTGGAAGGAATGAAGATGGAGGTTTTCGTTCCTATGAAATGGCACTTGGTCACCCGCAAGGGAATACGTATCCGTGAGGAAGTGCCCTTCGTACAGGACTTGCTCTTCGTGCATGAGACACAAAACAACCTTGACGCCGTCGTGGAAAAGACACCTACCCTCCAATATCGCTGGCTGCGTGGCACGTGGCGCGAGCCAATGACGGTAGCTGATAGGGACATGGAGCATTTCATCCGTGCCGTGAACGCCACTGAATCCCCCAGGTATTACCTGCCGGAAGAAATTACCCCAGCCATGTACGGGCGTAAGATCCGCATCGAGGGCGGACCGCTCAGCGGATACGAGGGGAGTCTGCTTACAACACGGGGCTCCAAGGTCAAACGCTTGCTCGTCGAACTGGAGGGATTTCTTGCCGTAGGAGTGGAGGTCGCTCCTGAGTATATACAACTTATCTGACAGAACTGCCTGTGGCTTTCATTTCCAATCTTTCCGCTCCTTCTTTATTTGAAACGGTCGATTCTATTCAGACAGCCGTATGTTGATAGTTAAAAATAATTGGATTTGATAATGTTTTTTGTGAAATATTTACTTATTTAATACAATATATTATACAGCAATTTAATACTAACAGAAAAGTGTGGAAACGGCATTGACTTTTTGGGCACTCTTTGAAACTTGCAAAATGTAGGACTTAACGTGGAGGAATATGTCTCAACTACAATGAAGCAGCTGATGTCCGGCAACAAGGAATATGACGCTCACTTGTTATCTCCATGATTGTTGACGCATAATCTTACTAAAATTAACATCAATGACATATCTTCCTAAATTTAAATAAGACAGAGTAATTTGAGCAATTATAATTTATATAATTTACAAGAAATAATACATACAATGACCATAGCAGTAGACTTTGACGGTACTATTGTTGAGCACAAGTAT
>OHKV01000584.1_pt1 | contig 18601 bp, 18 predicted proteins | sample 1568951 | NCBI WGS metagenome assembly OHKV01 (sample SAMEA3879528, study PRJEB24766) | human gut metagenome | biome: human-associated habitat; feature: feces | place: USA | collected 1985/1987
ATAGGCAGGATGCATATAATAAATTATAGCAGCGGATGTATAGGAGATGACTCCTGTGGTGAGAATAATAGGCTTTATGATGTTCTGGATTGCAGTGGGGATGATAATAGGGCTGCTTATTAACAATGTATTCTGGGGAATTGTGATAATAATTCTTCTGATGATATGCGGATATAATCTTTTTTGCTGCTGCAAATAGAATGTTAGGAATAAAGTTTAATCGAATGAAAAAAAAGCCTCGGAAAAATCCGGGGCTTAATTATCATCAAACTCTTGACTACGCTCTTGTTACAGCGCCTGATCTTAAGCAAGAAGTACATACATACATCTTTCTTGGACCTGCTGTTGTCAAAACCTTAACTGACTTAACGTTAGATTTCCACATCTTATTAGATCTTCTATGTGAATGGCTTACAGCATTACCGAAATGAACGCCCTTTTCACAGATTGCACACTTTGCCATGATAACACCTCCTTAAATGTATTGGGTCTAAACCCACAACAGAACTAATTGTATCAGAACATCTATTATATTGCAAGCTTTTTTTGCTGATTTTTATTATTTTATCTTTATAAACTTTTGATATACGGCACACTGTAAATCCCGCATGATAAACACATTATCAGTGGCAGAACATATTAAAGCCGCATATTATAAGCAAAAATATAATGCTCACACTTATGAATACACTCTCTATAAACATTGAAATAATCATACCCAGTGCAATCCAGAACATGATAAATCCTATCATTCTGCACATAATGCGCTCCATTCCATATCAAGCCCTTACCGTGGCAAATGGATATTATTTATATACATCTGATATTATTATATGACGGCACTGTCAATATATGATTATACACTGCAATCTATTCTTTGTCTGATATCTCATCTATTGCGGCATTGACATCTTCATCTTCCGTCTTGCCAGCAGAATTACCCTTGAATCTGTCAATAAGATCAGGTACCATGTCAATTACCTTTGTAACTGTATCCTGATTCTTAATGTTGACAAGTTTGGTTGTGCCATTCTGTATTACAAGAACCGCACTTGGTGACATCTTTCCTCCAAGTCCGCCTGCCGCATTATTATTCTTCTCACCTGAAAATGCACCTGCGCCAACTCCGAATGATACATCAACAAACGGAAGTATTATAGTGTCATTGACCGTAACCGCCTCACCAACTACCGTCTTAGCTGATAAAAATGAATCCATGCCCTTGAACAAAGACTCAACCGTTGCATTAAACTTTTCATTCTCTGCCATGTTATATTCCTCCCTGTTTAATATTTATCATTTTCTTTTTAAGACAAGCTGCCTGAATCTCTCATTGCGATAGACGCGCCATGCCGTAAGAAGAACTCTGCCGGGCATTATACGTCCCTTCATAAACACATCTGCCTCAAATACACTGTCCGTAAATACCGGAATATATTCAAAGCTGTTCTTTTTGGAATGTCTTGTGCTGCCTTTCATGAAGAATGCCATAGTTACTGCCGCAGCACCCGTCACTTTACCGGTGATGTCAGGTGAATCCGCGCCGAAACGTATATTTATATTATACCTTACCGGTGCTGTATGTGTAAATAATCCGCCGAGCTCTTTTTTCATAAATCGTACAAATTCGCGATTAGCCTCATCATGAATAATCTCATCGAGCCTTTCCAGCTTATCTCCTGCTTTATCCCTGAACTCTGATGCATTCGCTGCAATCCGCTTAATACCTGCAGGAATTGCTTTGAGCTTTCCTGACATCCGGCGTATTCTGTGAAGCCGGTCATCCGGTTCGTCTGCTCCTGCTTCCGGTTTTGTCCCGGACTCTGCTTCAGGCTCTGCCTTCTTTATCTCCGGCTCTGTCGGACCTGCATTCACATCCCTGTCGTTTTTCTCGTGCTTATTTTTCTTATTCCTGTTTTTCTTCGGCTTTCTGTGCGCCCTTTCATGTGAAGTTCCCGTCTCTTCATCTTCCTCAGATGTAATTAGTGTAAACCACAGGAACCTGAACATATACCTGAGCCCGTCTTTGTCATAAACAGCCTCAAGCCTTGCAATCCGCCCAAGCCATGACATGAGCAGCTTTCCGTTAAAACGTGAATGTACATCTGCATCAACTCTGTATCTGACAGGCACAAAAAGCACTGTCAGTATAAGAAGCACCGCAAGTCCGAGGACTGAAAGCAGTATAATACCTATAATCTTTAATATAATCAGTAATATATGAATCATGCATCTACCTTAATTCCGAGGTATTCCGCCACATCGAATGCTCCCGTAGCATTATACGTATCAGTAATGACTGCAGCCATCGTCATAACCGCTTCATCATACCCTTTGGCTATTCCGACCACAAAAAGCTTCTCCCATACATACGGCTGTCTGTAATGTGGCTGAAGCAGCTGTACCGCTGACAGCATCTCAAGCAGATTACCCTCAGTGGAAGACAATACGATAAAATATATATCATGCTGAAATCTGTGCGCCTCCGCTTTTGCAATAATGGCACTTTTTTTCTTTCTTGCATTATCCCCCAAATAAATGTTTTTATACCATCTCATAGGCTACCCCTGCATGATAAGCTTCAACACCTCCACACACGCCTGTCTCTCCGATATATCCGAGCAAAGAGAAAGTGATGTGTTAATATACCCCTGTATCTCATCTATATTGTTAAAGAATACCGGCACCTGACTGAGTACTGCTGACATAACAGCTCTTCTTACTGTTCTGTCCATAGTCTCAAAGCTTGCCGCAAATGAATCTATAAGCCTGCCGCACACTTTCTCAACGTAGTCCTTACCGGCATTCTCAAGCTTCGCCTCATCCTCAGTAAGTGCCATAAAGTCACTGCCAGACTGAAGTCTTATAATCCTGGCAAGATTCTCATATTCATCAGTAAGATTGTCTGCTGCAAGCTCACTGCGGTAATGCTCAAGTGCATATGCAACCGCATAGTCATTGGCAGAAACAGTCTCTCCGATTCTCTCCTGCTTACCTTCAAAGCTTATAAAACTGTCGGTAAGATCATCAAGATGCTCATCTATTCCAAGCTTTGCGTTATCCTTTTTGTTCTTAAAATCATCAAGAACAACTTCAATAACACCACGTGCCCTTATTGTCTCTTCAACATCTCCAAGCACATATCTGCCTGAAAGGACAAGTGTATACATATCATTGACAAGCTGTGTGAACATGACATACATATCTGCAGTATCCGACATCTTCTGGGCTGCTATTGTAAGCTTGGCATGAAGCGAATCAAACTGTTCTTTGCTTATATTCTTATAATCAGCACTCCTGATGTCATTGTAAAGCTCACTTACCTCAGGGAACATGTCTTCAAATCCTTCCGGTTCCGCAAGCATTCCTGTTGTTCCGAGCGTATATGCAAAATCATCCACCGTTCCAATCTGTGCATCCTTATAAAGCGAGAATGAATCCCTGAGATACTCATAGAACTTATTCTTGGACAATCTCATCGGAAGCTGCTCAACAACCTCCGATATCCTGTTATTAACAGCCACGCTGTCCTTGTCTGAAAGAATATAGTGCATAAGGTCATTAGTCAGCCCATTATTATAATAGGCATCATCAAATTCCTCGTCCTTGAACCGGTACTCAATTCTGTTAAGAACATACTCGTATATTCTCAAACGGTCTACATATGCCGTTACTACCTCCATTATTCTTACAACAGAAGCCCTGATACCTTCAAGCTCATCTATATTGTGCTTGTAAATGTCATCTGAATACTCAGCCGCCGCTATCTGTGACTCAGCCACATCGTTAAATCTGTCAAGAAGACCTTTAAGCTCTGACATCTCAGCCTTACCGAACTCAGAATCATTAGCCATCTCAAAGAATGTGTAATAATTCATCGACAGCTTTATATATGCAAGCCCGTTATAAAGGCTCATCATACTGTTGGCATATGCCGGAAGATTAACCTGCAGATTGCGTCCCTTGGCAAGCTCGCCGGTTACATAATTTAAATCTTTCATAATTATTCAATACCTTTAAATATATCTGTAAAATCAAATGTTGCAAAGTAATCCTTAGGTGTCTCTGCTCTTCTTATCATCTGTACTGAGCCGTCTTCCTTAAGAAGGAGTTCTGATGAACGCAGGCGTCCGTTGTAATTGTATCCCATAGAGAAGCCATGTGCGCCTGTGTCATGTATAATCAGGTAATCTCCCATATCTATCTTTGGAAGCATTCTGTCAATTGCAAACTTATCATTATTCTCGCAGAGTGAACCCGTAATATCATACTTGTGGTCACATGGCGCATTCTCTTTGCCCGCAACAGTAATATGATGATATGCGCCATACATTGCAGGTCTCATGAGATTGGCTGCACATGCATCAACTCCTATATACTCCTTATAAGTATGCTTCTCATGAATTGCCTTTGTTACAAGACAGCCATACGGAGCAAGCATAAATCTTCCAAGCTCCGTATATATTGCAACATCGCCCATTCCGTTAGCGGTAAGCACTTCATCATATACCTTATGCACATTAGCTCCGATTACACTTATATCGTTAGGTTCCTTATCAGGTGTATATGGAATGCCAATTCCTCCTGAAAGATTGATAAACTTAATATCTGCACCGGTCTTCTCATGAAGTTCTACTGCAAGTTCAAAGAGAATCCTGGCAAGTGCGGGATAATACTCATTAGTTACTGTATTACTTGCAAGGAATGCATGAATACCAAAGTTCTTAGCTCCCTTGCTCTTAAGTATCTTGAATGCCTCGATAATCTGCTCATGCGTCATTCCATACTTGGAATCACCAGGATTATCCATAATTGAGTTGCCAAGCTTGAAATATCCGCCCGGATTATAACGGCATGATATTGTCTCAGGAATCCTGCCGATAGTCTTCTCAAGGAAGTCTATATGTGTAATATCATCAAGATTGATTATTGCTCCAACCTTATCAGCATAGGCAAACTCCTCTGCCGGTGTATCATTAGATGAAAACATAATTGACTTACCATCAAAATCAAGCCTGTCAGCCATCATCAGCTCTGTAAGTGATGAGCAGTCACAGCCGCAGTCATAATCCTTAAGTATATTAAGTATAAACGGATTAGGAGTAGCCTTAACCGCAAAATACTCACGGTATCCCTTATTCCATGCAAATGCTTCCTTAAGCTTAGATGCATTCTCTCTTATTCCCTTCTCATCATACAGATGAAAAGGAGTAGGATAAGTTCTGGTTATCTCTTTAATCTGGTCAAGCGTTACAAAAGTTTTCTTAGGCATTCTGTCAATCCTCCACTTGTCAAAAATAATAAACTAAATAAAATTCTATGTTAGTACGGACTATTTGTCAACCAAAAAAGTGCCCTGCGGACACTTTTGGATGTATGTATTCAACTGTCTTAACGCATTATCTTTCCAGTAAAGGGCAGTTTCTGAATGCTGTGCTGTCTACTTTGGCATTGTCCGGCACATTAATCTTTTTAAGACTTATGCAGTTGGCAAATGCCTCGTACCCTATATCCTCTATTGTATCAGGAAGGATAACTTCCGTAAGTGCTGCACATCCCTCAAATGCATTGCGTTTAATATACCTGACACCTTCCGGAAGCTCGACTTTGGCAATGTCCGTAAGCCCCGAGAACATATCATCCTGAATAGATGTAAAATCACTCATATCAATCTCTTTGTATGTTCTGTTCACCAGTGTAATGCGAATTCTTTTTCTGTTCATAAAAGCTCCACCTCTCCCTCATATTATTAAATAACTAATTATCTCCAAACAGTACTCTCGACAGATTATTACTCATCTGCATTCTCTCAAGTTCATAGAACTTCTGCTGTTCACTTATCTTCTGCGCACTCCCGGATGCATCTTCTTCATCATCCGGCTCTCCGATTGTAGTTCCAAGCATCTTCATATATATTGCAATGAACTTAAGATAGTCATCATACGGGAACAGGTCTTCAACCGTGTTCTCCTTGCCATTGCTTATCTTAACCGGCGTGCCGCCGCGCAATACTTCTGATGTACTGCCCTGCCCGGATGTTCTCGATGTATTGTCCGCTGATATATATGATAAATCTTTTTCAAGGCCGCCATCAAGTATGTCGTTAATCCTGCGGATATAATTCCTTGTCTCCTCATAAGGAGGCACACCGCCATACTTGGCAACTGCACCGCTTCCCGCATTATATGCAGCGAGTGCCAGCGTTGTATCACCATCATAATCATCAAGCAGATATGCAAGCATCTTCGCCCCGCCTGTTATATTCTGTTCCGGATCAAATACATCTTCTACTCCAAGCCCTTCTGCAGTCTTAGGCATAAGCTGCATTATTCCTGAAGCTCCGCATGATGATACTGCATTGGCATCGAATCCCGATTCCGCCTGTGCAACGGCCTTAAGAAGGTCTACCGGCACTTCATACTCTTTTGCAACATCCTGAAATATATCTTCAAGAGTTCTTGTCTTTTTGTCTATCACGGAATCAAATGTCTCCTCTGCATTATCCGTCATACCCGCCGCATTCTGCGACTGCATTGCTGTTTTGTCCGCTGCATTAACTGCCTGTAATATGTTCATCAAAACTACTCCTTAATATATGCAGTATTCTCAGATTAAGACTATGAATATATGGAGAAATCACATATTATGTGTTCCCCACATATTCCTTTTCTTAAGTTCAAGATACTGTGCATATGCTTTCTCAAGTATCTGCCTCTCGTTAGGATACTTAAGAAGATGATATGCCTCGTTATACTTATAATATCCGGAGTCACAAAAGTACTCCTCTTTTTGTGGTTTGCTGTAATAGCTGTCCGATATCATAAGATACCAGTGAACTTCCTTGTCGACTACATCCTGCGGTATTGAAAATGTATATGTGCTTCTTCCCACATAACTTACAATTCTCGCATCGGCTCCGCTCTCTTCCTTAACTTCACGTATAGCCGTATCTTCATAGTCTTCTCCCGGCTCAACAGTTCCTTTGGGGAACATCCAGCCATCGTACTTATTCTTAAGATTCTTATACAAAAGAAGAATCTTGCCACGGAAGATAACCACACCGCCACAACTGGTTGCCTCAATCATTGCAGAACCTCCTGTTCCACGGCGTCTTTCATTTGTAAACATTATACTATCTTATACATCTTCAATCAAGGCAAAAAACTTATTTTGTGAAATAAGTATCAAATACTTTTTTTGCAACTTCCTGTGCGCTGTCATATCCTGAATATCCGCCTTCAAGTACTACACTGATAACAATCTCAGGTGAATCATACGGTGCAAATCCGACGAACCATGAATGGCTGTCTTCTGACACGTCATCATACTGTGCCGTTCCCGTCTTACCTGCAACCTCATACGAAGTATTGCGGAAGCTTCTTCCGGTTCCTTTTGTACACACCTCGCGCATGAACCCCTTAACAGCCTGGGCCTCCGGCTCAGTTATCGGTGTTGAATACTGCTCCGGTTCGTATTCTTTTATGACTTTATTGTCCTGGGATACAACCTTTTCAATAAGATATGGCTTCATCATAACACCGTCATTAGCAATTGTTGATGTAATAATTGCATTGTTAAGCGGTGTAACCTGTGTCTTACCCTGTCCGATTGCCGTCTGCATCTTCTCACCGACAGAAGAATTACCTTTCATTGTAAAGCTGCTCCTGCTCGTCTCTATTGAAAGCGGGATGTCCTGATTAAACAGGAAATCATTGCAGAGCGAATTAAATGCATCTCCGTCAACATCCAGCCCCATATTGGAGAATGCTGAATTACATGAATTGGCAAATGCTGTTGAAAGCGTCTCATATCCATGTGCAGTCGAATTATAGCAGTGTATTACAGAACCCATCACATCCGTACTTCCCTTACAGCTGTATCTGTAACTCTCATAATCAGGATTCTCCCTTACATACTGTAATGCCGTAAGCATTTTGAAGGTTGAGCCCGGCGGATACAGTCCCTGTGTTGCACGGTTAAAAAGCACCGAATCATTACTGCTGTAAGAAAGCCATGTCTCCCACTGGTCAATCGCATCATTCGGATTGTAATCCGGCTTGGAAACCATTGCAAGTATCCTGCCGGTCGACGGTTCCATAACAACGATTGCACCCTTGTTATTCTCCATTGCAAGGTATGCTGCTTTCTGAAGCTGCACATCAAGTGTCGTTACAACATTATTGCCTACAAGCTTCTTACCGGATATCTCGCTGTATGCTTTGTTTACAATATTGCTTCCCGAATCAAGAAGATCTGCATTTCCCATGCCTTCAATACCAGACTTGCCTCTCGTTGACATGCCGACAACATGGCTGAACACTCTTCCGTAAGGGTATACTCTCGATTCACTTCCGGTCTCATCCACTTCCGTATACGCAAGGATTGAACCGTTACTTGCCATTATGCTTCCTCTTGAGACCTTCTCTTCCCTGGCATTATTACGCGTATTATATGAATTATTAAGAATCTGAGGTGCAGTCTTTACATTAAAATATACAAGATATCCTATCAGCAGGGCAAATATAGCAGCAAATACCGACAGAATGACAACTGTTGCCGCATCGCTTGAACGGTCGGTCGATATATCAACTCTGCGTCTTTTCCTGCGCACCTTGCCACCGTTTTTTGCATCTGCCTTCCGGACGACAACATCGCTCTCACGCATCACATACATTCCGTTGACTATAGCGACCATTATAATCGATGCCAGCATTGAACTGCCGCCGTAACTTACGAATGGAAGTGTAACACCTGTAAGCGGTATAAGCTTAATTCCTCCACCAATAGTAAGGAATACCTGGAATGCGTATGTAACCCCGATTCCGACAGCCGTAAGTCTGTAAAACTGTGTCCTGCACATTGATGCTATGTTAAGCATGAGCATCAGGTTGGTAAGACATAAAAGAATTAACCCGATTGCAAATACGATACCAAACTCCTCACATATTGCCGAGAATATAAAATCTTTCTCAGGCACAGGTATCATATTCGGGCTTCCCTGATTAAGTCCCGTACCAAACCAGGAGCCGGTTCCTATAGAGAACAGTGACTGTGCTATCTGATATCCGCGGTCTTCTATATACGTCCATGGGTCAAGCCATATCAGGACACGCACACGGATATGCGCAAACAGCTTATATGCTATAACCGAAGCTCCCGCACCTGCAAGCATGCCTACCAGAATATAGTACCATTTTCTTGTGGCATCATAGAGCATAAATACATAAACAACGAAGAATATAAGTGCCGCACCAAGGTCCTTCGACGCTACAAGGATGACAACGTGAAGCGCTGCCGCAAGCGATGTTACCACAATCCTTTTGAACGAATCAGAAGCATTGAACATTGCAGCAACAAACATTACATATATGATTTTCACAAATTCCGTAGGCTGGATTGATACACTGCCTACCGTAATCGCAAGCTTGGCACCAAATACTTCATCACTTATAAGTACTGCTGCCAGAAGTGCTATTCCCACTATAAAATAGAGAAACGACAGATTCCTGAAGCTCCTGGCCTTCTTAATCATCCACGGGATAAAGAATGATAAAAGTCCTCCCGCTGCAACGAATATGAACTGTCTCAGACATTTCTCAAACGAAAGTCTCGCAAGAATTACAAATCCCACAGCTATAAGCATGCACATATTATTAAGCAGCAGTCTTGACGCGTTAGGATAAAGCATTGTAAACATCAGCAGAAATACTATAAAAAATACAAGCTGTGCCGCATAAAGTATCGCGTAATTAACATCTCCGTCCTTCATATACAGAATCAGATATCCAAGAAAATGAAACGAAAACATCATCATATTCTGTACTATTCCGGCCGCATTACGTGTAGTATCCTTTTTTGTCGTAGCTCCCCGTACTGTTGCATATACATAAAAAATCATAAGCATGGCAAAGAGATATCTTGCCATCTCTGTAATAATAGAATTCATAAAATCTTCCTTCACCTACCGGCATTCTATAAAATCTGCCTGTCAAAATGTCCGTGTGTTGTATGCGTATAGCATTCTCCGGACATGTTCTTCCCCTCTGATATCAGAATTGCATCTCTGATTATGTGGCTTATACAATCTTTATCTTCTGATGTAAATGTCAGACGCCAGGACCCCGGGGCCATCCGCCTTATCTGCTCCGGCATATCAAGGACAGATACAGCATCTGACATATATGTTACAGCATAACAGTTTCTGCATCTTGACGCAACATCAAAACATCTCTTCCTGTCATCTGTAATCTTCGTTACCCCGCACATTCCGTCACACATATTCCGTGTCTTTCTTACGCAGTTTTCCGATATCATAACAGGCACTCTGCCATAAACCATCAATTCAGAATTACCTATTCCAAGCTGTAAAAGTTCATTTACGGTAAGCTCATAAGGTGCCGTATCTGTTATAATCTGTGGAAATTCAATGTCGAATCTCATCCTTGCCCTTGAGTTCATCGTATACAGACCTGCGTCAGTGATAATTCTGTCATCCGGTCTGAGCATTGTAATGATTGCAGCCGATTCAAGATTGCGTACAAGCCATGCATCAGTATTTATCATATCTGCATCTTCCGCCAGTTTTTCAATATATTCTGACGTTCTGCCTCTTACAACATATGGCAGTGATATATATGCATTATGTCCATCCTTGTGTATTATATCAACCATCGCGGCAAGTTCTTTTGAATCTTCAAATGCTTCTGCTTCTATATATATTCCGTCGATGCCGTCCATTGACGATACAAAACGAATCATATCCATGCAATCCGAAGACACACTGTCAATCATTACATTAACCTTGTTGCCAGCGAACCCTTTGTGCTCTGATTGGTGCTGCCATTCAAGTGCAGCTTGCGCCGAACAATTATCAGTGCTTCTCTTGTAACGCGCCGTAAGTGCATTGGTAAGCTCCGTAACAGCCTTGCGCCTTAGCTCATTGAGCTTTCCGTTGGGCAGGAATACGTCATTATCCATATTAATCTCAAGATTCTCAAGTATATATGGTGTATCATTCATCCTGCTTATCTGCATCTGCACGCCCTCAGCCGTAAGCGGTCTGTTCATTGCGCGCATGACCGTCTCTCCCTGTACCGCTATACATGTATCATCCTTCCACAGTACAAGCGATGCTTCTTTATCCGGCTGAAGCGTAATCGCACCCTGTATTGCCGTCTTGCAGTCTGCCTTCGTATATCTGTCAAGAATATCATTAATAAGTGAATTATTGCGGACTCTGTAAAGCTTTCTGCCCTTTTGCATCACATATTTTTTAGGAAGGCTCAGCGTTACCGTGCCACCCGGCTTAACCGCTCCTGCAAGCGTATAATCAAATTCCTTCTCTAAGTCGAATACATCTCCTTTATTAAGCGGAACAAGCGCTTTGCACACAGCACTTCCCGGCCTGGATGATATCACTTCCATAGCACATGTTCCCTGATGATTGGGCTTTGTCAGTGATACCATGTCACGGCCTTTCTTGCCGGGATAATATCCTTTCGAGAATCCTCCTCTGTTGTACAGATCAGATAAGCTTATCAGATCCCGTTCATGTGGCTTTACTGCATTCTTTCCATACTCAAGGTACTTATCAAGATATCTTCTGTAGACAGATACAACGCCCGCAACATATTCGCTGCTCTTCATTCTTCCCTCTATCTTAAAAGAATCAACCCCCGCCTGTACAAGCTGCGGAATAAGTTCAAGAGTACACATGTCCTTGAGGCTGAGTACATATTCATTATCATATTTCATCCTGCACGGTTGGGCGCATCTTCCACGGTTACCGCTTCTGTCACCAAGCATGCTGCTCATAAGGCACTGTCCCGAATAGCTGTAGCACAATGCTCCATGTACAAAGCTTTCTATCTCTATATCAACATTTTGGTCAATCTTTTTTATATCATCCAGTGTAAGCTCTCTTGCGGGTACAACTCTTGTTGCTCCCATTCTCTTCAGCAGCCCGGCGCTCTCACAGCCTGTCACAGCCATCTGCGTACTTGCATGTATATCAAGTCCCGGAAATGCTTTCTGTATAAGATCGAATACACCCCAGTCCTGGACAATCACCGCGTCAAGCCCCGCCTCATAGAAAGGAAGCAGGTAGTCATACAACGGCTCACCCATTTCATTTTCTTTAAGAAGTGTATTAACCGTAAGATATACCTTGCGGTCTCTTATATGGGCAAAATCAAGTGCCTCAAGGAGCTGCTCCTTATCAAAGTTACCGGCATATGCACGTGCACCAAATGCACTTCCGCCAAGATACACCGCATCAGCGCCGGCATTAATGGCCGCCCTGAACGCTTCATATGTGCCTGCCGGTGCAAGTAATTCCACATTCTTCATATCCGCATTTCCATTCATCTAATAATATATTCTGTCATATGCTAAAAAGCATCCGTGCCATATAACACGGATGCTTAAATTTATTTTTTGGAAGCTTCAAGTTCCGTCTCAAGTCTTACCACGTTCTTTTGAAGTTTTCCAATCTCAGCTTTAAGTTCCTCAATCTCCTTGACCGAAGCGTTATACTTAACATCAGCTGCAATCAAATCATATTTGTAGTCCGATATCTGTTTATCTTTTGCTGCAACATCATTCTCAAGAGCATCAGCAGTCTTCTTAGCCTTGAAATAGTCATCAGCTATGTTAAGATACATCATATTGGCCCTTATTTCAGATGACAGTCTTCGATAACCATCTTCAGCCATCATCTCATTCAATTTGCTATTGATGTAAGCAGCTACCTTCTGAAGGTATTCCTCACTCTCGTATCCGCTCAGTGTATATACCTTGCCGCCAAGAATCACCTCAGTATTGTTCTTTGATGTCATCTGCTCCTCCTCATAATTATCATTTGATTACTTTCTCACAAGAAGACTCTCGCCTGTCATATCAGCAGGCTTCTCCATTCCCATCATCTCAATAAGTGTAGGAACTATATCTGCAAGTCTTCCTCCCTCTCTGAGAGTGTAATTCTCATCATAGTTAACAAGAATAAACGGAACAGGATTCGTTGTATGCGCTGTAAAAGGCTCACCTGTCTCATAGTCAATAAGCTTCTCGGCATTACCATGGTCAGCGCAGATAAACATCTGTCCGTCAACCTTCCTGATTGCATCAACAACACGTCCAACGCATCCGTCAACTGTCTCAATTGCCTTAACTACTGCATCCATTATACCTGTATGTCCAACCATGTCAGGGTTTGCAAAGTTAGTTATGATAACATCATACTTTCCTGATTCTATAGCTCCTACAAGCTTATCGCAGACTTCAGGTGCACTCATCTCAGGCTGAAGATCATAAGTGGCAACCTTAGGTGACTTAATGAGTATTCTGTCCTCACCCTTGTTAGGCTCCTCAACACCACCGTTAAAGAAGAATGTAACATGCGCATACTTCTCTGTCTCAGCAATTCTGCACTGTGTCATGTTATGTGCTGCAAGGAATTCACCAAATGTATTATTAATTGCAACCTTATTGAATGCAACGCTCTTATTAGGAATTGTAACATCATACTCTGTGAAACATACATATGTTACATTCTTACGTGATCCACGGTTGAATCCCGTGAATTCATCATCACAGAAGCATCTTGTTATCTCTCTTGCACGGTCAGGCCTGAAATTATAACAGATAACAGAATCATTATCCTTAATTACCGCAACAGGTCTGCCATCCTTCTTAATTACAGTAGGAACAACGAACTCATCTGTCTTACCATCTGCATATGATGCTTCCATTGCAGCAACTGCATCTGATGCCTCAGCACCTTCGCCCTTTGTAAGTGCATTATAAGCAGCCTCTACTCTGTCCCATCTGTTATCTCTGTCCATTGCATAGTAACGGCCGGCAAGTGTTGCAATTGCACCGACACCAAGCTCGTCCATCTTAGCCTGTACAGTCTTCACATATCCAAGACCACCCTCTGTAGGAGTATCACGTCCATCCATAAATCCGTGCAGATATACATTCTTAAGTCCTTCTCTCTTAGCAAGCTCAAGAAGTGCAAGCACATGTGTAAGGTGGCTGTGTACTCCGCCATCTGAAAGAAGTCCGAAGAGGTGAAGATCTGAATTATTCTTCTTACAATTCTCTATAGCACCAAGGAGTGCTTCGTTCTTAAAGAAATCTCCATCCTCAATCTCCTTGGTTATTCTTGTGAGCTCCTGATATACAATTCTTCCGGCACCCATATTGAGATGTCCGACTTCTGAGTTGCCCATCTGCCCCTCAGGAAGTCCGACTGCCATTCCGCTGGCAAGTCCCTTAACAAATGGATATTCCTTCATAAGGCTGTCCATTACAGGTGTATTGGCATTAGCAATACCATTGCCCTCTTTTCTGTCACTAAGTCCATATCCATCAAGTATCATCAGTACTGTAGGTCTTTTGCTCATCTTAATCCTCCATTCCCGCCCCTCCCGGGGCATTCCGAACTTGTGCGCAATCACAAATCCGGAGTGTAAAATCTCTGATTCTACACCATTATCTTCTATCTTGTTATTTCAAATGTTCTTCAATCTAGTATATTATCACATTTGTATTTCTTATGCAATCACAAAAAAGTCCCGCGACATCTGCACACGCAGCCGCCGCAGGACTCTCTGCCTTATATGTATTCAAAATTCTTGAAGTTATTATATACTCTTTCTTCCAAATTCAACAATATCAGCAAATTCAGGCTTAAGGCTTGCTCCTCCGACAAGACCTCCGTCTATATCCGGCATTGCGAACAATTCTTCAGCATTGGACGCATTAACACTTCCACCATACAGAATCCTTATTGCATCAGCAGTTTCCCTGTCATATATACGTTCTATGCATCCCCTTATATCAGCACATACTTCCTGAGCCTGCGCACTTGTTGCAACCTTACCTGTTCCTATAGCCCATATAGGCTCATATGCAATAATTGTATCATGGGCTTCTTCCCTGCTCACATTATAATATGCCGAACGTATCTGCTCTTCCACAAATTCAAGTGTCACACCATGTTCTCTCTGTTCAAGCGTTTCTCCACAGCATATAATAGGTATAATCTTATGCTCGATAGCTTTTTTAACCTTCATGTTGATGACTGTATTGTCCTCACCAAATATCTGTCTCCGCTCTGAATGTCCAAGTATAACATACTTCACGCCGGCATCTACAAGCATTGATGCTGAAATCTCTCCCGTATATGCTCCGTGCTCCTCATAGAACATATTCTCAGCTCCAATTGCAATGTCAGTTCCCTTCACCGACTCAACCGCCGCAACAAGTGAAATGGCAGGAACACAGAACAGAACATCTACGCCTTCAGTACAAATCTTATCTTTCATATCGGTAAGAATTGATCTGACCTCTCTCGGAGTCTTATTCATCTTCCAATTACCAGCAATAACTTTCCGCCTCATAACTACGTCCTCCAACTGTATGCCAATGTATGATCTATGCCATACAACACTCCTACCCCTTTAGGCATATATCTTTTTGATGTATTTATTATACTACTAATGTTCAGATTTTACCACCTAAATTGTGCTTCATTTCAAAAAAAATATCAGAATTGACACTCACCTTGGCAAAAAAATAACCTTTAAGGCATTATCTGCCTTAAAGGTTAAAAAATTCTCAAACTTAATTATCTGTCATTAGCTGCTGCAACACCAGGGAGTTCCTTACCTTCAAGGAATTCAAGTGATGCGCCGCCACCTGTTGAGATATGAGTCATCTTATCACCAAATCCAAGATTGTTAACTGCAGATGCTGAATCACCACCGCCAATGATTGTTGTTGCATCCTTAAGCTCAGCAAGTGCCTGTGCTACTGCAATTGTACCCTTTGCAAAGTTATCAAACTCAAATACACCCATAGGTCCGTTCCATACTACTGTCTTGGCATCCTTAAGTGCTTCCTGATAAAGTGCGCATGTCTTAGGTCCGATATCCATACCCATATCATCATCTTCCTGCTGACCTGCTTCAACAACATGGAAAGGCGTATCGTTCTTAAATTCTTTTGTTACAACTGTATCAACAGGAATAAGAAGCTTAACATTCTTAGCCTCAGCCTTCTCAATCATCTCTTTTGCATAATCAAGATACTCATCCTCTACCAGAGACTGGCCTACATTACCGCCAAGAGCCTTCTGGAATGTATATGACATACCACCGCCGATAATAAGTGTATCAACCTTATCAAGAAGATTGTTTATAACTGAAATCTTAGAAGAAACCTTAGAGCCTCCAAGAATTGCTACAAAAGGACGTACCGGATTGTCTACCGCATTACCAAGGAAGTCAATCTCCTTCTCCATAAGATATCCAACTACCGCTGTATCAACAAACTTTGTCACACCAACATTAGAGCAATGTGCTCTGTGGGCTGTACCAAACGCGTCATTAACGAATACATCACAGATTGATGCAAGATCCTTGCTGAACTCATCACCGTTCTTAGTCTCTTCCGGTCTGAAACGTGTATTCTCAAGAAGAATAACATCACCGTCATTCATTGCCGCAACAGCAGCTCTTGCATTGTCACCAACAACTGTATCATCAGCCGCAAACTTAACTTCCTGTCCGAGAAGCTCTGTAAGTCTCTTTGCTACAGGTGCAAGTGAAAATGCCTTATCCGGTCCCTTTGGCTTGCCAAGATGTGAGCAAAGGATAACCTTGCCGCCATCATTGATAAGCTTTTTAATTGTAGGGAGTGCTGCAACAAGGCGGTTCTCATCTGTAATCTTACCATCAATAAGCGGTACATTAAAATCGCATCTTACAAGAACTCTCTTATCCTTTACGTTGATATCATCAACAGATTTCTTATTAAGCATATTAATCCTCCATTATTAAATTACTATATTGTTATTTTAAAAATGAGCCCGGCAAAGTTACCCATACCGGACTCATTAATTAAGTTTTCTTCTTAACTATTATGCTAATTCTGAGAAGTACTTAATTGTTCTAACCATCTGGCTTGTATATGAATTCTCATTATCATACCATGAAACAACCTGAACTTCATATAAGTCATCAGCGATGTGTGAAACCATTGTCTGAGTTGCATCAAAGAGTGAACCATATCTCATACCAACGATATCTGAAGATACTATCTCATCTTCGTTGTAGCCGAATGACTCTGTCTGAGCAGCCTTCATTGCAGCATTAATCTCTTCCTTAGTTACATTAGTCTTCTTAACTACTGCTGTAAGGATTGTTGTTGAACCTGTTGGAACAGGAACTCTCTGAGCTGAACCGATAAGCTTACCGTTAAGCTCTGGAATAACAAGACCGATAGCCTTAGCTGCACCTGTTGAGTTAGGAACAATGTTAACTGCAGCTGCACGGCTTCTTCTAAGGTCGCCCTTTCTCTGAGGACCATCAAGTGTCATCTGATCACCTGTGTAAGCATGGATTGTGCACATAATACCTGACTGGATTGGTGCATAACCATTAAGAGCTGCTGCCATAGGAGCAAGACAGTTAGTTGTACATGAAGCTGCTGAAATAACTGTATCCTCTGGCTTTAATGTATTGTGGTTTACGTTGTAAACGATTGTAGGAAGGTCATTTCCTGCTGGAGCTGAAATAACAACCTTTCTGGCACCTGCCTTAATATGAGCTGAAGCCTTCTCCTTAGATGTATAGAAACCTGTACACTCAAGAACAACATCAACACCGATTTCTCCCCAAGGAAGTTCTGCAGCGTTAGCTTTTGCATAGATTTTGATTTCTTTTCCGTCAACTGTGATGGAATCTTCTCCTGCTACTACTTTGTCAGCCAGAGCATATCTTCCCTGAGTTGAGTCATATTTTAATAAGTGAGCCAGCATTTTCGGGGATGTAAGGTCGTTGATAGCAACGATTTCAAATCCTTCTGCTCCAAACATCTGACGGAAAGCCAGACGACCGATACGGCCAAATCCATTAATTGCAACTTTTACTGCCATGATAAATTCCTCCTATGAAATAAATGGTTGATTATGGCGTTTGTTAAAGAAACGTCAACCTATTGCATATTGTATCGAATCTCGTACAAAAATTCAAGTGCATTTTAGAAAAAACATGATAAAAAATGTATTTAATTGGAAATCAAACCATGGCACGAACTCTTTTCTCATGCTATAATAGGTGCAGTCCATATAAAGGAGGCAAAAAAATGTCAAATCAAATCTTATGGGACTGTCATGTGCACTCTTCTTTTTCTGCCGATTCCGACACATCCATGGAAGATATGATCCTGGAAGCGATCCGGCGGGGGCTTCATGGCATCTGTTTTACGGAGCATCTGGATCCGGATTACCCACCAACGCCGGATAACGAAACTTTTGAGCTGGATCTTGCCGGTTATCAGAATACGCTCTATGCACTGAGGGATAAATATCGTTCAGAACTGGAGATTCATTATGGGATCGAGCTGGGGCTCCAGCCTCATCTGGAAGCTTCTTTCAGAGAACTTCTGGAAACGGTTCCTTTTGATTTCGTGATCGGGTCTTCTCATGTAGTTCACGGGTACGATCCTTATTATAAGGAATTTTTTAAGAACCGCAGAGAATCCGAATGTTATATGGAATATTTCGAATCCATCCTGGAAAATCTGGCTGTATTTT
>OHKV01000598.1_pt1 | contig 18324 bp, 6 predicted proteins | sample 1568951 | NCBI WGS metagenome assembly OHKV01 (sample SAMEA3879528, study PRJEB24766) | human gut metagenome | biome: human-associated habitat; feature: feces | place: USA | collected 1985/1987
TCGGAGAGCTGGAATATGAAAACTTCAACGCCGCCTCGGCCAAGGTGAACATCAAAGGCGTGAGCGTACACCCGGGCTACGCCAAGGGCAAGATGGTCAACGCGGCAAGGCTTGCAGCCGAGTTTGCCTCGATGCTGCCGGCTGACGAGACCCCCGAGACAACCGAGGGCTACCAAGGCTTCTACCACCTGACAGGCATGAATGCCAACATAGAAGGCGCCACACTGTCGTATATAATACGCGACCACGACCGCAAGAAGTTTGAAGACCGCAAGGACTTCATAAAAGACTGCGCCCGCAAGATGAACGAAAAGTACGGTGAAGGCACGTGCGTGGCTGAGGTGAAAGACCAGTATTACAACATGAAGGAGAAGATAGACCCCAACATGCACGTAATAGACATTGTGCTGAAGGCCATGCAGGAATGCGGCGTGCCACCCCGCGTGCAGCCCATCCGTGGCGGCACCGACGGTGCGCAGCTCAGCTTCAAAGGCCTGCCCTGCCCCAACATCTTCGCCGGAGGGGTCAATTTCCACGGCCCTTACGAATTCGTAAGCATACAGGTAATGGAAAAGGCAATGTCCATCATAATCAAGATATGCCAGCTCTCGGCCGAGTATAACGACTGATAAACCTGCGGGGCAGGCCGCTGCCGGACATTATGTGCGCCACAGTGCCCGCATGGCCATCCCACAAGCCATGGGGCGCTTTGCTGAATGGCTTTCGAGGGCACGGCAAACTTACATGTAGACGTCGAGCACGCCTCCGGCCATTATGTCGGAATGGCGCAAGACATACCGACGGTGAGCCTTGCCATTGAGTCTCATCGCCTTTATCCTGTGGCCATGGCTGCCCTTGCGGTGCACCCTCACCTCGAATGTGCGCCCGGAAGCCAGCCTTATAGCCACTCTGTCGAACAGTGGCGACCCTATTGAATACTCACCCGACACGGGATTGACCGGATAGAAACCAATCGACGAGAACACAAACCATGAAGACATCTCGCCACAATCGTCGTTGCCGGCATATCCCGACGACGAATTGTTGTACAGCTCCGTACATATCTTATGCACAAGGTCTTGCGTCTTTTGCGGTTTGCCTGCATAATTGTAAAGGTAGGCAACGTGGTGGCTCGGCTCATTGCCGTGGACATACTGGCCTATGAAGCCGCTCGCATTGTCGTTCTTTGCCCCGCTGCTCTCGGTAAGTGAGAAAAAGGCGTCAAGCCTGTCGACAAACTTCTTGCGGCCCCCGAGCAGCTCTATCAGCGCAGGTACATCATGAGGCACATACCACAGATACTGCCATGCATTGCCCTCTGTGTAAGGGTTGCCGCCGTTGGCGCCATAGCGCAGGGGGTCAAAAGGCTCAACCCACCTGCCGTCGGACGTTCGCCCACGGAAGAAACCGCTGCCGGCATCATAGAGGTTGGCAAAACTACGGCTGCGGATGGCAAAATGCCTGGCCACGCTATCGTTTTCAAGACTCGACGCCAGCTGCGCCACACACCAGTCGTCGAACGACTGCTCGAGGGTGATGCTAACCGACTGCGACTGCAAATCCTCGGGTATATAACCGTATTCCTCCCAAACATCGAATGGCGAACCGGGATGGACAGTGGTGGCAGACGCCACACAGGCCCTCAGCGCACGCTCGGGGTCGATGCCACCTATGCCCTTGAGCACAGCATCGGCCACTACAGGGATGGCATGGTTGCCTATCATGCAATAATTGTCTTGCCCCCACAGCGACCATATCGGCAAATAACCGTAAGAGTCAAAGTGGGCAAGCATGCTGTTTACAAAGGCCGCATCCATCTCGGGAGCAATGATGGTGTAAAGCGGATGGGCCGCCCTGAACGTATCCCACAGCGAGAATGTTGTGTAATACTGCTGCCCGTGGGGCATCTTCTGCGTCGAATAGTCGGTAGAAGTGTACTCGCCGTTGATGTCGCTGATAACGTTTGGCTGAATCATCGTGTGGTACAAGGCAGTATAAAACTTCTGCATCTCTGTGCTGTCGCCCTTCACCTCGATGCGCCCCAGCATGCCATCCCACACCGCGTCGGCCCGGCCTACAAAGCCGTCGAAATCCCATCCGGGCGCCTCGTGCGCCATGTTGGCACGCGCATTGGCCAGGCTTGTGGTCGAAAGCCCTACCTTTACCACGACACAGTCGGCCCCGTCAGGGTCGAAATCCACCCATGCCTTAAGGTTGTTGCCATTGGCCACGGTAGCCCGCCCGTAGTCACGGTCGGCCGAGAGCAAAGAGCACGATGCCATGGGCCGCGACAGCTTGATGTGGAAATACACCCGGCGCAGCTTTGCCCAGCCCGTTATGACACGGTAACCCTCGATGGTCTGCGGCCCGGTGACACGCAGTTGCGACTGTATGATGCGCCTGTCCCAACTGCCTTTGGGCGCCGAGTGGTCAAGGTCGATGTATAAACGCTGCCTACACCCTTTAGGATAAGTGTAACGATGTATGCCCGTACGGGCCGTAGCCGTGAGCTCGGCAAGTATTCCCCCGTCTAATTCAAGTGAGTAATATCCCGGCGAGGCCTTCTCCTTAGAGTGGTCTAGGGCCGACCATACGCTGCTGTCGACAGACGGCATGAGCAGCAAGTCAATCAAATCGCATGCCCCTGTTCCGCTCAGCCGAGTATGGCTGAAGCCGCAAGTGTGTGTGTCGTTGTAGTCATACCCCGACGCCTTGTCCCAATCTGGGGCAGCTTGAGTGTCCGGGCTGAGCTGCACCATGCCAAAAGGCACCGTTGCCCCGGGGTAACAGTTGCCCGACAGAGAGTTCTCCACTGCCCCGGTGCCTATGAACGGGTTGACGTAAGCAGTGTATTTGCCGCCATACGCCGACAATGCGACAGCCAAAGACAGCAATGTGGTGATGTGTTTCATTTGTCAATAATCTGAGTTAGAACGGTATTTTCCATAAGAAAGCAGAGGCCAGTCGTCTGTACGGAAAGGGCATGCGGGCAACCCGGCCCCGTTGTACAGCGTCACTTCCGGATTGTCTTGCCATAGATAGCGCACAGCCACAGGCATGCTCACTCCGTCGGCCCATACCTCCACCAGGCCTGCGCCACCGTCGACGATGCGCGCTTCGGCATTGTGCCACACGTGGTCAGGCCCCGCAACGGTGAATCCGGATATGTGCCCACCCCTCTGCACAAGGCCTCCGGCCACATCAGAAAATTCAACCAGCACCCTGCTGTCGCCTATGATATGGTTCATATATCGCGGTCCGGTAAACACACAGTCGTGCCCATATATGTTGGCAAGTGCTATAAGCGATAGCCGCCTTGCCACTTCCTGCTTATTTGGATAGTGTACGTCGTTGCCCAAGCCAACATCGATGGCCGACGCCATGCCCGTGGCCGGCAGTCGGAGCGCCATGTCCTGAGCCTCACGCAACTCGGCCCACAGTGCCTCGACAGGCTCATTGCGCCTCTCGTGGAAGTTGGCCAGCTGCACAAAGTAGAAAGGTAGCCGGTCGGCATGCCATTTTCGGCGCCAGTCGCGTATGAGCATCGTAAACAAATCACGGTACTGCCACCCACGAAGTTCGTTTTGCTCGCCCTGATACCACAACACTCCGCGCATTGCCATAGGCACCAACGGACTAATCATGCCGTTGTAAAGAGCTGCGGGCGAATTGCGCCAAGGCATATAAGCCGCACGGTCTATGCTGTCGCGACAGTCGGGCATCAGGCGTAGAGTCTCGGCAGAAATCCACGATTCGATGTTGCTGCCTCCCCACGTCGCATCAATCACGCCCACAGGCACTCCTTCCTTTGCAGAGATCTCGCGCGCAAAGAAATAGGCAATGGCCGAAAACTCAGGCAGCGTCGACGGCCCGCAGACCTGCCACGTGGGCGAGTTTGTTACTAACCGGGCAGAAGGCGCGACCGAAGCAACCTTGTGCACCTGCAGTAAACGAATGCCGGGGTGAACCGAATTGGCAAGTTCTTCGTCGGCATTGAGCACCGATGTCCAGCCTTTCACGGGATATTCCATGTTGGACTGGCCCGAACAAAGCCACACTTCACCGGCCATCACGCCATTAATAACAACCTTCTTGCCGTCGCTGACTGTTATGGAATGAGGGCCACCAGCCTTAGGCGTACGCACAGTTGCCATCCATCTACCGTCTGGTCCGGCCTTGGCTGTAACCACCTTTCCGCTCCATGAACAGCTGACAGTGACCACCTTGCCCGGCTTGGCCGTTCCCCATATCGGGGCGTCGGCATTCTGCTGAATCACCATGTTGTCAGAAAACAGCGGCGACAGCTTTGGCACGGCATGCGCACCGAGGCCAAATGACAGTAACAAAAGTAAAATATGTCTCATCATCATTATGGTATGTATTTGTAAAAAAGAGCCTATCGTAACTCCAAACGCCAGAAACGCAAAACAGCCAAGACCGTTCAGCGCTCTACAACGACATTCCGCCTGATACGAATGTCATCTGACGCCGCTCCGATTTGAATTTCAAACTCACCCGGTTCGACCACTTCCTGCATGTCGGCATTGTAAAACGCCAGTTCGGAAACGGGTAGGGTCAAGGTAAACGTGGCGCTCTTGCCTCTGCCCACCAGTTTCTTTGCGAAAGCCTTGAGCTGCTGCTTGGGGGTTGCAACCGAACTGACCTTGTCGTGAACATACAGCTGAACCACCTCCTTGCCGTCCATTTTGCCCGTATTCCTCACCGTCACCTCAACCTTCAATGTGTCGCCCGACCTCAAGACCGAGTCGCTCATGACACACTTTTCATACTCAAACGTAGTGTAACTCAACCCGGCCCCGAAATTCCAAAGCGGCTCCGGCTTGTCGAAAACATAGTGACCCTTAGGCTCTTCGGGCGAACCGGGCTGGTCGAAAGGTTCCTCCCTGTCGGTGGCATAGTGATTGTAGAAGCACGGTGTGTTGCCTGTTGAACGTGGGAAAGACACATTAAGCTTTCCTGAAGGGTTGACACGGCCAAACAAAATGTCGGCCATCGAACGCCCCTGCTGCTCTCCGGCGTACCACTGAACCAACAACGCATCGGCATTTTCTTTCACCCATGGCATGGCCAAAGGCTTGCCGGAAATGAAAACAACTATCATCGGCTTGCCGACAGCGGCAACCGCCTCAAGCAACTGCTGCACACCCGGCAATTCGAGCGAAGACAGGTCGAAGCCCTCACCTGCAGTCGAATACTTTGGCCCACGCCCTAGATACGTACTGCGCGTGCCAATGGCCACAATAGCCACATCACTGTTGCGAACAGCGTCGACCGCTTCACTTATGTGAGTCGTATCGCGGCTCCACCAGTCACAACCCTCGGCGTGATTAATGGCAACCTTGTCGCCCACCAATTCACTTATGCCCTGCAACAGGCCAACCCCTTCGTCAGTGTCAGGGCCCGTCCATGCATAATCGCCATACAGAGCTTGCGAGCTGTTGGGGCCTACAACAGCTATAGAACGGTATTTCCGTGTGTCAAGAGGCAGTATGCCACCTTTGTTTTCAAGCAGCACAGCACTCTCGTCGGCCACTTCCTTTGCCAAGGCAACCTTGCCGGCATTGCGCACAATGCCTACAACAGAAGCCGTATCGACCGTAGAACCGTCAAACAGTCCGAGCGCAAACTTAACCCTGAGCACACGACGCACTGCCTCATCAATGCACTCGAGAGGTATCTGCCCGTCTTCGACCTGCCGCTCAAGCGTCTCATACGACGAATCGACATTAACGTCGATACCAGCCAGGAGTGCCATCCGCGCAGCCTCCTCACGCGTAGCCACCGCATGGTGAAACGTCATCAGGCGCTCCACCGACCCCCAATCAGAATAAACATATCCGTCGAATCCCAACTCGCCCCGCAATATGTCGGTCATGTAACGGCGCGAGCCCGACACCGGCACTCCGTCGTAAGCACTGTAACAACTCATCACTGCCATGGGCGAAGTCTCACGTATCACCCGCCTGAAAGGATAGAGATAGAGGTTGTACAAATCGCGTTCTCCACCAGCGACCGAAGCACAATTAAGGCCTCCCGACGGGCTCCCGTGGGCCACGAAGTGCTTCGGCATGCAGGCAATGCCACGGCTTTGGTAGCCTTTGACGAAAGCAATGCCCATCTCGGCGATGAGGAACGGGTCTTCACCATAAGTTTCTTCGATGCGGCCCCATCGCAGTTCGCGTGCAATGTCAAGCACTGGCGACAGCACCTGCCTTATGCCGATGGCAGACGCCTCCTCGCCCGCAGCGGCGGTCATGCGTTCAACCAAGCCAGGATTGAACGTGCTTCCCTGTGCCAAGGCATGCGGGAACAGCGTGCATCCGTTCTGCACTATACCTTGAATGCCTTCCGCACAAGCAAGCACCGGTATGCCCAACCTGGTGTGTGACCGCATGTATTCATGCAGCTTGGCATACATCACAGCGCAGTCGTAGGCCGACATTCCCATCTCATGTGTTGTTCCATAACTCTGCCCAGAGAAGATTCCGTCAATTTGGTCTGCCTTCCCCGAGGCTCGGTTCTGCAACTGCAACACTTTCTCATGAAGCGTCATGCGCCCCAATAGATCGTCCACCCTTTGATCAACAGGTGCAGACTTGTCCTTGTACAAAGGTTCGGCTTGTCGGGCTGAGGCACCGACAGCGATGGCACCAGCGACAAGGAACATCACCAGCAACCTAACATTAAAATATCGTTCCATCTGTTTTCTGATATTATGACACATGTAAAGCACGACAATAAGCCTGTCATTTGAACACTTTCCTGACGCAGTTGCCCTGCTTCAAGACATACAAGCGCCTTGCACCCTGTGTCGGGCTGCCGACCGCAGAGTCGGGTATTCGCCGTCCGAGAAGGTCGAAGGCCGTGGCCCCGCCTTCGACCGACGGCGTTGAAAGCTCGACTATTCCGTCTGGATGACCTTTCTTTTCAATTCGGTAAATACGCGCATCGCACACAGGCACATTGTAACTGATGCCTTCCTGCGACGGATGCAGGACCTCGCCAGTCCACAGTTCCTTGACCTCACCAACGTCTGAAGGGTCTACGCCAATGTCGGCAAAGCTCACAATGCCGATGTTTGGCACCAGTATCTGGTAATTGAAAACAGCCAGGTAAACGTATTGCTCGTTTTCGTATGTCATGAGCGATTCCGCCCCGACAGCCGTCGAGGCATTGCCATACACAGGCCGGAACGACTTGCACGTACGTGGAATTGCATTGATGTCTTCGTTTGTAAGAAGCTTAAGGGCACGTTCTCTCGACGTCTGATAATAGTTCGGCCGCTCTTTTCCGCTGCCATCGTGCAGCGTTACGTTCGGACTGAAGTTGTCGCCGGTGAGAAACGCGCCAACGATAGCGCCCGACGTAATGCGCGCACGGTTGGCATTCTCGCCTTGGATGCCGCCGGCCTCCTGACGCAATGCCATGACCATGTGGTCAGGGTCGTTGGCCACGTAAAGCTGATTGACCCACCAGCCGTACGAAGCGTTGTTCATCACATACTTGGTCTGGTCGATTGTTCCCCACGCGTCGCACGAAATGCGCCGCCCGTGGGCATATTGGTATGGGAACACCGGCGATATGCTAAGGTCGATATATATTCCGTCGCCAGCCTGCTTGAGCAAGAAAGCCATGCCTTCGTTGTATGCCTGCACCCCCGTGTGGCAATCTTTGTTGTACCACGAATCGGCCTCGATAGCGCCGTTCGACATGAAATCACACTTAAGATACTCTATGCCCCACTGCTTGAACTTCATCATGTCGCTGACGATGAACTGCTTTGTACCTACATGGGTGGGGTCGAGACAGTATGCCCCGTCCACAACCTTAAACCGGCCATGCACTTTCAGGGCAATGTCACGGAAGCGGTACTTGTTGTTTGTGCCCGGCACGTAACTGTTCAAGTCGCCAAATCGACAGAACGAACCGTAATAAAGCCCGGGTATCATATTGTTTTGCTTGCAGTAATCAACGAACTGCCGCACTTGGTCTACAGTCAGATTGTCGTTCCACCATGCGTCGAGGCTCATCACGACCTTGCCTTGCCTGTCGTGGAAACCACGGCTTACGAGATTGTCGCGTATGAAGTCGGCACAGTCGATGACCCCTTGGTATGATATGTCGGTAGACTGCACGCCCCACGAACTCCAGCCGTAAGGGGCGCCACCGGCCCACTCGCGCTTTGGCGCCACCATGGTGCAAGCCTTTCCAAACGCCTCCATGCCGTCACGCCAGTCGTCAAACCAACCCACGACAAAGCGCGCCGAGCTCACCGTGTCGGCTACTATCGTGCCATGTGGCATCACCCCTTGCTCGCTCAATATAGAGTCGTGGGTATGCTCGTCGGTATATCCGGAAATAAAGGCAAAGCCGTTTACCTTGTCATAATCGGAACACTCCACGTGGACGGCGCTCTTCCACAGGTCGTGGTCTACAGCCCCGGCCACCAGGCCCTCGCGCGTATCGGCATTGTAGATGGCCGTGACGGAATAAGAGTTTGTCTCACCCAGCAACGGGTTTGAACCGTAACGTATGAAGCCATCGTTGTCCCATGGGACAAAAAGCACACGGTTTTGCCGTCCGGAAGGCATGAAGCCAGCCGTATCGCAACTCTTCATCGGCACGGCATAGTTGCTCTCAACGGTTCCGTTGCCAGTCACTTCCAACGATGTGACGAAGTATGGCAGCCCGTCGTAGAACGCAAATGTCTGAACGAGCTCCGTTCCCGACGGCATGGTGTAAGTAATCCTGTAGCAGCTGCCCTCCCCGAAGCAGTCGTCCACACCGTAGCGCCCGAAGCCAACGGTCGACGCTTCATACGAGCGCACAGTGTCTGCCCCGACCTTGGCTTCTGCATATACGCCGTCGAAGATGGGGCGCCCTGAATAGCCCACGGACAGCCTCTTGGTAGCCTCGTTGTATTTTATCGCCCAGTTTCCGCCAGTAAAATCTGCCGCCCCGGCGCACGCCACCCAAAGGCAACAGGCTGCTATAGATAAACGTCTTTTCATATTTTCTTGAATCTAAACACTTTAACATCCTTTCCAGGCACCTCAACCACATCGTCGATGCCAACCTTGGCGTGGCTCCACAGTTCCTCGACGTCATAACCGGCGCCACGGTCGAGCTGCATCAGGCCGCGGTCGAAGCGGTACACCCGCTTGTCGTCGCCGTAATTGAACACGGCAAGATACACATCGCCATTGTCCTCATGTCTCACAAACACACTTTCCGACTGCTCGTTGTCGCCCACCAGCGGCCTGAAAGAACGCCCTGTTGCCATACGGTTGATGTCGGCGTTGGTAAGTAGCCGGCGCGCACGCGATATGGCCATGCTGTCGGCCGAGAAGTCGTCGCCCATAATAAACAGGCCCGTGATGGCGCTCGATGTGATGCGGGCACGGTTCTCGCCCTCGGTGGCATCGCGCAGCACCACATGGTCGGCGTCGTTATATTGATAAACGCGGTCAATCCACCAACCGTACGAAAGGGCGTTCATCGTATACTCAGTGTCCTTGATCTTGTTCCACGCATCGCAGGCTATGCGGCGGCTTTGGGCATACTGCGCGGGGAATATCGGCGAGATGCTCAGGTTGAGATACATGTCTGAGAAAATGCTGTCAAGCAGATGCATGCCGTAGTTGTAGGCTTCCGTGCCGGTGGTTATGCTCCGGTCGTACCACCTGTCGGCCTCCATGCGCCCGTGGGTCATGAAGTCCATCTTGACATATTCATACCCGCACCTCTTGAACAGTTCGTGAGTCTGCTCCATCATGGCGCGGACGGCGGGGTGAGTGGGGTCGATGGCGTAGGCCCCGTCGAGCTCCTGGGGCTGTCCGTTGGCATAGATGTACAGGTCTTTATACTTATACTGCCCCACTCCCGGCACCTGGCCCTCGGGGTTCTTGCCCCAGTCTGTGAACGGAGTCCAATAGATGCACGGCACCTGGTTGTTGCGCCTGCAACGGTCGGCGAAGTCTTTCAGTTCCTCTTCAGAGAAACTGTTCCATCCAGAGTCGAGCCCTATGTACAGCACACCGTCGGCGTTTGTGAACGAACGGTTCTGCAGTTCCTCGGCAAAGAAGTCGGATATGCGCGTCGAGTTGGCGTGATTCACCTTGAAGGCCAGGGCGCCCCACGAGTTCCATCCCACAGGCATCGACTTGTCCCACTTGCGCGGGTGAGCCACAACGGCATTGGCCGAGGCAAACCGCTCCATGCCCTCGCGCCAATCGCTGTATACACCTATCATCATGCGCGCCGACGTTACAGAGCGCCCGCTCAGCCTGCCATGCGGCAGCCGGTCGCGCGTCAGTGCGTCGGCCACGCCGCTGTAGGCCCTCAACGTCTTAGCGCTGTTGGTCATGTCTACGGCATTTTTCCATCTGTCATGGTCGATGGCGCCTATCACTATGCCCCTGCGGCTGCCGGCGTCATAGATGGATGTCACCTCATACGAGCGCATGGTGTCGGCCGAGAGCGGCCGTGAGGCGAAGCGTATCCAGGCATCGTTGTCGAAGGGGATGAAGAGCATGCGCCTGCCTTCGCCGCATATCAGCGAGTCGGTGCGCTCCATCACCACCGGAGCCATGTAGTTGGTGCTTACCCCACTGTCGGAAGCCACGCTGATGTCGGTGAGCAAATAGTCGTCATAAAGATAGAAAGTCTGCGTCAGCACGGGCAGAGCGGGGTCGGTGTAGGTTATCGTCCACTTCTTGCCTTTGCCAAAACCGTCTTTTATCCGCTCTTCTTTGAAAGAGTGCTTGCCGTAGGCCTGGGTGTTGACCAGGCGGTCGCCCAGTTTGTACTCTGCCGTCATTCCACGCACCACCCAAGTGTTGCCATGGCGGATGTCGACGCCTTTGTCGAAGGCGAGCTTCCAGTCTTCTTCTGTCACATTGGCTCCCCTGCCACAGCCTGTCAAGGCCATGGACGCCAACAGCGCAATCGTTGATATTCTTATCACATTCATTCTGAAATAGATGTTTTAGTGGTTTTGCACACAAAGTTAAGAAAAACGCCATGCAATCACGGTGAACATACGTACCATTATATATAAACTTTGTCGAAATAAAACCCCATTTTTACGTATTTTGCACTACTTGAAACAAATGCCACCGGCTGCAGCGGCCGCCGTGGCCGCTGCAGCCCACACGCCCACTGCCTGCCGTAACGGTTGCCCGCGGCGCACACAGCGAAAAGGCCTGGGACTGAGCGGCTTGCAAAACGGCCGACATCGCAATGCGAAACGGCCCGTATTGTGATGCTAAACGGCCCGTCCGGCCTTGCCGTCCGGGCCGTTCTGCTTTCCTGACAAACCACGGTGCCCATACGGTTGCCACGCGCCGCCACAGCCATGCCGCGGCCATGTGGGGCCAGCGGGCACTTTTGCCATAAGTGGGACGACGGCCAGACACTACGGCCAGACGCAAAGCGGCAGCGCGCAACCCTCACAACCCATGGCGTCGGGTATGCCGCTGCCGCCCTGCAGGCCGTGGCCGGGACACGCCCGAGCCCCGGAAACGACAGGGCCCGGCGTGAGCAGTAACGTCAGTCTTTCTTTTGTGCAAACTCTTTGGGAGTCATGCCAAACTGCTTCTGGAACAACTTGATGAAATACGACGGCGAGTTGATGCCCACCATCTCGCACACTTCGTTGGCCCTGTATCCTTTCTCGCGGATAAGCTCGGCAGCTTTCTTCAGGCGTATGAGCCTGATGAAGTCTATCTGTGTCATGTCGCTCACCTCCTTGATTTTCCTGTGCAGCGAGCTGCGGCTGATGCACATTTCCGACGCCAGCTGCTCTACATTAAACTCAGGCGAGCGTATGTTCTTCGTTATTAGCTCCGTTATCCTGCTAATAAACTGCTCATCTACCTTGCTTATACCCGACGACTGCACCGGCAAGTATGGCTTCTTGACAAAGCTCTCGCGCTCGCGCTTGCGGTTGAGCAGCAGTGTCTCGACCTGCGTGAGCAGGTGAACAAACGAGAAAGGCTTTTCGATGTAAGCGTCGGCACCGGCCCGCAAGCCATCCAGGCGGTTGTCGAGCGTCTGCTTGGCGGTGAGCATCACCACCGGGATGTGGCTCGTCTCGATGTCTTCCTTGAGCCTGCGGCACATCTCAAGCCCGTCCATCTCGGGCATCATCACGTCGCTTACAACCAGGTCTACGTGCTCGCGATGGGCCTTGGCCAAGCCCTGCACTCCGTTCTTTGCCGTCAACACGCTGTAATGGGGCGCCAAACCGTCGGCTATCATCCCCATCACCTCTTCGTTGTCTTCAACAACCAGTATGGTATAACCCTTGGTGCTGCCAGGCGACACATGCGTCTCTCCGGCGTAGTTCTCCAGCGACGGGTCGGCAGACATCTGCGGCTGCGGGGCCTCGCCGTCAATGTCTATCACGTGGTCTTGCCTTAGCGGCAGTACCAGCACAAACTCATTGTACTCCGACGCGGTGTCGAGCTCGAGCGTGCCGTTGTGCATCTCGGCCAGCGAGCGTGCCATAGGCAGGCCCAAGCCCGAGCCCGACTGGGTGTGGGTGGTGTCAAGTTGTGTGAATGGCTTGAATATCTCACCGGCCTTATCGGCAGGTATCTTCTGCCCGTCGTTGACCACACGCACCGTCAGCCTGTCGCCGCTGGCAGCGACGGTTACCTGGATAAACGTCTCCGAGTATTTCCTGGCGTTGTTGAGCAGGTTGCTCAATATCTTGGTCACGGCCTCGCGGTCGGCCTGCAGCACTATCCCGTCGTCCTTGATGTCAAGGCTTATGGTCTTGTGCATGCGGTTTATGGTCGGCTCAAAGCGCTCTACAATGCCCGTCACCAGCTCGCCCAGGTTGATGTTGGTGAAGTTTGGCGTTATGCCGTTAGAGTTTACCTTGCGGAAGTCGAGCAACTGGTTGATCAGGTTAAGCAGCCTCTTTGTGTTCTTCTCTATCGCCCCGATGTTCTTCTGCACCACCGGGTTGTCCACATGCTGCTCCGCAATGTTCTCAACCGAGCCATTGATGAGCGTGAGCGGTGTCCTGATTTCGTGCGTAATGTTGGTGAAGAAGTTGATTTTCGACTGAAGCAGCTCCTTCTCTTTCTCCTCGATGAAACGCGCCGTGCGCTCTTTCTCCTTGGCCTTCTGCCTGTTCTGCATAAACCTGTAGACCAGCAGCGCCGCCACCACGGCCATAATGAAGTAAACTATCTTCATCGGCAGCGACGAATACCACGGATGGGCCACGTCTACCACAAGCTCTGTGACAGGCCCTCCGCCGACCATTCGCACCCTGAACGTGTATTTTCCGGGCGACAGGCGCGAGAACCCAATGTCCGACTTGTCGTGAACGGGTATCCAATCCTTGTCGATGCCGCTCAGCTGATATTCGTAGTTGGTGCTCTCGACGCCCGAATAGTTGAGAGACGACACGCTTAGCTGTATGTTTGAAAAGTCGTATGGCAGGTGTATCTCGCCCGCCTCGATGATATTTACGCGCAATACTCCGCCCTGTTCCGGGAAGACATCCTTGCCGTCAACCCTGAGGTTGGTTATCAGCACGCGGTCAAGGCTGTCCTTGCCGGCCAGCTGCGGATTGAAGGCAATGAGCCCGTTGGTGCCTCCGACATAGAAAGTGCCGTCGTGTCCGGCCACTGCCGACTTATAGTTATACTGGTTTCCGGGCAGCCCGTTGTTGTTGTAGTACACCGTTATGCGCCCTGTGCGCGGGTCACGACACACCAGCCCGTTGTTTGTGCCGAACCAAATACGATGCAAAGAGTCCTCGAGCACCTTGTAGGTCACGTCGTCGGGCAACCCGTCGTCCTTGCCGATGGTAGTGAACGCGCCTTTCGCGGGGTCGTACGACACAAGCCCGCCACGGTCGGTTCCAAACCACAGGCAGCCACAATGGTCGATAGATATGCTCGAAACGTCGTTCGACTTTATTTCGCCCGTCTTCACCTGGAACTGCTTCTGCCGCCACGACTTGGCCTCGAGCCTGAAAATGCCGCTGCCAATGGTTGCCACCCATATATTGCCGAACCTGTCTTGCGATATGTCTTGCACGAAAATGTCTGGCAACACGGTCACTTTGTTGAAGCGCATACCGGCACTCTTGATGTAAAGGCCGGCTCCGGTGCCCAGCCACACGTTGCCCTCGAGGTCTTTGAACAAAGCGTACACGGAGCCTTCGCTATGCAAACCGAGGTCTTTCGGCGAGTAGTGCATGATGTCGTGTGTGCTCACGCTGATTATGTCAAGGCCATTCTTAAACAGTCCCGACCACACCATGTCGCCGTCGACCATAAGCGCCAGGCGGTTGGTGCCACCCTTGTAATGAGGCGTGTTAAGCGTAATGAAATCCTGGGTGGCAGGCCTGAATATGTTGATTTTGCCCTCTTCGGTGGCAATCCATATATGCCCGTTGGCGTCGCATTGCATTTCGCGGATATGCTTGTTGCTCAAAGAGTTGGCCCGAGCCAGCGGCACGTAACTGTAGAAGTGCAGCCCCGCCCGCGGCATATAGTCGACACCGCTCTGCATGGTGCCTATCCACAGACCGCCGTCACGGTCGCGGTAAAGTTCGCATATCATGTTGTCAGACAGACAGTTGGGCGACAGGCCGTTCTCATGTATGCGCTGCTCCGTACGTTTCTTTTCGTTCACGATATAAAGTCCGTCCTGAGTAGCGACGAAAATGTTGTCTCCATCAACGTTGAGTGCCCTGATTATCTTGTAGTGAACGTTCGGGGCGTCGACCACAGCTATCTCTTTTGTCTTGGGATTAAACTTTTTCAACTGCCCCATGTGCTCACCCAACAGCATCCACTCGCCATAGTTCACCATCGTATATATGTGCTGTCCGGCCAGGCTTCCCAACACCCTGCGCACGTGGCCCGTATGTTCGTCGAGCAGGAAGACGCCCTGCCCGGCTGTGCCAATCCACACCTCGCCGTCCGGACGCAGGCAGAAGCACTGCGGGTTATACGATCCGTCGTCGGAGGAACCGCGGGTGGTGTAACGCCTCAGCGTCTCCGTCGACGGGTCATAACGGAACACCCCCTCCTCCGGCGAGGCTATCCAGATGCGCCCTTCCCTATCGGCCTCTATCTGGGCAATCCAGTTTCTCACCTGCTTACCGTCTTGGGAGACGACGTCCAACGACGAAAACGTCTCGCTTGTGAAGTCAAACAGGAACACACCCTTGTCTGTTCCTACCCACAGGCGCCTGCGGTCGTCTTCAAACAAAGCCGACACGTTGTGGTTGCCGCGCCCGGTCTTCAAGTCGTCGACATCGTAATGGCGCAACGAACGGCCGTCATATCGGTTGAGACCGTTCTTTGTTCCAAGCCATATCAGCCCCCAATGGTCTTGCACAATGGCTTTAACACTGTTTTCCGACAGCCCGTCGCGACTGTCCAAATGAGTGAAATAATATAATAGATTAGCGTCTATTGCAGCCACTTCCGTACGCTGGAATAAAAGCATCGACAATGCCCAAACAAGGCAAAACGCCGTTCTGAATCTCTTCATTTCTATCGGTAGATAATTATTGGTGGCGTAAAGGTACTAAAAAAATATTGAATTTGACAAAATATAGACATTATTTTCATCTGCAACGGCTGCAGCCATGCAAACTCATGCAAACAGCAATTAGCATTAAAACAAACCGTTCAGGACATTATTTTGATAATCCGAACCCCAACAGACAACTTCAATCACTTGCATCTATCCATGTTTTACTGCTCCAGGCAGGTGCATCCCAATGAAACTTTTCATTACATTTGCAATCCATCGAGGCAACGCCGTGAACCCGACGTACGCCATCTGTGCAGGAGCTACCAATGCCACGCCTCGGCACCGGGCGGCCAACAGCACAAACAAGAAACCGTTTCTGCAAATGGAAAACCACCTACAGAAACAGTTTCCATTGCCTTGCCACAACATGAAACCACATCAGCGGACTCGTGGTTTGCTGTCAAGCCAGATGTCAAGCTGCCCTCCACTAACAAACTCGGCATGCGTTATGGCCGGCCGCTGCCGCCCCACTCCATTGAGACTGATGCGCCTTATGTAACAATTGTCGGCGCCATTGTTATGCGTGACAATGCGGAACTCACGACCACTGCAATAATCCGGGTGCAGCTTGATGGTAATCTTGTCGAATATCGGGGCTGTGACATCATAGTAAGAATGGCATCCCGACCCGCCGTCGATGGCAAACAGACCTATCGACATAAGCGCCGACAAACTGGACATCTGGCCCTGGTCCTCATCGTTGCCGCCGTAACCTTTGTCGGGAGTCACCCCTCCGTAGGTCTGGCGCCGCACCCTTCTAACCCAATACTGGGTCAGGTCGGGCCGCCCGGCATGGGCGAATACATGTGCGTTGCTAAGCCCCGGCTGGTTGGAATAGTTGACATAGCCATTGCCATAGCCTGAAACGAAGTCATCCTTAGCCGACTGCCGGAACGCTAAGTCGAGGCGGCTGCACAGCGAGTCGTTGCCTCCCATCAGTTCGGCAAGTCCTTTTATGTCGTGCGAAAGGCCGAACGTAGCCTGCCACGCGTTGGCTTCCTCGTAGCCCCAACTGTCCATCGGGTCTGTATGGAGCCACCCTCCTTCACGAGTTCGCGGCAACACAAGCCCCAGCTGCCTGTTGAACGAAGCCTTCCATCCGGCCGAACGACGGTAATACCGCTGCGCGATGTCACGGCGTTGCAGCCTCGACGCCATCTCAGCCAGCGCCCAATCCTCAAACGACCACTGTATGGTCAGCCCTGCCGCATTGGGCACATAGCCGTGCTGTTCGTAGAAGCGCAGGTCGTCGTCCTGGCCGTATGCGAGCATACCTCCGGGCTCGTGGTTGCGCACTATCTCGCGCAAGGCAACCTCGGGAGAGAACTTCCGGCAGATGCCACGCTGGAATGCGCTGGTTATAAGCGACGTGGCTGGACATCCGCTCATGATAAACGAATAGCCCCCCGCACACGGCCCGCGCGCCAAAAGCCCCCCGTTGAGCGAGTATTGCAGGAACGATGCAGCGAAATCATCAAGCACATCGGGATATGCAAGCCCCCAGATGATGTTAAGGTTCCACTGCGACAACCACAGGGCATCGCTGTTGTACATGTGGAAAGGGCCGTCAAGGTGGCGCACAACGAGGCGTGCATCCCTGACGTGCTTGCCATCCGGCCGTCCGCCACGCGTGTAGTCAGGGTAGTCGCCACTCCTGTCGTCGAGCTTGTGGCGTCCCAACAGCGTGTGCCACAGGTCGGTATAAAACTTCACGCGGTCTGCCTCCGTGCCACCGCTGACATTGATACGCCCCAGCATGTCGTTCCATTCGCGTTGTGAGGCGGCACGGGTGGCGTCGAAGTCAAAGCCTTCAATCTCGCCGAGGTTGCGTTCGGCGTTGTTCAGGCCGGTATAGCTGACGGCCATCTTTAGCATCAACTGCTCGCCGGCCTCCACCTTATAGCACGCCGAGACGCCGGCAACGGGCGCGTCGCTGTAGCTCATGCCTTCATTGCGGGGCGTGGCCTTGGTGGCTGCCACGAGGCTGTCGGCCATTGCCCCGAATGGTCTCAGAGCATCGAACGGACGGCTGAACTCTGCAGCAAAGAACATCCTGACAACGTCGGGGCCGCCCCAGAGCCTGCCGGTAGTGTCGAAATAGCCCGCTATGCGACTGCCCTCAACCTTTGTCACATGCGCATTGACCATGGTCGACGTGCCGACATAGCCTCCCAGGTTGAGCAGAATGGCCGCATCATCGGCCTCGGTGAATGTCATGCGGTAAAGAGAAGCACGGTCGGTGTTGGTCTGCTCTACCCACACGTTGTACCTGTCGAGAAACAGCCTGTGGTAAGCCGGTTGCACAATCTCACCGTCGTGGCTGAAAGCCGACTTCCATGCCGACTCGCCGGCACCGGCGTCTACGCTCCCTGTTGTAGGCATGAGACATAGGCCGGAGAGCATCCAAGCATGCACTTGCGGGAAGCCCAGCACCACATTGTCATTGTAATTGTAGCCTCCGCCGCCCTGGTTTTTGTTGCGGGTGAGCGGTGCTGCAGATATCATGCCGAACGGCTGAGAGCCCGTGGCGAAGAAAAAGTAACGCCCGCGTGTGGTCTCTATGTACGGGTCGACGGCCGTCAAGCAATCCGAAGGCGGGCCATAGACTTCAATCTCAGACAGCCCGAGGTTGCTGCCGTTGCCGTCGGTGACCTCGAAACGAAGACTCCTGGTGCGCTTCGCCGGAAACTCTACCACACAGGGAGCGCCATTGTCTGGTATGGCACGCAC
>OHKV01000605.1_pt1 | contig 17977 bp, 10 predicted proteins | sample 1568951 | NCBI WGS metagenome assembly OHKV01 (sample SAMEA3879528, study PRJEB24766) | human gut metagenome | biome: human-associated habitat; feature: feces | place: USA | collected 1985/1987
GCCATCGCCTCTCGACCGACGGTGATGGCGTTACCACACTCGCTGCTTTCCATGGCTGCCCTCTGCGTTGCCGCCATTGCCTCAATCCGCAGTCGCTTGGCGGTGGCGACGGTTTCAGGGAATACACGCCCGAGGAACTGTATGCCGAGACCAGCATAGACAACTTATACTTTCTGGCCACGCACGGTGGCGTTACATTCGGTGGGGGCGAGCCATGCCTTTACCCAAAGTTCATCTGCGACTTCCGCAAACTGTGCGGCCCTGCGTGGCGCATCAACATAGAGACTTCGCTCAATGTGCCTGGCGAATGGGTGAAGACTCTCATTCCGGTGGTAGACACGTTCATAATCGACATAAAGGACATGAATCCCGGCATATACAGAAGCTACACCGGGCAAGCCAACGACCTTGTGGCAGCCAACCTCCGCCTGATAGCCGGGGCCGGGCGGCAGGGCGACTGCATCCTGCGCATACCGCTTATTCCAGGCTACAACAATGATGCTGACCGTGCGGCAAGCCGCTCGGCACTTGAAGAGCTTGGGTTCAGCCGGTTCGATTTATTTACTTATAAAATAAAAGGGAAGTGACTATGGCACGGGGAAAACAGACATGCAGGATACTGAAAGAGATTCGTCGGCAGATAGCCGTGGCCAACGATATCGAGTTTGCAACGTCGGAATGCCGCTACAAAGGCGACTGCCTTGGCACTTGCCCCAAGTGCGAGGCCGAGGTGCGCTACCTTGAGCAGCAGTTGCGTGCCCGCTCCCTTGCCGGAAAGGCGGTGACGCTGGCCGGCATATCGGCCGGACTGGTGCTCATGGCAGGCTGTGGTGGCTCGTCGGCGCCACCGCCCGACAAAGAGCTGCAAGGGGATACTGTGGCCCTGCAAGAGAAGGTTGAAGTGCCGTCAGTAAGTGATGATGTGTCAGACATTGTTGGCACAGAGGATGAATCCGCCGTAGAAGGAATGGTGCTGGTTGCCCCTCGTAAACCGTGTGCGGCTGGCGGCGACGGTCGGGCGGATGATTCGGAGGTTATGCAAACAGTGGGCGAAGTGCCGGGTTATGATGTGCCGCCTTATGAAGTGACCGACGGCTCTGATACAATATATTCCGTTGTGGAAGAAATGCCGGAATTCCCGGGAGGCTCTGCGGCATTGCATAAGTTTATCGCAGACAACCTGAGATACCCGGAAGGGCTGGCTGAAAACTGCATCCAAGGCCGGGTCATTGTTGACTTCTGTGTAGATACGCTTGGGCGTGTGCGCGACCCAAAGATAAAGAGAAGCCTGCATCCGGCGTTAGACAAAGAAGCAATAAGGGTGGTAGGGCTCTTGCCGGATTTCAAGCCCGGCAGGCATAACGGCAGAAAAGTAAATGTAAGGCTAAGCCTACCTATAATATTCAGATTGGAATAATGACCATGGCACGGGGAAAACAGACATGCAGGATACTGAAAGAGATTCGTCGGCAGATAGCCGTGGCCAACGATATCGAGTTTGCAACGTCGGAATGCCGCTACAAAGGCGACTGCCTTGGCACTTGCCCCAAGTGCGAGGCCGAGGTGCGCTACCTTGAGCAGCAGTTGCGTGCCCGCTCCCTTGCCGGAAAGGCGGTGACGCTGGCCGGAATATCGGCAGCGGCACTCGCCATGCTTATGCCTGCGGAAGCAGACGCCCAGGCAAGGCAAGAGGTGCAAGGCGTTTTGAAAGGAAGCGTGGCAGTAGCCGCATATACAATCAGAGTCAAAGGCACTGTGCTTGGCGAAGAAACAACGTCTGACGGCAATGTGGTAAAAGAGCCTTTGGTTGGGGCTACAATAACAAACCGCCACGATGCCGTCGGGGCAGTGACTGATGTAGACGGCAGGTTTGATATACCGGCTTGCATCGGCGATACGTTGAAAGTGAGCTATATCGGTTACAAAACGCAGACGATTGCTGTGACTAAAGGAATGGGTGATGCCGCAGTTGTTCTTGCATTGGCACCGTCGTTACAGGGCGAATTACTGGACGGCATGGTTCCGGTAATCAAACGTGGCGTAATACATTACCTTGACCTGAACGTGATAGACGAGCACGGCAACCCCATTGACAACGATGACATATATGTTGAACGCATTTGGATGGATGGCGAAAGTGAGAAAGATTGCCTGCGCATAGACGTCGAATATATCGACGAGAAGCATCCTTGCCGTATTTACTGGGACTATAGCTATGGCATGAAAGGTGCAGACGGAAAGCCAGTTAAAGAAGCGATATTCCGCATAGAGGCCGAAGGCTACGGCGCCCCCGTGACAATAAAGGTAAGGTATCCAAAGCGAAAGGCAAGGAAAACCGTAAGGTTTAAGCACAAAGATGAGCGGACAGATGGATAGAAGGTATAAGATGGTGCAATATATGGTTTGGGCGCAGCTTGTGCTTTTGGCCATTGTCGCTGTATTTGTGTGCCTCACTGGTGAGGACGTCATGTGGCGGTGGGATTTGCCTTTTTGGTTTCTGTCTGCTGGACTTCTGCTCGGACTGCTTGCTTGGCCAATAAGCCGGGGGACAGAAAAGCCTATGGTGCTCAAATGGTGGCTCAGGATTGATTTCCTGTTCTCGTTGGCAGTGGCACTTCCTGTTTGGTTTCTGACTGGGTTGGTCTTTTCTTCACGTCGTCTTTGCGCCACGTATGGCGATTATGTCCTTTATCGGCAAGGCGGCTTTATGGCAATGCCACGCCTCTGTTTAGGGAAAAAAGAGGGGCTGCTGATTCGCGATCTTAAACATTCGGTTGACAAATTTGGATTTGACACCGACATCGAATGCTTCAGGGTCGACACACTGAAAGGCTGTTGGTATGGCCTTGGTGGCCGGCCGAGTCCGACGGTGTGGGTGTGCCCTTTAGATTCAATCAGATACCAACGACATGCCTATGAGGTTATGAATCTCATTGATAGCTTGTGGCAGGTGCAGCCATTGCTCACAGATAAGTCGTATGGCACGTTTGTGTTTCCCGACGATTTCAGCACTTTGCGTTATACTTGCGAATTTGTAGATTACACGGACTCTACAACTTTTTTTATTGATTACAGTAGCGGGGATAGTGTGACAGTGGAATATTATGATTCCGTTCACAAGCGGCTCTCATTTCCCAGAGACTCTGTCGGTATGCACGGTCCGCGGGAAATAAGGGAGTTTGTGAACTCTAAAATCAGGAATGGGCAAGGTGTAAAGGCCGGGCGCTAAACGTATAGTGGAGACAGATTCGATTATTACGCCATAGTCAATTATATAAAAACATTGCCAGCCCCATCAACAAAAGCATGCGGAGCATGTTCGGTGGGCCAACATCTATTTGGGCATAAGCTTTATTTTTCAATCATAGTGTGGTGTTTTTATATAAAATAGTGTATCTTTGCATTTGAATGAATCTACCTCAGGTCGGGTGATATGGCCCGATATGCTGCCATTTGATTGTCGGCACGAGGTTGTGTCCTTTGCGATAAGGCGCAGCAGCCAAGCGCAACTCGGTTGCCGGCACGTGGACAGAGCGTTCGCGTTGGCATAATATTAATGTGGAAACAAAGCAAATGGCGCTAAGCCAACCAATGGGATGAGACCGTTGCTCAAAGCATGGCACCATTGGTTTATTGCATCATTGGGCGCCATGGCGTGCGAAATTAAGCAAGGACAACCGCGGATGTTCACTTGGCTTGCTCAACAAGCACTATGCTGTTGCCCGTGGTGCTAAACACACCAATGCGGTTTTAATAATTGATTTACTATTAATGAAGGAATGCGTATAATAGGTAATTTGTTGTGGTGGCTTTTCGGTGGGCTTGAAGCGGCCATCGGGTATTTCACCGGGAGTGTGGCAATGGCCATCACCATAATAGGCATACCAGTGGCTTTGCAAACATTCAAGCTTGGCTTGCTTTGCTTGTGGCCTTTTGGTGCAGTAGTAAAGGAAACGGATGGGCCAACGGGTTGCATCCGTATTCCACTGAATATACTTTGGATTGTCTTTGGCGGACTGTGGTCATGGCTGATGCATGTGTTCTTTGGGGCATTGCTATTTGTGTCAATCATCGGCATTCCATTTGCAAAGCAGCACTTCAAGATGGCAAGGCTTTCGCTTGCGCCATTTGGAAAAACTGTAGAATTGAACATGTGGTGAGGCATGCCGAACTCATTAAGTAATCTGTCGGCTATGCATCACGTTATTCAAATGAATTAAAATAATAACCAGAATGAAGAAAATATTGTTTATCATCGGTTCACTGCGTAAGGAATCGTTCAATAGAAAGCTCGCCGAAGAGGCTGAGCGTTTGTTGCAAGGTCGGGCAATTGTGGAGTATCTTGATTATTCCGATGTGCCCCTGATGAACCAGGACATCGAATTTCCTGCGCCTGATGCCGTGAGGAGGGTGAGGGATAAAGTAGCAGAAGTTGATGCACTATGGATATTCTCACCGGAATACAACTACAGTTATCCCGGTCACTTGAAAAACCTGATTGACTGGCTTTCACGTCCGCTTGTGGTAGGAGACCAGCAGACGCCTTTGGCCATCAACGGGAAGAAAGTTGCCCTGAGCGGTGCCGGTGGAACTACGGCTACAGCCAAGTGTAGAAAGAAATTGATGGAGCTGCTCACGCTGCCGTTCATTCGTGCAGACATCATGGTAAAGCCGCAGACAGGCATCCAGCTTAACCTGGAGGCATGGACAGAGGGGCGCATGATTATGACAAACGAGCAAAGGGAACAGTTGAAACAACAGGTGGATTCTTTCTTGGAATACATCGGATAAAACAATAGTATAACGATATAGACACATCAAAACATTAATAATTTAAGTTCAGAGAATTATGGAAGCAAAAGAAATGGTATTGGCAACAATGAAGGAGGCTGGCCAGCCTTTGAATGCAGGTAAGATTGCAGAACTGAGCGGGCTCGACCGCAAGGAAGTGGATAAGGCCATGAAGCAGTTAAAGGAAGAGGGGGCAATAGTCTCTCCTGTTCGTTGCAAATGGGCTCCTGCAGAGTAGCTGAATGTTATTGTAGCCGTCTTTGGGGAATAGCCTGATTATTGTTTTATTCTGTAGCCACTGCAACAGGTTCGGCAACAAGCAAATAATCAGTTAATCATCCCAATAGCTTATTATAGTTTAAGCAACGGGCCCTATGCCAGGGGCTTACTTACAAGAGGCTGTGCCAAATGCGTGGCACAGCCTCTTGATGTAATGATTACAAAAGTCAAATGACTGTTTCATGCTGCCCTTTGTTTTAGCCTCCTTGTTGGTATTTCTTTGGTGAAATGCCAAATCTTTCCTTGAAGATTTTCGCAAAATAGTTGGGCTTGCTTATGCCGACCTTGTAGCAGACCTCGGCCACAGTGGTGGTTTCGTCCCTAAGCAGTTGGGCCGCCTTGTCTAAACGTTTCGCCTTTATATAGTCGGCCGGCGGCTGTCCGGTCAGTGCCTTCATCTTTTTGAAGAAGTGGGTTCTGCTGTATCCCATGGCTTTGGCAACTTCATCTACCGAGAGCATCGGGTCGCACAAATGCCCGTCAATCCACATGTCCACAGAGTCAAGCAAACGCTTGTCACGTTCGTCTGTTATAATCAGTGGCAATATGGCCTTTTGTTGTGCCGATTTTTTCGTGTATTGCTCTTTCAGACGGTCGTTTTTCTCTATCAGGCTTACGGCTGTTGTTATTAGTAGCTCAGGGTCAAATGGTTTCGTTATGTATGCGTCGGCTCCGTTTTTCAGACCCTTTATCCTCTTGTCGTCACTGGTCAGTGCCGTCAGCAAGATGATCGGTACGTCTTTGGTGTTCTCGTTGTTGCGCACTCTTGCCGTGAACTCCAATCCGTCCATCAGGGGCATCATTATGTCGCTGATGATGAGGTCGGCCTGCAGGTCTTCCAGTGTGTGGAGTGCTTCAATCCCATCCATGGCCGTGTGTACGGTAAATATCCTCTGCATTGTTTCGCGCAGATATTCCATGACGTCGGCGTCGTCCTCAACAATAAGCACCTTGCGGTCGTTCATAGGCTGTGCTGCCAGTTCGTGGTATGCTCTGCCATTACCCTCTTGGGCATGCTCAAGTAGCAGGTGTCCGGGAGCCATAAAGTCTTCTTCACAATAAACACCCTTGTCTGTTGGCAGTTCCACGGTGAAGATTGATCCTTTGGGAACGTTTGGCATGAAACTGATGCTGCCTTTGTGAACCTCCACCAAGGCCTTGGTAAGGTTTAGCCCGATTCCGATGCTGTCATTGGAAAACGTGCTTTGCATGAACCTTTGGAATAGTTCCGGTTGCTTTTCCTTAGGTATGCCTACACCATTATCTTCCACGCGAATAATCATCTTGTTGTCCTTAAAGCCGAGTCTCACCGTGATTTCACCTTGGCAAGGCGTGTATTTGAAAGCGTTTGACAGTAGATTGTATGCAATCTTGTCTAAATGCCCCTTGTCGACAAACACCATTCTCGACTTTTCCTGCGGTATGAACATGTAGTTTATGCGTTTGTTTTCGGCAATGTCCTTGAAACTGAAGAATATCTCCTTGATAAATTTCACCACGTCGGTTTCTTCTAATGCAAGCCTGAGCTTGTTGTTCTGCATCTTACGGAACTCAAGGAGCTGGTTTACAAGTCTCATCATCCTGTTGACGCTCTTCTGCATGTTGCTTATTGGCTGTTGCATCCCGGCCGGTATGTCTTGGTTGCCGATGCTCTGCATGGCTCCGCGTATTATAGTCAATGGTGTGCGGAACTCGTGCGATATGTTGGTGAACGTCTGCAATTTATATTCTGTGAGCTTGTTCTCAATGGCGATTCGCTGGCGTAGCCTGTAGACGGTGCGCAGTTGACGGAACACCGCTGTTCCAACTATGGCAGCCAAGGCCATGTATATTGCGCATGCCCACCAAGTGCTCCACCACGGTTGCCTGATGGTGATAACCATCTGTCTCTCTTCGCTTGGGCGCGGTCCGTTGTCATGTGCCCTGACCATGAATATGTATCTTCCCGGAGGCAGGTTCTTGTATGATGCGAAGCTGTAGGCAGAGGGTTCGCTCCAGCCCTTGTCATAGCCTTCGAGGTAGTAGCTGTAGCGCGTTCCCATGGCCGACTTGAAGTTGAACATAGAGAATCTTATGGTCAATGAGTTCCTGTTGTACGGCAGGGTTATGGCTTCTTCGTTGTCGGGTGCACCGTCTATAGGCGAATCGTTGCCCATGAGTCCGGCCGAGACCCCGTTGATAAGTATGTCGGTGATGGTAAGTCGGTTTGCGGTTCCGTTTTCGTTTGCGGCCCTTGTTGGGTCGTAAATCACAATCCCCCTGTTTGTGCCGAAGGCAAGTTTCCCGTCGGGCATGCGGCATGCGCAGTTGTCGGCATAGAAGTTCTGCACGGGGTCGTATTCGTTGTATCTGTACCATATTTTGCCGTCTCGTGGGTCATAGCATGTTATGCCTTTGTTGGTTCCCATCCATATTACACCCAGGTCGTCTTCTATCATTGAGCGGACATCATTGGATATAAGTCCTTTTATTGGCGTAATTTGCCATTTTTTGTTCTGCTTTCCTATGCTCTTTGTGTCGTCTATCCTGTAGGCGCCGTTGCCTGCTGTTCCTATGTATATGTGTCCGTTGGTGTCTTCAAATATGCAGCATACATCGCAGTGAGCCAAGTCAGCAGCGGGTATGATGCGTGTGAATGCGTTGCTATTCTTAATAAGTTCGTCAGGATAGAATCGATACAGGCCACTTTCAGCCCCAACCCAAATGGCTCCGGCCTTGTCTTGCAGCATTACCCTCGGCGAGAAGTTTTCGCCGAAAAAGTGGCGGAATGTTATGGTTCCGTCATTGTTGGTAGTAACAAGGTCGAGGTGGGCCTCTGCGGCTGCCACCCAAATGCGGCCCTTGCTGTCGCAGAGCATATGCAGAATGTTGTTGGCCGACACCGTTCGGCTGTCTTTGGGGTCGTGGCGCAGCCATTTTCTGCCTTTGGCGAGTATTCCCTCCTGCCTTGTTCCTATCCAAGTGTTGCCGTTGATGTCTGAGCAAATGGAGTGTACGTCGAGTCCGCTTATGGTCGGGCGGGGAGGTATGTGCATTCTGTGGTCAGTCTTGTATACGTCGGCGAATGTGTTGGCAATAAACAAAGTGCTGTCTGGCATCCACCTCATCACATAGACCTGGTTGGCCCGTTGGTTGCCGGCATGCGGGTTAAGCAGCTTGACAGCCGTGTCGTTGTCTTGTACGGTGAGGCATACTGCGCCGTTAAATTCGTCGGCAACCCATACATCTTCATTCCTGTCCATGCACATGTCTATGATGAAATCCGAAGAAATGAGGCCAGAGTCATGGCGTATGTGGCGAGCGGTTTGCGTCTTGCGGTCATAAACGGTTATGCCGCATCCGTTTGTCGACACCCATATAAGGTTGTTCTTCCTTGAAGTGACGATTTTGTATTTCTTGCTGTTTACCAGCGGGAAGAGGTCTTTGTCGAACACTCGCATCTTTATGACTTCGCGTGTGTTGCGGTCAATAAACCATATTAGCCCCGTTGTGTCTACAACAACCATGTTGCCGAGGTTGTCGTTGATAACGTTCCCGCCATTGTCTATTACAGTCTTGAATTGTGCGAGGGCTTGCATGTCTGTCTTTGTTGTGCGCACGCTGTCGTAGACGTGTTGTTTCTTCCGGGCGGGCAGATCAACGAATCTGTTACTGTTTACATCGAAGATTGACAGCTTGCCTCCCAGTTCGACAATGAGCAGTCTGTCGTCGGGCAGCCTGTACAGTCCGCTTATATGGTTGTTGTTGAGCAGCTTTGTGTTCCCGCTTTCAGAATATTTGTATGTCGTGTAGAAATAGTTGTCGAAGCGGTAAAGGCCTCCGGGCGTACCCATCCAGATGAATCCTTTGGAGTCTTGTATGATGTTTCTTACATTGTTGTCGGGCAGTCCGTTTTCTGAGTTAAATTTGCGTGAAAAGATGTCCATGCCTTCCAAAGGGCAGGCACAAAACAAGTTTATGATTGTTAGTATTGATATTAAGATATTGCGCATGTTGCAAATTTAAGCATTTGTGATGTATTGTCCAAGCAAAGCCCGTTGTTTTTATTGTCATTGTTTATTTTCAGAATGCTTTAAATACACCATTCAACTCCAGGGTGTTTGTAGTAGCTTCTGTGCGTATCCGTTGCAATGTAGTTATGACAGACCTGAGCATTTGCCCAATTCAGGCCCTATGAGCCTTGGCAAAAGGCTTGCATTAAGCCTGCAACTGTGTGGCGGTTGGCGCAGATGTGTTGGTTTTGGTCCGGAATGTTCCCCGCCGGTGTCCTTTTTCCATTGTGCAACACAACAGGCGGTTGTTGCCCGTTTCCATGCAAGCGTGGCCCAGTCTGTCGATATGGCCCGTTCTGCACTGCAGAACGGCCTTTTCCAAGCTAAGAAACGGCCGGTTTTACGGGCTAAAACGGGCCAAATCACAACTCGCTGGCAGCCAGGCAGTTTGCATAAACAGCCATTGCGCCACGAAAACATGGTTAAAATTGACAGTTGTAATTAATCAAAGGCATCATATAATAAGGCCTGCCATGCAGGCACAGCCGATGATGGTCTTGTCAAACAATCGCATCGCTGGTGGCAATGACGTTTAATGTAATTTTTGCGTTTGGTGTATTTTGCTCATTTTTTTCAACGTTCAACCATTGAATATGCGTAAGAGCCCTATGGTAGCCCGATTGTCTTTTTGTTGCAACTACCCGTAAGCAATGTCTTTCCCACACCCTTTTATAGTGTGTAACAGTGGCCCGAAAGGTGCTGATAGTCTAAAAATGGCTGTTTTTGTACGTTTGTGGCCCATTTTAGATAGTGCAGATATCTATATTTGCAGCACCAAAACCACTTGCAACCATTGCAACAGGCTTAAAGCCGTTTGGTGACTTCGGCGTTGCCGAGCTGTTGGTATTGAGGGCTCTTGGCGGTGCGTTCAAGTTGATGTAAAATAAAAATACTTTGTGCATTGTCGTAAAAATATGGCTGAAAACCAAAAAAACTATATAACAGTATGAGAAATATTCTAACCATAATGATTTGTTTCATGGCGTTCACACTGTCGGCCACGGCAAGTCTCGTTGCCGGAAGCAGGGGGCGTTCATTGGTTGCTTTGCCTTCGCAGTCGAGTGGGGTCTTCCTCAGTTGGAGGCTGTTGCCCGGTGATGATGCCGGTGTATCGTTTGATGTTTTGCGCGACGGCGAGGTGATAGCCTCCAACTTGATTCGCTCCACGTCGTTCGTTGACATGACCGGGACTCAGTCTAACACCTACAGTGTGGTCGTAAGGCAAAACGGCCGTGTGGTTGAGGAAACGCAGGTGGTGACTCCGTGGGCCGATGTCTTCACAACGTTGAGGGCCGACCGGCCCGCCGCCGGGAGAGAGCTACTCGTACTTCCCGGGCGATTGCGCCGTGGCCGATGCCGACGGTGACGGGGAGTACGAACTGTTGTTAAAATGGGAGCCGACCAATTCGAAGGACAATGGTTCGACGGGCAACGGATATTCCGGAAACTGCATCATCGACTGCTATGAGTTTGGCGGCGAAAGACTATGGCGGGTTGATTTGGGCATAAACATACGTGCCGGTTCTCATTACACTCAGATTGTTTTCTACGACCTTGATGGCGACGGGCAGGCCGAGATGCTTTGCAAGACAGCCCCAGGGAGCAAGGACGGAACAGGGGCTTACGTCACCGCGGCAGCCTCAGACCCGGCGATAAAGGCTCTTGACAATGTGGAAGACCTGCGCAACCGCTCCAACGGACGCATATTCAGAGGTGCCGAGCTGTTGACCGTGTTCGACGGAAAGACCGGGAAAGCCATCCACACCGTGTGGTATTCACCCAACCGCGCCGGTGGACTGTGCGGTGTGGCCGACTATCCCGACGACGCGTTTTGGGGAGATGACTATGCCAATCGCAGCGAGCGCTATCTGTGTTGTGTGGCATATCTCAACGGGCAAGAGTCCAATCCGTCGGCCATCTTCACCCGCGGCTATTACACCCGGGCTTACATCTGGGCGGTTGACTTTGATGGTTCGCGGCTCGTTACGCGATGGCTTTCGGCGTCGACAGGCAAGGCCGACCTCACACTTTATTCTCCCGACGGAAGCAGCGAGACACGCCGATACCTTGAAAACACATCGGGCCGTCCGCTCGATGGGCCCGACGGGGTGGCCACCGAGGGCAATACCTGTTTCGGAGAAGGGGCCCACAATATATCTGTAGGCGATGTGGATGGTGACGGCCGCGACGAGATAATGTTTGGTTCGGCAGCACTCGACGATGACGGGTGGATGCTATACAGCACAGGCATGGGCCATGGCGACGCAATCCACCTCGGCGATTTCGACCCCGACCGTCAGGGGCTGGAGTTTTTCATGGTTCACGAGGAGGCTCCCTACGGCTATCATCTCATAGATGCCGGCACTGGCGAGATTCTCATCTCTGAAGGCAGTGCAGGCGACAACGGCATGGGCACCATGGCCGACCTCGACCTGTCTGAGCGTGGGGCTGAGTTCTGGACGGCCGCATCTCCTGTAATCTATAATGTAAAAGGCGGGGAGATAGCCACGCTCGCAACCGACAAGCCACACAAGTTCAGGCTGTATTGGGACGGTGACCCGGCTGATGAGCTTTTTTACGACGCTACTGTCGACAAGTGGAACGGTGGCGGCAACTTTGACCATGTCATACAGATGTGGGCCTACGGCAATTCTTCGTCAACCAACGGAAAGCCCCACCCGTGCCTCATCGCCGATATCATGGGCGACTGGCGCGAGGAGGTCATCCTGTGGGATGATGCCGACTCTTGCACTCTGAACATCTTTACCACCAACATTCCTACAGAATGCCGAGTGCCTTGGCTTATGACCGACCACATTTATGAAATGGGCGTGGCCTGGCAGAACGTGGGTTACAACATGCCCCCTCACCTCGGCTATTACCTGCCTGATTACATATCGGAAAACCAACCCGACGACGGCAGCACTTCTATTGTCTACGATTTTACAGGCGTAGGCGTCAACAACAGTATTGTGGGCGTCGATTGGGGCAGCCCGGTGACACCGGCCGGAGAGCCTATGAGGCTGATAGCCCATGCCGGCAACGATTACGACAACCGCTTTGCGGGCAGCTTCGGCAGTGATGGCAGCACTTGGCGTTACCGCGATGCCAGCAGCACCTACGAGGGCTTGTGGTCGCAGGGGGGCATGGCTAAACTGGCAGTTCTCGGTTTGCACGTCGGCGACGAGGTTACATTCAACCTTTGCAAGGGGTCTGTGCTGACGTTCGACGATAAGGGAATGGCAGGAGGAATCGTGGCTGTCGAGGCAGGCGAAAGCACCGTAGTGGTGGTGGCCGCCGGAGACATGGTCGTTACAGCCGGTGCCGGAACGTATATCCGCAGTATCTCGATACGCTCAAAATCAGACCATGACGAGTCGGGCATAAGCACAGCCACAGGCATGAGGCAAGCAGACGGGGAGTATTATACGCTCTCTGGGTTGCGCGTGGACAACCCGCGCAAGGGAATTTATATCCGTAATGGCAAAAAGATAATAATAAAATAACTCAATTATTCAATACAACTAAAAACTTAAGGCAATGAAAAAAATCTATTCTGTTATTGCGATGGCAATGTTTGCTATGGGCATCAATGCCCAGGTTACCTACGATTTCACTACTGTGGCCCCGGCCCCCGCGGATGGCGGCGGCATAGTCAACCCTACCTATGGCGAAGGAAACACCACGGATGGCGACCATGTGTTCTCAATCCATTCCAAGACAGACGGGGCAGACATTCCCATGGTATACCTCGTGGCCCCCGACGGTACAGACTACGACAAGCGCATAGGCATACACAACCGGGGCAAGAGCTGGGTGTTCCGCAACACAGCCGATGCCGTTTGGCGCGGATTGTGGTCGCAATACAACAATCGTTACCTCTCCATAATGGATCTTCACCCCGGAGATGTGGTTTCCATTGTGCTCAGCCCAAACGACAGCAACAGTGGGTTTGTGTTTGACGACAAAGACCTTGACCAGGACGAAACCGGGCGCTACGGCTCTATGACAAGGGCTGAACTGAACCAGGCATTGGTGGATTACTATGGCGGAGATCCCGACTATATGGAAAACCAGGGTATAACCGAAGAGGAGCGCAACCGCGTGAGCGAGCAGTTCAAGACCGTTTCGTTTCAGATTTACGACGGAATCACCGACCCGACCGTAAACCTTCTGCTAATGTCTGAATCGGGAATATATATCGAAAAACTGACCATCGCGTCTGCCGGAGAGGCCGATGCGATAGAAAAAGTAGACTATGTGGTAAAGGGCGATGGCCATTGGTATGATATTAACGGGCGCAAGGTGGACTCGCCGGTGAAGGGACTTTACATACATAATGGCAAGAAGGTCGTTCTGAAGTAAGAGGCAAGAAAACTCTTTTGGTATATGAACAGGAGATTATTATTGGCGACTCTGCAGGCTTCGGCGTTCCTGGCGCCATCCGTATTTGCCGTTCCGGCAATGGCGGAGGCGGCCGGGATTGCCGTAAGTCAGCAGGTTGTGACGGGTGTTGTCGTCGATGACATGGGCGAAGCCGTCATAGGAGCCACGGTGACGGTGGATGGTGGTGATGCCTCAATGGGAACTCTCACAGACATCAACGGACGGTTCTCTATCAATGCGGCTAAGGGGGCAAGGCTTCGCATAACGTATGTTGGTTACAAGCCGGTAGTGGTGGCGGCTCAAAACGGAATGAGAGTGCAGCTCCAATCAGAAGAGGTAAGCCTGAAGGGAGTGGAAGTCGTGGCTTACGGTGTGCAGAAAAAAGTGACTGTTACCGGTGCTTTGTCGAGCGTAAAAGGAGCTGAGCTTACTCGTACGCCGGTAAGTTCTGTTAATAATGTCATTGCAGGCCAACTCTCGGGTGTAACCTCTGTGCAGTATTCCGGCGAGCCCGGAAGCGATGCGGCAACAATTTTTGTGCGTGGGCAAGGCACATGGAGCGATTCGTCGCCGTTGATACAGGTCGACGGCGTGGAGCGTTCGATGTCAGACATCGACCCTGAAGACATCGAAAGCATCACTGTGCTGAAGGATGCCTCGGCAACTGCCGTGTTCGGAGTGCGCGGAGCCAACGGCGTGGTGCTCATCACTACAAAGCGTGGAACAGAGGGAAAGGCAAAGGTTGACGTATCGACGTCTTTCTCGGCCTTGGCTCCTACAAAGATGGTTGAACAGGCCGGCAGCTATGGCTACGCACAGTTCTACAACCAAATGCAGCTCAACGATTTTGATGCGTCTGGCGGGGCGGAGTTTACGCCGATGTTTTCCGACGCGGTGTTGCAGAAGTTCAAGGACGGCAGCGACCCCATACGCTTTCCTAGCATGCAGTGGGCCGACTACATAATGAAAGACGTTACACTGCAAACCAAGCACAGCGTTAACGTGAGCGGCGGCACGAAAAACCTGCGTTATTTCGTCTCTGCAGGAATGATGACACAGGGTGGGCTGTTCAAGGAGTTCAACCAGGACTACGACTATGGCTATCAGTACAATAGGTTTAACTATCGTGCAAACTTGGATTTGGACGTAACCCAATCGACAACAGTGTCGTTCAACGTGGCAGGCAACGTGAGCAATGCCGACAAGCCTAATACCGGTGGCGGGTCGTCGGGCCTTATCATGACCATGTATCAGGCCACACCGTTTTCCAGCCCCGGCATCATAGACGGCAAGTTCGTGAGCACCAGCACCGATTATTCCGACGGGGTGACGCTTCCTTTTGTAGGCGGCAACGGACTGTCTTACTTTGGCAACGGCGGTATAGGCGACATAGAGGCCATCAACGGGGGCCATATCTCGACAAACATCAATAAACTGCAGATTGACCTTCAGTTGCAACAGAAGCTCGATTTCGTCACAAAAGGCCTGCTGCTCAAGTTGAAAGGAGCCTACAACAACCAGTTCAACGTGGTTAAGAGCGGTACTGTGACCAAGGCAACTTATTATCCCATACTCGATGAAGATGGCAAAATCGTCTACCGCAAGTATGGTGAAAACGGATTGCAGACCTACGAAGAGGAAACGGGCAAGGCGCGCGACTGGTATTTTGAGGCGTCGTTAAACTACAACCGCACGTTTGGTGACCACACTTTTACAGGTCTGCTGCTTTACAACCAAAGCAAGACGTATTATCCTTCGACGTACCGCGATGTTCCGCGCGGTTATGTCGGGCTTGTTGGCCGAGCCACTTACGACTACCAAAACCGCTATCTGGCCGAGTTCAACATAGGCTACAATGGCTCGGAGAACTTCCATCCCGACCGCCGTTTCGGCACGTTCCCCGCCGGATCCGTTGGTTGGGTGGTGAGTGAGGAGAAGTTTTTCAAGCCCCTTGACGGGGTGGTCAGCTTCCTGAAATTGCGCGCTTCGTGGGGTCTTGTGGGCAACGACCGCATAGGCGGAAGCCGTTTCATGTACACATCCGATCCGTATGTGGTCGGCGATGGCCAATACTTAGTGCGCGACGGCCACGGCTATAACTTCGGAATAGACAATGCAACACTGCACATGGGGGCTTACGAGATGGCCAAGAACAATCCAGACGTTTCGTGGGAGAAAGCTTTCAAGCAAGACTATGGCGTTGACATCAACTTCCTTGACAATCGTTTACGCACAACATTTGACTATTACCGTGAGCACCGCACAAACATATTGCTGCAAGACATGACCGCCCCGAGCTATGTGGGCTATGCTGTTCCATACGCAAACTTGGGAGTTGTAGACAGTTGGGGCTGGGAACTAAGCCTTAAGTGGAATGACAACATCGGCAAGGATTTCCGTTATTGGGTTTCTGTAAATGTGTCTTATAACCAGAACGAGATAAAGGAAAAGAAGGAAGCTCCGCTAAAAAACGACTACCAATATGAGAAAGGGCATCGCATAGGGGCTCGTTATATGTATCAGTTTTTCCGATTCTATGATGAAGACACGCCGCGACTTTACGAAGAAACCTTCGGCGAGCCGTTCCCCAAACAGCTCGTTGACCTGAAGGATGGCGATGCGGTGTTTGTGGATCTCGACCATAACGGCATCATCGACGACAACGATAAGACGCGCGCCATTGGCTATACGGACGACCCTGAGTACATTGCCGGCATTAATTGTGGGTTCAGTTACAAGGACTGGGAGTTCAGTATGCAGTGGACCGGGGCATGGAATGTTTCGAGAATGATTGAAGATGTGTTCCGCATTCCGTTCAAGTCGCGCACAGGAATGAGCGATGGCGGACTATTGCAATACCATATCGACCATACATGGTCGCCCGACAACCCCGGCCAAGACTACGATTATCCGCGTGCTACATGGGCAAACGGCTTGAACAACAACTATCTTGACTGCTCTCTTTACGAAAAGGATGCCAAGTATCTAAGGCTGAAAACCATTGCGTTGGCATATAATTTCCATGCTGATTTCTTGAAAAGAAAGTTGGGAATCAATAATTTGCAAATCGCAATAAGCGGCTATAACTTGCTTACGTTCACTCCGTTTATTTGGGGAGACCCGGAGACCCGGACGAGTTCGGCGCCGTCCTATCCGCTCCAGAAAACGTATACAGTAAGTCTGAAACTTAATTTTTAAAATATGAAACGGTGTAATTACAATACATTCAAAGTGTGTCTGCAAAAGGCATTTGCATTGCTTGGCCTTGTGGCTGCGCTGCTGCCGGTGGCATGCACAGACCAAGTGCAGTTCGGCGGGGCTTTCCTCGAGAAAGCTCCGGGCGGGACTGTGACAGCTGATACGGTGTTCTCAAATGCAGAATACACACGCGAGTTTCTTGCCAATGCCTACGCATACCAGTACTATAACCTGCCATGTAAGTCGTCAAACGGTTCACCTCAGTGCCTTAACTATTGGAAAGGGATGCCCGACGCTTTGGGCGACACCCACCATTTGTTCTACAGTTCGTCGAAGGTCTTTACCGATTATTACAACGGATCGCTTACTTCTTCACCCGACGACAAGAATAATGGCGGGGTATATCCGTACCTGAATGAGCACATCTGGGAGACTGTGCGCAACTGCTGGCTTCTGATTGAGAATGTTGACCGAGTGCCAAATATGTCAGAAAGTGAAAAAGAGTGCATCAAGGATGAGGCCCGGTGCTTGATGGCTTATACCTATTTTATTGCTTTCCGCTTCTATGGCGGTCTGCCAATCATACGCAGTACGTTTACCGGGAGCGAGGAAGAATACACAAACGGGCGCGAGTCTGCCAGAAATACGGTCGACTTCATGCTGGAACTGCTTGAGACTGTCATTGCCAACAATAACCTTCCGTGGAAATACACCGGTGCCGAGGCTTATTCAAAGACCGGACACTGGACTATGGCTGGTGCCATGGCGCTCAAGTGTCAGGTGCTGTTGTTTGCTGCTTCGCCACTGTTTAATGACAATCTGCCATACTACAGCGGTCAGTATACTATGGAGAACGACGCCTGCACTTGGTTCGGTTCTTACGACGCAAGCCTGTGGACTGACCTCAGGCTGGCATGCAAGGATTTCTTTGACACTCTGTCTCAAAACGGTGGATACCATCTGGTGCAGCCTGCAGGGCACACCCAAGAAGACTATAGGTATGCTTATCGTTATTCATACCTGTTCCAAGACAGTCCCGAGATAATCCATAGTGTCAGGGTGAGCACAAGCACCAGCGGCAACAACTACCAGTGGTTCAACCTCCGCAACAACGAGCGCATGTCGTATTGTCCCACCGAAGAGTATATTGAGATGTTTCCGTGGGCCGACGGAACGCCGTTTGATTGGGAAGCCGACAGTCTGGCCGGTAGGCTTGACACGATGTTTGTGGCTGGCGACTCGCTGCCCGACTACCAGTTGTTGCAGAACCG
>OHKV01000609.1_pt1 | contig 17730 bp, 14 predicted proteins | sample 1568951 | NCBI WGS metagenome assembly OHKV01 (sample SAMEA3879528, study PRJEB24766) | human gut metagenome | biome: human-associated habitat; feature: feces | place: USA | collected 1985/1987
CAGGGACCTCCAGATTATGAGTCTGTTGCTCTAACCAACTGAGCTACAAGTCCGACTTAACCTATGTATTAGGATAAGTTTGCGACTGCAAAGGTAGTGTTTTTCGGGAGAAACGCCAAATATTTGGAACTTTTTCTGCATAAAACAATAAGAAAGAACCGAAAATACAAGGATATTGCTACAAAAAACAGAAAGTTTGATATAAAAAACAAGGCGGATGAGACGGGGAAGGACTGAAAAATCATTAATAAACGTTATGTTTTGGGGAGTATCGGGTGGGTTGATGGGGTGTTTGCCATTATTTTAACTACTTTTGCAAGCGTATGCTGATGGTTCGCGACGGTCGACGCAGATGCCCGTAACGGTCGATGCGGATGCTGAAAGCAAACAAAAATCATCAAGATATGTAGCATAACGGAAAGGGTGAGAGGCAGAATATTCATATTAACCATACTATTTGTGTTTGTCGTAAGTGGCGTTAGAGCAGACAATCGCAGTTACACGCTTCAGACTATGAAGCGCGTGTTCAGTTATGCTGCCTCGGTGGACACGATAGAACACAGCCCGAAGGAGGGCTATGCCTACACAAAGTACGCCATCCGCACGAACCGTCGCAACGCTGTGCTGCTCACTGTGCCGTCGATGTTTGCCATTGCAAACGCGAGCAGGCGCGAGGTGTTCGGAGAGACATATAACCGCATGAGAATTGATGCGGAGGGAACGGTTTTCGCCACCCGACTGCTTGAGAGCTCGACGACGACGCGCAAGTCGCAGCCTATGCCTACCGTGCTCAACTACCTCACACCGCTCATCAGCGAAGAGATGCTTATCGACGGGCGTATCATCTCGCCCTTCTTCCAACGCAACCGTCGCTACTATCGCTACAAGGCGCAGAGCTTCACGCAGGGCACGGCACTCGTGAATTTCACCCCACGCCAGAGCAGCACGCAGTTGGTGAGCGGTTGGGCACAAGTGGACGAACTGACAGGACGCATCATTGAGTTTGCGCTCGACGGCGAGTACGACATGGTGCGCTTTCACCTCTCCACGACTATGGACGAGGAGAAGGGACGCACGCTGCTGCCCAAGGAGTGTACACTGAATGCGCGTTTTCTGTTCCTCGGCAACGACATCACGGCTGAATACACTACAATCTACGGGTTGCCCGACTGCGGTATCGACTCGCTCGCAGAGCGTGACGACACCACCCTACTCGCTCGCGTGCGCCCCATTCCGCTCACCGAGCACGAGGCGTACCTCTGCCAACAGAGCTACAACGACAATATTCTTAACGACTCAACGAGCAAAACGCATGGGAGCATATTCAACAGACAGTTGCTTACGAACGTCGGCGAGACGCTGATGGGACGCATCGGGGGCGACATAGGTAGGGATAAGCGCGGAACATTCAACATCGGTCCGATACTGAACCCTCTGCAGTTCAGCTACAGCAACCGACGCGGTCTGACGTACCTGCTCGACGTGCAGGCGCAGTACAACTTCACTGCCAACCAGAAGATACAGGCACGCATAAAGGCTGGTTATGCCTTCAAGCAGAAGCAGTTCTACTTCAACATTCCGATCACATACTACTTCAGCAACCGCCACAACGGATTCGTGCAGACGGAGTGGGCAAGCGGCAGGCGCATACGCAACTCGTCGGTGCTCGACGCCATCAAGGACAAGCACGACAACGCCATGAACTGGGACAGTCTGAACCTGACCTACTTCCGCGACCATAGTCTGAAGCTGTACGCCCACTACGACCCTACGCCGCGCTGGGGCTTGGAGGTGGGAGTGATGGGACACCGTCGCACTGCCATCCAGGACACGGGATTTGAAGAGGTGGGTATGCCGACGACATACATCTCCGTGGCACCGATGGTGGAACTGACGTACCGACCGATAGGCTATGCAGGTCCGATACTGACCGCCAACTACGAGCGCAGCATAAACGGCTTCATGGGGGCTAACATCGACTACGAGCGCATAGAGTTCGACGCGCAGTACATCCACCGTCTGTCGGCTCTCAACTCCCTGCAGATGCGTCTGGGCACAGGCTTCTACACGCATAGCGGCACGGGCAGATACTTTCTCGACTATCGCAACTTCCGCGAGAACAACATACCAAACGGATGGAACGACAACTGGTCGGGCTCGTTCGAGCTGCTCAACTCCAACTGGTACAACGCCTCACAATACTACGTGCGTAGCAACGTGACGTATGAGACACCGCAGCTCGCACTCTACTGGCTACCCTACATAGGACGTCTGTTGGAGAAAGAACGCGTGTACGTCAGCGCGCTCTCCGTGAGTCACCTCACGCCCTACTTAGAATGGGGCTACGGCGTGCAGACACGCGCACTGTCGATAGGTGTCTTTGCGTCGCAGAAGAAGTGGAAATTCACGGATATAGCCGTGCGCTTCAGTCTCGAACTGTTCAACCGCTGGTAGGCGTAGGCGAACGCCGGAGAGGCTCGCGCCGACATAAAAAGGCACTATTCCTTTGCCATTCGCCTTAAAATCAGTATCTTTGCATATATGAGAAACGAATATTGCGCAACAATCGGGTTCTTCGATGGTGTACATCGCGGTCATCAGTTTATGATTGACAGCCTTACGACCATGGCACACGCACAAGGAAGGCAGTCGCTCGTCATCACGTTCGACCGCCATCCGCGTCAGGTGGTACATGCCGACTACGTACCACAGCTCATCACCACCACAGACGAGAAGCTGCAGCTGCTCCACACCACCGCAGCCGACCGCATAGATGTGCTCCACTTCGACGCGCAGATGGCGCAGCTCTCGGCATACGAGTTCATGCGCCAGGTGCTGCACGAGAAGTACGGTGTGGCGATGCTGCTCACTGGCTACGACAACCGCTTCGGACACAACCGCGCCGAGGGTTTCGCCGACTATGTGCGCTATGGCGAGGAGATGGGCATGAAGGTGCTGCAGAACACGCCGATAGACATCGACGGGCTGCGTGTATCGTCGTCGCTCATACGCCGTCTCATAGTCGAGGGCAACATCACTGAAGCCAGCAACTGCATGGGCCACCCCTACTCTATCACGGGCAGCGTGGCGCACGGCTTTCAGGAGGGTCGCCGCATAGGGTTCCCCACGGCGAACATCGTGCCCGAAAGCGCAGAGAAGCTCGTGCCCGGAAACGGTGTCTATGCCACAAGAGTGAGCGTAGAGGGCGGCGAGTGGATGCCGGCGATGCTCAACATCGGCACAAACCCTACGTTCCAACGGCAGCAGACCACCATCGAGGCGCACATCATCGGCTTCGAGGGCGACATATACGGACGGAAAGTGCGAGTGGAGTTCGGCAGGAAGCTGCGCGACGAGCAACGCTTCGAGAGCGTTGAAGCACTGCAGAAGCAACTCGAGGCTGATAAGAAAGAGGTTGAGATGGTGAGGTGGTGAGATTTATTATGTTGAAGTGGTGAGATGGTGAGGTGGTGACAATAGTACAAATCTCAACATAACAACATCATATCTCAACAACTCAACATAACAACATCTCAACATCATATCTCAACATCTCAACATCTCAACATCATATCTCAACATAACAACATCTCAACATCAGAATATGAAAAAGCGAGAATTACTGAACGTGGCGTTGTACCTCTTCGCCTTCCTCACAATACAAGCAATCTGCTTAGCTGCAACGATGCTCTTCAGTCTATCGAATGGCATCACGGCGGGTGCCACAACCATCACAACACTCGCAAGCAGCATTATCACCATCGCACTGTTCTACAAGCTGCGCTGGACACCCTGCTCGGGCGCATACATCAACACACGCCCGTGGTTCACGATGTTCTGGGTGGTATGCCTCACCATAGGCACCATAGCTCCACTGGCATACCTCACCGAACTGCTCGGCGTAACGCTGCCCGACACATACAACGAGATGTTCAAGGGCATCATGCAGCATAAGCTCGGCTTCATCACCATTGGCATCATAGCGCCCATCGCCGAGGAATACGTGTTCCGCGGAGCCATACTGCGCGTACTCTGCGACATAACGGGCAAACATCGCCAGTGGGTAGCCATAGTTCTCTCGGCAGCACTCTTCGCCACCGTTCACGGCAACATGGCGCAAGGCATCGGAGCGTTTCTCTGCGGACTGCTGCTCGGCTGGATGTACGTGCGCACGGGCAGCATCGTGCCCGGCGTTGTCTACCACTGGGTGAACAATTCAACAGCCGTGCTGCTCTACCGCCTCATGCCACAGTCGGCAGACATGCAGTTCGCCGATTTCTTCGGTGGCGACATGAAGCGCGTGGCACTCGCCATCGTCTTCTCGCTGATGATATTCGGTGCTTCCATGTTCCAGCTCAACCTACGACTGCAAAAGCCTCAACAATAATCACCATCTCAACACCTCACCATCTCAACACCACACCACCTCACCATCTCAACACCACACATCATGCCCGATTTCAGAGATATCACCGTCAGCCAGTCAGTACGCTTCTGCGACGGTAGCCACATTGGCAACGACATACTCCTACTCGACGAAGTGGCGAAGATACCCATTCCGCGCGAGCCACGCCGTATGCAGTGTCTGCTGCTTGCTATGTGCTTGCGTGGCACTGTGAGTTACTACGTCGACTCGGTGAAGCACAACGTTGAGCCCGGCGACCTCATCATCATCAACCAAGGCAGGTCGGTCTACAACTGCACGCTCTCGCCCGACTGTCGCGGCATAGGCATACTCGTCGACTACAAATTTTTCAACGAGACGATAAAGAGCGTTCACGAGCTGTCGTCGCTCTTCCTCTTCGCACGCAACCACCCCGTATTCCGCCTTCCGAAGGAACGCGCCGACTTCATACACGAGACATTCTTCCGCATGAAGACAAAGATAGACGAGCCCGAGAACCGTTTCCGCCGCGAGATGGTGCAGGCGATGTTCCTCGCCATGGCATACGAGCTGTCGAACGTCATCTACAGCGTGCAGGCGCAGAACGATAGTTGCAACACACGTGCCGAGGAGATATTCACGCAGTTCATAAAGCTCGTCGAGAAGCACTTCCGCTCGGAGCGCCGCGTGGGTTGGTACTCTGAGCAGCTCTGCATATCGCCCAAGTATCTCTCCGAGACAATCAAAGCCGTATCGAAGCGCACACCCAACGAGTGGATCGACTCTTACGTCACCATCGAGCTGCGTATGCTGCTGCGCAACACGCAGAAGAGCATTAAGGAGATTGCGCAAGAGCTGAACTTCTCCAACCAGTCGTTCCTCGGCAAATACTTCAAAGAACACACTGGAATGTCGCCGTCGGAGTATCGCCGCAGCTGAGAAATCATACAACAAATAAAAATCGCCTCGCTTGGAGATCTCCAAGCGAGGCGATTTTTTTGTATTAGGGATGTCCGAAAACACCAAGGGGGTGCACTTGTCTCAAGTGCACCAACATAGCAAGAAATGTACAAATGCTTTGTTGGGAGCTTATTGTTTTGTTGGTGCACTTGAGACAAGTGCACCCCCTGAATAACCTCTATAATAAGTCTGTATGCGAAAAAATCCTCCATATCTGCCAGTTTTTCCGTAACCCACAGATTATAAGAACGATAAAGGCTGGAAGATGAGCCTTGGGAGCGTGATATCTCCCAGCCTATCTTCCAGCCTTTTCTGGTTATCTTCCAGTTTTCTTTACGAAAACGGTTTACTTTCCGATCTTGTTACTTCACGATCTTAACGCCGTTCACAACGTAAACGCCGCGCTTCAGCGAGCGGAGCGATGTAGCGTTCTTCATCACGAGCTTGCCGTCGATGGTGTAGACATCAGCAGGATGCTGAGCGTCGATCGTAATGCCGTGGATATCTGTCTGACACTCGTCAGATGTAGCAGCAGCCGACTCACCACCAGTGAACACAGCCGATACGCTATAGCGTGTAGGCTCTGCCTTCGGGTCGAAGTTGATGTCGTAAGATGTTGCGGTAGCCGGAAGCTCCTTAATCATCTTGTCGTTGCGATATACACGGAAGCCCTCGAGCTTGCCGAAGCCAGCCTTGTAGACGATGTCGTCAAGCAGAAGCATATAAGCGTTAGCTTCAGGTGTAGCGCAACGGATAGCGAAGTAGCTTGCGCCCTCCGGCAGGTCTACTGTGTAAGAGTCCCACTTGCCGCCGCTGTGTGTGAAGGTTTTTAACAGCTTGAAGTCTGCGTGGTCGGCAGACTTGTCCGAGTAGTAAACCTCGATGGTCTGCGGATAGCGGATGTTCGTCGGGTCGGGCTGACCGTTGTTAGCCCAGAAGAGCACGGTCTGCGCCTCGCCAGAGAGCATCGGCGAGATGAGCCAGTTGTCGGCGTCGTAGTAAACGAACTTCTTGTTGACAATCTCGCGAGCGAACATAGTCATCAGACACTTCTCGCCGCTGTGAGGCTTGAGAGTGAGATTCTGCGAAGTGATACCATCCTGGATAGCATCCGGGTTGAGCACGATGTAGTTGTACAGCTCGTTCTCGTGCGGGAAAGGCATACCCTGCGATCCCCACAGACCGCCGGTCTCACCACTCTTGATAGAAGAGTAAGTAGTCCAGTCGCCGAACTGGTTGATAGTCCAGTTGTCGTAGCTCTCGAATGTCTCTCGAGTCTGGATGCTTGCCGATGTCGGTACGCTCCAGTTCATGGTGAGCTTGCTTGTAGCTTCGTCCTTTGTAGCCGAGAAATTCTCTGGCATCGGGATGCCCGACTCAATCAGTTCTCCTGCAAATGCAGTGCTGTTGTCAGCCTTATACTGGTCGGCATCATACTCTACGTCGGCATACAACTTGAATTTCTTCGATGTATTGGTAGCGTTGTTCTTTACATTCACAACGAACGACTTGCTTGCGAGTGGCTGGATAGCCTCTGCTACGGTCTGCTCGAACATGATGTCGTTACCACTTCTGAGCTGCACGCGGTAGTTAGAAGCTGCCTTCTCGCCGTTGTTTGTCACGGTAACGGTAGCCTTACTCCAAGCTCCACGCTTCATCTTGGCAGGAGCCGAGATGCTTACAGCGAGGTCGTTGTCGTAGGTATTGTGTACGTTTACGTCGTCGATACGCACTACGCCGTATGTGTCTGCCTTGCCTACGAAGGTGAGGATAACGTAGTCTGCCTTTGCCAACTCTGCCGGAATCTTGAACAGTGAGCGGTGCCAATCCTCTGCCTTACCGCTAAGCTTTGAATAGTCGACAGTGCCGATGAGCTTGCGTATGCCGTCAGGAGTCTGTGCGTACACTTCGATGCTGCAGTTCTTTCCGCTTGTAGCGTTGTGGCTGAATATCACAGCTGGGTTGTTTGCACCGGTGAGAGCTATCTTACCAGAGCTAAGGTCGGCTGTGCCACCCTTGCTGAACGATGTGAACACGCGGCAGTTGTTATCGCCGTCGCTTGAGGTCTGGGTGTTATGCAGGAAGCCGATGCCACCCTCTTCGTCGAGTGTGAGCGACCACCAGAGGTGTGCATTCTCACCAGTCACGAAGTTAGAACGGAACGGCAGAGCGTAAGGCTTACCTGTTACGATTGGCGAAGACATTACGCGCTCGCTCTCGCCCTTGCTATTCTTTGCACCTACGGAGTAGAGGCGTACAGCCTGCGCGCCTTCTGCTGTATTGAACTTCTCGGTGAATGTGTTCTCTGCCACTGTACCGAGGAGCTGCTGGCTTGTTACGCCGTCAGAGATGCGCACGCGGTAAGCGTTGTATGTTACGTCGTTGGTGAGCACAGCACCACCATTTGCGCCTTGTGTAGAAGCCTTGTCCCATGTCAGCTTAACGCCAGTCTTCACGTCAGCAGCCTTCACGTTTGTGAGCGGAGCCGGTTTGTCGAGACCTACGTAAGCAGCCACAACAGTCGGAGTGCCTGCACCGTCGGCGGTGTAAGCAGTGATGGTGTAGTTGTTGAAACCAGCTACTGGTGAGTTGTCATCGCAAGAGAGTGTTGCGCCCGACTTGCTTGAGCCGAACTCCTTAACGGTCACGCCGTCACGAGTTACTACAACCTTTGTGACAGCAGCAAGTGTTTTGCCTGCAACGGTCTTTGTCGGCAGGCGGAAGCTGATGTTAGTCTTCAGTGCGGTTGTCGGGTCGGGAGTGATTTTTACGTTCTCCACTGCAGCAGGAGCATTGAGGTGACCATTGTCTACGATAGAGAAGTTCTCCACATAGATATAGTCCATCGCCTTATCGCTGATAGCGTGTATGCCAAGGAAGAACTGCTGAGCGGCAGAGGTGCGAATCTCGCCATCGTATGTAGTGCTCGTAGCTGGCAGCTTTGTTGCTGCAAGGAAACTGTTTTTAAGGTCTGCCACCTTATCCTTATTGCCCCACTTTGCCTCTATCTTCTCGGGGAAGTAAGCACTTGAGCTGCGTGCGGTGAACGCCACCTTATAAGAGTGGTTAGCCTCAAGCTGTATGGCAGGAGTGATGAGCCAGTCGTTGGCAGCCTTGCTACTTGAAGCAGGGTAGTATGCGCTATGCTTGTCTTCGTGCCACTTCCATGTGTTATCATCGCCATTTTCGTCGATAATCTTAAAGAGATCAAACGCCTCCACTAAAGAGAAATCCTCATTATAAGGCGGCACGATGTTGTCGCCGTAAGCCACAGCACCAGTGCGACGCTCTGCGCCACGCTTAGAGCCGTTGATTGGTATGATACCGTAGTAGTAGTTGCGCAGGTGCTTGTCCTTGATTGTCTCAGAGAACGACAGTCCGCTGATGTTTGTGCCTACGGTCTTAGCATCGGGATAGCGCACGATGTCGTAGCGCAGGTCGCCGAGGTAGCCGTTGTGTACGGAGCCCGAAGGCTTGCCCCATTTGACGGTTGCCTTACCGCTTGCGTCGTCTATCTGCAGGCGTGCGAACGACACCTGGTTTGGCTCATCGTAGCCTACGTATGCTGTTGTCTTGGCAGCCTTGCTCTTGCCTGCTGCATTGGAGAATGTAACGGTGAAGTTGTTCAGTCCTTCAGGAGCGGTGATTTCCTTGGTTGTTGACGAGTTGGCAGGCATTGTGCCGGTGAGCACCTCTGTCTTTCCTGAGCGTACCGAGTAGTTAACGTCGCCGCTGAGTGTCTGTCCGCCGTATGTCTTCGACGGAGCAGAGAGCGACACCCATCCCTTTGTCAATCCGTTCTCGAACTTCACTGAGAAGCCGGTAGGTGTGGCAGGAGCTGCTGCATCGGGTGTTGCCTCTGGTATAGCCAAACCGAGTATCTGTGCGTTGTATTGGAAGTTGGCGATGAGTGTTGCTTTACCCGTCTTGAGGTCTACCGAGTAGAGCGCAGCCTTCTTGTCGGCATCGTATGCAGCCCAGTAGAAGGTGTCGTCGTCCTGGTCGATGCCACCACTCTGCGTGTAGCTCTTCTCCGACGACGGTGCTACGTACACACCGGTCGGACCAATTTCGGTCTCTTCGCCCGTGATGGTGTTCAGTTCGTAGAGCACACCATCGGTAGCCACAGCATAGACGCGCTCCTCAGAGCTTACGCCCATTGCCACGAACTTGTGCTTAGACGGAGCGATTGTGGTGCGCTGCATCTTGTCGTAGTCGATAATACCGAACTCGAACGACGAAAGGTCGTTGGTATAGAACTGACCGTACACCTTGCCGGTGAGCTGGCTGGTAGCGGTGGTTGTAGCGATTAGTTCAAGCTTTGAAACCAACTCCGGTGCAATCTCCTGATGCCATTTGTTTTCGGTATTGAACTGATAGTAGGTAACAACAAGCGAGCTTGATGCCTGGTTTCTTGTGAAGTGTACTGCGTGGTACTTACCATCGTAGTACGACCATCCGCCGTTTGGCGACATTCTACTGTCCAAATCTTCCGTCTTGAGGTCGCGGAAGTTGCCCGCTTTAGCTGCGTCGAACTCCATGTAACCAATCTGCTTGCTGGCTGTAGGGTACTGCGTAGCGTTATTCACATAGCCCCAGAGGTTGCGACTGGCTGCACGTGCTGCTGCCTTCAGCGGACTGAGGAAATTAGCACCCGACTTCGCAGTCTGTGCTTTGGTCTGTGCCGATACCGGACAGGCTGCCATAGCTAAAGCTACAGCAGCTATCACAGAGGCAACAGAGCGTCTGTTTCTTCTGTTCATAATATAGGATTTGATGTAAGTTGTTATGTCTTTGTCGATTAAAGCGAATTTATTTTGCAAATATATATATAAATATGTATACAGACAAGCATAAAAGGTTTATTTAACACAATAAGCCTTGTTGGTATCGCGCATATTCAATAAATCTACTACGATGTTCACAATACTTACAATCGTGAGGCACACGAGACCCGAGCAGAGTATGACCGCAGCGAAGCGCGAGTACTGTCCGAGCAGAAGCAGCAAACCGCTCTCTGCACCGAACGTGAAGAGTGGCTGGTCGGCAGGCGCATTGAGCATCATGGCTATCGCGCCTCCGCCTAAGACGAGTCCTAACACGAAGGTGGCAAGCATGGCGTAGCGATAGCGTCTGATGCAGGCTTCTTCGTGCTGCTTCAGATACTCCACTGCGTCGAGGTGCTTCTCGAGTTTTTGGATGAATGCGTCGCCGTCGTCGAAGGTGGGTCGGGCTGCGAGGAAGAGTTCCTCAAGTGCTTTATCTTTCATCATACGTTCAAAATGGTTTTAAGGTTGTCTCTGCCGCGCGAGAGTTGTTTCTTCACGGCGTCTTCCGAACTACTGGTGATGCCAGCAATCTCCTTTATCGAGTAGCCGCTCATGTAGAACATCACTACCGCCGATCGCTCCTTGGGCGAGAGTGTGGCGAGCGCAATGTACAGCTCCTGATGGCGGAAGGCGGAGTCGGCTGTGGCAGCTGAGGGCATGGCGCTCAGTGCTTTGAGGTCGTCGAGCGTGCGCGTGCTCGCCTTGTGGTTGAGGAAGGTGTTGCGTGCTATAGTGAACAGCCACGCGCGGAACTTGCCCTCGTCCCGATAGCCAGCCGACGAGAGGTATGCCTTGACGAGCGTCTCCTGCGCTATGTCGTCGGCATCGTCGCGCTTACCGCAGCAGAGGGCGAGCAGAAAGCCTCGCAATGCCTCCTGCTCGCTCTTCACCAGTGCTATGAATTGTTCTCTCGTCATACGCTGTTTTTACTCTTTGTTCATGTTCTGCTCCTCTGCCAGTATCTCCTCCTCGAGCATACGGCGACCTACGAAGTAGCCCACGAGGAAGGCGATGCCGATGGCTATCAGTACCGTGCCAGCAATGATGAAAATTTCCTTCTGCACGCTGAGGAAGAAATAGAGCAGCACGAAGGCTACGCCCATAAGGCAGCAGAGGCAGCCGTGCTGCAGCTTGGCGAGCAGCTTCTCCTTGATGAGCTTCTCCGATTTCTTCATGCGTTTCACGAGGTCTTCGACGTTGAGGTTGGGGTTCTTCTCCAACGCAGCGAGGATTATCTCCTTGCGGTTGCGCTCAGATGCCAAAACACTCTTGAATACGATTGCTACAATAGCGATAGGGAGCACTACTGCCACTCCTAACGGAATTAAAAGTTCTACTAACATATTTTTCTGTCGTTTTTAATTGTTATACTTGTTGTTTGTTCTGTTGCTTCTTGCTGAACCAGTTCATTTATATAACAAGCGACATGGGTGAAAGGTGACATTGCAGCAGCAGATTTACTGATTATTTTTTAGAAGGGGGAGGGTGTATCAATCAGAAAGAAGGCTGCTACAGCAATAAAAAAAAACAGATAGACAAGTGCACTGATTGATTGGTTGGTGTACTGATTAAGTGGTTGGTGCACTTGATTGGTTGGCTGGTGCACTGATTAAGTGGTTGGTGCACTTGAGACAAGTGCACCCCCTAAGGGTGCGCATCGGTCGACGCAGACATCCGTATCGGTCGACGCAGACATCCGCATCGGTCGACGCAGACATCCGCATCGGTCGGTGCGGATTGTCTTTACTTTGCTGCGCACTCCAAAAGTGTCTGCACGATACGCTCTGCCGAGCGGCCATCCCAACGCTCAGGTATGCCACAATGTTTCCATTTGCCGTCCACCATGCGTACCATCTCCTCACCAAGCAGCACTGGGTCTTCACCTACAAGCACATTAGAACCAACCTTTACGGTCTCAATGTGCTCGGTGTAGCTATTGAGCGTGATGCAAGGCACGGTGTTGAACGTAGCCTCTTCAGCCACATTGCCGGAGTCGGTTACTACACCAAGCGCATTGGCTGTGAGGTAGCCGAAGTGGAGATAGTCGAGTGGCTCAACGATGTGCAGGTTCTCGAAGAGCAGCGGATTCTCGTTGACGATGCACTGCACGGCATCAGCAGCCAATTGGCGCAGCGGAGCAACAACGGGGATGTCGCCCGTGTGCGACATCATGCTCACAAGTAGCGCACGCAGTTCGTCATCGTTGCCGATGATAGCCTTGCGGTTGAGTGTGAACACTATGTATCTCTTCTCGGTCAGACCAAGATTGTCCATCACTGCAGGACGAGCGAAACGCTGATGGTTGAAGCGCAACGTGTCCATGAGGATATTGCCAACCATATATATCTTTGACGACTCGGCACCCTCGCGTGTTGCAGCACTGTTGCCGCCGATGCCTGCCGTGAAGAGCAAGTCGGAAAGTCCGTCGATAACGAGACGATTTATCTCTTTCGGCATAGAGATGTCGAAAGAGCGTGTGCCTGCCACAAGATGCGCCAGACGAATGCCCTGCTTCTTCGCAACGATGGCTGCAGCCATTGTAGACGCGAGGTCGTCAACCACAATCACCACATCCGTCTTATGCTCCTGAAGGTAGCACTCAAAGGCAGACATCACCTGACCAGTCAGTTCGTTGAGGTTCTTACACTCCACGCCTAAGCATACGTCAGGACGACCAATCTGAAGGTCGTCGAAGAGCGACGGTTCGAGTGTAGGGTCGTCCTCACGACCAGCATACACGAGACTGTGACTTACGCTTTTGCCCTCAGCCTTAGCTTTGACAACGGCGCGAACGATTGGGGCTATCTTTATGAAGTTGGGACGTGCGCCAACAAAGATACAAATGTTCATGTTCATTTATGTTTTCTTAAATTCTTTTACTTATCTCCAGTTTCCTTAAACAATTCCTTTATTCCACCAAGGCTGCCCAACATGTTCGTAGCCTCAAACGGCAGGAATACGGTCTTTGTCTTGTCGCCCTGGGCAAGTTCTTCCATCATCTGGATGTACTTCTGAGCGAGCAGATAGTTGGCAGGGTTGGTGCTCTTGCCCACAGCCTCCGTAATCTTCTCTATAGCGATTGCTTCAGCCTCTGCCTTGCGGATGCGGGCCTGCGCCTCGCCTTCTGCACGCAAGATTTCCTGTTGCTTAGCAGCCTCAGCACGATTAATGGTAGAAGCCTTCTCGCCCTCCGACTGCAGGATCTGCGACTGCTTCTCGCCTTCTGATGTAAGGATTGCCGCACGCTTGTTGCGCTCTGCCTGCATCTGCTTCTCCATTGCCTGAAGCACGCTTGACGGCGGAATGATATCCTGCAACTCTACGCGGTTCACTTTGATACCCCACTTGTCGGTAGCATCATCGAGAACGGCGCGAAGCTTAGTATTGATGGTATCGCGAGAGGTAAGGGTCTGGTCGAGCTCCAACTCGCCGATGATGTTACGCAGCGTTGTCTGTGTGAGCTTCTCAATAGCGTTCGGAAGGTTGTCAATTTCGTAGACAGCCTTGAACGGATCAACTATCTGAAAATAAAGCAGCGCATTAATCTGCATCTGGATGTTGTCCTTCGTGATTACGTTCTGCTTATCAAAGTCGTACACCTGCTCGCGAAGGTCGATAGTGGTTGAATAGCCATAGCGTCCACGCACACTGACAACGATGGTCTTTGCACGGTCAATGAAAGGTATGATAATGTTTACGCCCGGACTAAGCGTTGCATAATACTTACCAAGACGTTCGATGATTTTTGTCTCGCTTTGAGGGATGATGACGACTGCCATCTTTACAAAGACAACAGCAAGCACTACAAGTGCAATAAGAAAGATTGTCATAAACTCCATAGTGTTTGATTTTTAGTTGTTAATATTTAGTCGTTTATATTTAGTTGTTTATTGCTAACATTTAAATACTCAGCTTACGCTTTTTCAACTTTCACAATGATGCTCTCTCTACCAATGATGCGCACCTTCGTACCCACCGGCAGATCCTCCGTCTCGTCAGACACAGCCTTCCAGTCGTCGCCATCGAGCTTCATACGGCCGTAATCGCCAGCCTTAATGGTCTCCGTCACCTTGCCCACTCTACCGATGATGGCATCGGCATTGCTCTTGCGCTGACCGCCCTCGGCATCAAGCATATGTACAAGATGTGGCCGGATGCAATATATAGACAACACGGAGAATACGGCAAATATTACCACCTGTGCCCAAAACGGCAGAGCGAACAAGGAGGCGACAAGCGCACACACCGCACCAATACCAAAACAGGTGATGTAGAAATCGCCTGATGACAATTCCAAGACAAGACACACCATTGCAAGTACTGCCCAAAGAGTCCAAAGATTTTGTGCAAGATAATCAATCATAAGCTTTTGTTTTTTATTTTTGGTAAAATTACACAAAAACGGCGAAACACTAAAGAGATTTCTGCGTTTTTTATTGCATATAGTGAAAAAAGCACCCACCTTTATTATATTATTTGTACCTTTGCACGTATAACATGCAAACATAATGAAAGCATATACATATATAAAGAAAGGTGAGTTTGCCTTAGTTGACAAACAAAAGCCTGCAATTATCGAACCTACAGATGCCATCGTACACGTCACATTAGGAAGCATCTGCTCAAGCGACTTGCACATCAAGCACGGAAGCGTACCAAGAGCAGTGCCTGGCATCACCGTAGGCCACGAGATGGTGGGCGTCGTAGAGCAACTCGGAGCCGACGTGAAAGGCTTCAAAGTTGGCGATCGCGTGACGGTAAACGTCGAAACATTCTGCGGCGAGTGCTTCTACTGTAAGCACGGATACGTGAACAACTGCACTTCGCCGCACGGAGGATGGGCTTTAGGTTGTCGCATTGACGGAGGACAAACCGAGTATGTACGTGTACCATTGGCAGAGCAAGGACTGACCCGCATACCCGACAGCGTTACAGACGAGCAGGCCCTGTTCGTGGGCGACGTGCTTGCTACTGGTTATTGGGCTGCACGCATCAGTGAGATAACCGAAGAGGATACTGTGCTCATCATCGGAGCAGGTCCTACGGGCATCTGCACACTGCTCAGTGTAATGCTCAAACAACCGAAGCGCATCATCGTCTGCGAACAGTCGGAAGAACGTCGCAACTTCATTAGAGCACACTACCCAGAAGTTCTGATTACAACACCAAAGGAGTGCGACAACTTCGTAAAAGCCAACAGCGACCACGGCGGTGCCGACAGAGTGTTGGAGGTAGCCGGAGGCAAGGACACGTTCCAGCTGGCTTGGCAGTGTGCACGTCCCAATGCTATCGTAACAATCGTTGCCCTATACGACGAGGCACAGACTCTGCCCCTGCCAAACATGTACGGCAAGAACCTCACGTTCAAGACTGGCGGTGTAGACGGCTGCGACTGTGAGGAGGTGCTGCAACTTATAGAACAAGGAAAGATTGACACCACACCACTCATAACACATCGCTTTCCACTCAGCAGAATAGAAGAGGCTTATCAACTGTTCGAAAACAGGGAGGATGGTGTCATCAAAGTGGCTATCTACAACGAATAACGCCACTGACTCCATTGCAACAAAAAGCAGACTTTATTTTGCAATGCGCTTAATTTGCACTAACTTTGCACTTACATCACACATATTACGAAACAAATATAACAAACAAAATAATGGAAAATAAGACAAACAAGCTCATCGCAGCACAGTATCAGCTATTCACAATCAGCGAGAACGGAGAGCGCACACTCGTAGAGGAAACCACAAAGGAACAGCCTTTCGTATTCATCACTGGCTTCGATGCAGCTCTTGATGCTCTTGAGGAGCATCTTGAAAACTTGAAACTTGGTGAGAAATTCGATTTTGAACTCGACAAGGAGAAGGCATTCGGTGAGTATGAACCCTCACGCGTCATCGAACTCAACAAGGAGATGTTCACAGTAGACGGACAATTCGACAGCAAGAATATATTCAAGGGAGCACAGATTCCTCTGAAGAACGAGGACGGCAACTTCTTCATCGGCACTGTTCTCGAAATTGGTGATGCTGCTGTTAAGGTAGACCTCAACCACCCACTCGCAGGCAAGAAACTTAACTTCAAAGGCTATATCATCGAAAACCGCGAGGCTACAAAGGATGAGATTAAAACTATGCTCAGCCACATGAACGGTGGCGGTTGCGGAGGCGACTGCGGTGGTTGCGAGGGTGGATGCGGACACCATGAGGGTGGATGCGGACACCACGACCACGAAGACGGATGCTGCGGACATCACGAGCATAAGGGAGGTTGCTGCGGACACCACCACTAAAACGCTCCTGCAGATTAATGCAGATTGAAGAACAAACTAAAAAGCAAATATGCACAATACATTCGGAACACTATTCACTCTCACCACATTCGGTGAGAGTCATGGTGAGGCTATCGGTGGCGTGGTCGACGGAATGCCGGCAGGCATTATGATCGACATGGAGTTCATACAAAATGAGCTCCGCCGTCGTCGCCCTGGTCAAAGCCATATAACGACACAACGCAACGAGCAAGACCAAGTGGAACTGCTCAGTGGGGTGTTCGAAGGGAAGTCAACTGGCTGCCCCATAGGATTTATTGTGCGCAACACAAACCAACATTCTGCCGACTACGACGACTTGCGTAGTCTCTTCCGGCCATCACACGCCGACTTCACGTACACCTGCAAATACGGCATACGCGACTATCGTGGTGGCGGACGTTCGTCGGCACGCATCACCATAAGTCGTTGTGTGGGAGGAGCACTCGCCAAACTCGCATTACGACAAATGGGCGTAAGCATCACTGCCTACACATCACAGGTCGGTAATATCATCCTCGACCGCGACTACACTAAGTACGATTTCGCTGAGATAGAGCACAACCCCGTACGTTGCCCCGACCCCATCGCAGCAAAACGCATGGAGCAGCTCATCGGCGAGATGAAAGCCGTGGGCGACACCATCGGTGGTGTGGTGACGTGCGTAGTGAAAGGCTGTCCTAAAGGTATCGGTGAACCCGAATTTGGCAAGCTTCACGCAATGCTCGGTGCTGCAATGCTCAGCATCAACGCTGCAAAAGGATTCGAATATGGCGAAGGTTTCAACTGCGCTACTGCACGCGGCAGCGAACTGAACGATGCATTCATAACAGAAGATAGAAGCATACGCACCGTTACAAATCATAGTGGGGGCATACAAGGAGGCATAAGCAACGGTGAAGATATCTACTTCCGCACAGCGTTTAAACCAACTGCAACCATTCTTCAAGAGCAGACAACTGTAGACAATGCAGGCAATCCTGCTACTCTATGCGCCAAAGGACGCCACGATCCATGCGTGCTACCACGTGCAGTACCTATCGTAGAAGCTATGGCTTCAATGGTAATCTTGGATTATATTATGCTCAATAAAGCTACTAATTCATAGAAAATATAAATTTTATGAAGTTTTTTATTCTTGTTAAGATATTTTTAGCAACAATATTGTGCATATAACAGAAATATTCATTATCCTTAATTCCGCAACTGTTTCAATAAATCGCTTGTCGGACTCAAAATTGTCA
>OHKV01000616.1_pt1 | contig 17417 bp, 14 predicted proteins | sample 1568951 | NCBI WGS metagenome assembly OHKV01 (sample SAMEA3879528, study PRJEB24766) | human gut metagenome | biome: human-associated habitat; feature: feces | place: USA | collected 1985/1987
CGGCGTTGACGGACAGGCGCGGCAGAATGCGCTCGTTGAGCTCGATGACGAGCTGGCCCTGCTGCACGGAAAATTCCGCGTCGGGGGCGACATAGGCGATCTGCTCGCTGCCGGCAAAGCTGCGCGAGGGGATCGGGTTGAGCGCGAGCACCTTGGAAGCAGCGGCCCTGGCTTCACCGACGCTGACGCCGAGCAGGGCGGCGAGGCCGGAAAAGTTGCGCTTGCCGAGCAGTTCGAGCCCATCGCGCGCGATCTTCAGCGCCAGCGGGTTGCGGGGCGCGAAAGCGTCACCGTGAATTTCCGTGAAGAGGTTCGGGGGCGTACCCTGAATGTTGAACAGGTCTTCGCCCTTCACGCCCATCTGGGGCATACTGGACAGCAGCGCCCAGGTGTAGGGGTGGCGGGGGTCGTAGTAAATTTCGTCCGAAGTGCCGATCTCCACGATGTCGCCGGCATACATGACGGCCACACGGTCGGCGATGTTGGCCACGACGCCGAGGTCATGGGTGATGAGGATGATGGTGAGGTTATATTTGACCCGCATCTCCTTCAGCAGCTCGAGGATCTGGGCCTGGATGGTCACGTCCAGAGCCGTCGTGGGCTCGTCGCAGATCAGGATCTGCGGGTTGCAGGCTACCGCGATGGCAATGACCACGCGCTGGCGCATACCGCCGGACAGCTGGTGCGGGTAGTTTTTCATCCGCTTTTCCGCATCGGTGATGCCCACCTCTTCCAGCAGCTCCAGCGCCTTTTTGTAGGCTTCCGCCTTGGGCATTTTGAAGTGCCAGAGCATGCCCTCCATGATCTGCTTGCCGATGGTCATGGTGGGGTCAAGGCTGGTCATGGGGTCCTGAAACACCATGGCGATGCGCTTGCCGTTGATGTGGCGGCGGATCCACTTTTTGTCCTTTTGCAGCAGGTCCACGGTCTCCGGGCTGCCGTCGGCGTGGTGGTAGCTGAACCGGATGCTGCCGCTGTTCACGGTGGCATTCTTGGCCAGAATGCCCATGGCGGCTTTCATGGTGACGGACTTGCCGGAGCCGGACTCGCCCACCAGCGCGACCGTCTCGCCCTTGTACAGGTCGATGTTCACGCCGCGGATGGCGTGCACCGGGCCTGCGGTGGTCTTAAAGGTGATATCAAGGTCTCGCACCGACAAGACCTGTTCTTTTTTTGCTTCAGGCATGGGGTGTTCCTCCTTACATACTCTTCATCTTGGGGTCAAGTGCCTCGCGCAGGCCGTCGGCCAGCAGGTTGAAGCTGAGCATCAGCAGGCTCATGACCACGATGGGCGGGATGATCTGATAGGGATGGGTGGTGAAGCTGTTGTACAGCTCGCTGATCAGAGAGCCCAGCGAGCACTGCGGCACCGGGATGCCCAGACCCACAAAGGACAGGAATGCCTCGGTGAAAATTGCGGTGGGGATGCTGAACATGACCTGCGTGATGATGGGTCCGATGATGTTGGGCAGCACTTCCTTGAAGATGATGAAGAAGCTGCCGGCGCCCAGCGTGCGGGAGGCCAGAACGAACTCCTGATCCTTCAGCTTGAGCATCTCCGCGCGGGCGATGCGGCTCATGCCCACCCACTCGGTCAGCATCAGGGCAAAGATGATGGTCACCATGCCGGGCTGCAATATGAGCAGCAGCAGCGTGACGATGACCAGCCGGGGGATGCCGTTGGCTACCTCCAGAAAGCGCTGCATCACCATATCCACTCTGCCGCCGAAGTAGCCCGAGATCAGGCCGTAGCTCATGCCGATGACCATATCAATGATGGCCGCCGCCACCGCGATGATCAGGGAGACCCGGGCGCCTTCCCATGTACGGGTCCAGATATCGCGGCCGTACAGATCGCTACCGAACCAGTAGTAGACGTCCAGCTTGTCTTTTTCCTGATAGGCGTTGGTCACCTTGGTGCCGGTGGTGGTGCTCATCTTCTCGCTGCCGTCCAGAATGCCGAACTGCTCAATGCCCGGCACGCGGGGCGCAAAGTTTTTCTGGCTCAGATCCTGCCCGGAGTAGGTGTAGCTGTTCATGCCCGGGCCCAAAACGGCCAGCAGCATATAATCCGAATCCAGTACCTCGATCATCTCACTGCGGGTAAAGCGGGCAATGGACGCCATGGTGAACATGGAAAGCGAGATACTGGGCAGCACGCTGGAGCCAAAAATGTCCTTGGCGGAAAACAGCATGGGGAACCAGCGGAGCTTGAAGCCGAAGGTGTAGCTCAGGGCCAGTGCGAAAACGTAGGACGGCACCGACACGCCGATGACCGAGATGATGGTGGCAATGGTATCAAAAATGGTATCCCGTTTGAGGGCAGCGATGATGCCCAGCACGAGGCCCACCAGAGCGCCCAGCGTGACGGCCATGCCGCCGATCTGGATGGAGATGGGCAGGCGGGATTGGATGAGCTGGGAGATGGGCGTATTTTTGGAGATGTTGTAGCTCACACCCAGATCGCCCCGGAGCATATTGCCCACATAGCGGAAGAACTGGATATAGATGGGCTGGTCAAGGCCGTACTTTGCATACAGGGCTGCCCGCATATCGGGCGTCAGCTTTTCATCATTGAAGGGCGAACCGGGCATCAGCTGCATCAGGATGAACAGCACCAGCAGAATTGCCAGCAGCGTGAACAGCGAGGTCAGGATTCGCTTGAGCGTATATTTTTTCACGTCGGGTGGACCCCCTTTTTCCTTCCGGGATCTCGCGGTCAGTCGTTTGTCTGCCGCGGACAGGCACAATGCCAAAAAGGCGCACAGTGGCTTTTTGCGGGCCACTGTGCGGCCTTGTTCAGTGTGCTTTCAGTTTTACTCGCTCTTAGCGGCGTTCTTGTACACGCGGTTCAGTGCCACGGGGTGGAACGCTACACCGGTAACGGCAGAGGAGACCATCTCGGCATTGCACTGACCGTACAGGGGGAAGATGACCGCCTGCTCCAGAACGATCTGCTCTGCCTCGTACAGGGCAGCCCAGCGGCCCTCGGGGTCGGTGCACAGGTCGCCGGTGGTGCACTCGTCAATGATGGCATCGTAGTCGGCATCGCTCCACAGACCGTAGTTGTTGGAGTTGCCGGTGACCCACATGCCCAGATAGGTCATGGGGTCGGCGTAGTCGGGGCCCCAGCGGGTCAGGCCGATCTCAAAGTTGCCGTCCTGCATATCCTGCACGCGCTGCTTCTTGGGTTCCACGGTCAGGTTCAGGGTAAAGCCTGCCAACGTGGTCTCCAGCTGCTCCTTGACGACCTGTGCCACCTTCTGGGGTGCATCGTCGGCATCCACCACCATGTTGAAGGTGAAGGAGTCCTTGCCCAGCTCGGTCTTGGCCTGCTCGTAGTACTCCTTGGCCTTGTCGGCATCATAAGCGCAGAACTCTGCAAACTTGGTCTGGTCGGCGCTGAAATCGCTGCCATCGGGGCCGGTAGCAAACTGCGGCGGAACGACGGTGTAGCAGGGTGCAGAGCCGTCCTTCAGCACGTCTCCGGTAATGGCGTCACGATCCAGTGCAAAGGTGATGGCCTTGCGTAGGTTCTCGTTGGCCAGCTCCGGCACACTGCCGATGTTGGGGCTGATGTACCACAGGTAACCGGCACCCACGCTGGTAAACTCGGGGTCATCCTTGACCTGATCCACCTGCTCGCCGTTCAGCAGAGTCATGTCCAGAGCACCGGTCTGGTAGCTCATCAGTGCCTGCTGGCTGTCCTTGATGACCTGATAGGCCAGACCGTCCAGAGCGATCTTGCCGGCATCGTAGTAATCGGGGTTCTTTTCCAGCGTAAAGGCGGTTGCGGCAGGCTGGTAGTCGGTCAGCTTGAACGCACCGTTGGACAGCACCGTGTCGGGGCTGGTGCCGAAGGTGTCCTTGCAGGTGTTGTAGAACGCCTCGTTGACCGGATAGAAGGTGGGGAAGTACATCAGGCTCAGGAAATAGCTGACGGGAACGTTCAGCTGGACTTCCAGCGTCTTGTCGTCCACGGCAGTCACGCCCAGATCGGTGACGGGCTTCTCGCCTGCAATGATCTCGGCAGCGTTGACCACCTGACCGATATCCGACAGCATATAGGAATACTCGGAGGCGGTGGCGGGGTAACGGCTTCGCCGTTGGACCACTTGGCATCCCGCAGGTGGAAGGTATAGGTCTTGCCGTCCTCACTGATGTCGTAGGTCTCTGCAATGGCGGGAACCGCTGCGCCGTCTGCATCCATCTGCATCAGACCGTCGGTGTAGTCTGCGATGACCTCAAAGGAGGTGCCGTCGGTGGCTACCTGCGGGTCCAGCGACTGAACCTCGGTCTCCAGCATGATATTCAGGGTGCCGCGCTGTGCGTTCATTTCTGCGGTTTGTCTAACGTAACGCCCAAAAAATCCCATGATTTTTGTACAATTTCAGCCCATGAGCATATTTCACTTTTAAACAAGCGCACTTGAACAATCGTGTTATTCCTTTTTTATTTCTTGTTTTTGAGCGGCTTTATTTATTTTATAAATCAAGTCACACGTTTTTCTTTTCGATATAAAATGCAGACAAAACGCAGACTTTCATTTCGCCGTTGTCCTTGTGCAGAGGACAGTTATAGAGGCAAAAAGAAGCCGCCGCACAGTGTTTTGTGCGGCGGCTTTAAAAATCGAATTCGTACTGCTGTAAAAAGCGCTTACTTGCCCAGCATCTCGTGGGCAGTCTTGCAGATGGTGGCAGCGTCCAGACCGAACTTCTTCAGCAGATCCCATGCGGGGCCGGAGCAGCCGAACACGTCCTGCACGCCCACGCGGCGCACGGGAGTGGGCAGCTTCTCGCTCAGGACAGCGCAGACGGCTTCGCCCAGACCGCCGATGACGTTGTGCTCCTCGGCGGTGATGACCTTGCCGCACTCCTTGGCAGCCTTGAGGACGATCTCCTCGTCCAGAGGCTTGATGGTGTGGATGTTGATGACCCGGGCGTGGATGCCCTCGGCAGCCAGCTGCTCGGCAGCCAGACGGGCCTCGTTGACCATCAGACCGGTGGCGATGATGGCAATGTCATTGCCCTCGGTGATCTGCTCGCCCTTGCCCAGCTCAAAGTGGTAGGTGGCCTCATCGTGGAACACAGGCACAGCCAGACGGCCAAAGCGCAGGTAAACAGGGCCCTGCATGGCGTAAGCGGCACGCACAGCGGCACGGGCCTCCACATCGTCTGCGGGGCAGATCACGGTCATGCCAGGCAGGCTGCGCATCAGGGCAAAGTCCTCGCAGCACTGGTGGGAAGCACCGTCCTCGCCCACGGAGATGCCGCCGTGGGTGGCACCGATCTTGACGTTCAGGCGGGGGTAGGCGATCGAGTTGCGGATCTGCTCAAAAGCACGGCCTGCGGCAAACATGGCAAAGCTGGAAACAAAGGGCACATAACCCATGGTGGCCAGACCTGCGGCCACACCCATCATGTTGCCCTCTGCAATGCCGCAGTCGAAGTGACGGTCCGGGTACGCCTTGCGGAACATGCCGGTCTTGGTGGCGGCAGCCAGGTCAGCGTCCAGCACCACCAGGTCGTCGTGGCCCTCGGCGGCCAGCTCTTTCAGGGTGTTGCCGTAGCTGTCACGGGTAGCGATCTTCTTCACTTCTGCCATCTTACTTGTCCTCCTCTTCCAGCGCGGCGTAAGCTGCATTCAGCTCCTGCATGGCCTGTGCGTATTCCTCATCGTTGGGGCCCTTGCCGTGCCAGTCAACGGAGTTTTCCATAAAGGAAACGCCCTTGCCCTTGAGGGTATCCAGAATGATGCAGGTGGGCTTTTCGTTCTCAGCGCGGAAAGCGGCGATGGCGCTCTCAATGGCATCAAAATCGTGGCCGTTGATGGTCAGCACGTTGAAGTTGAAGGCCTTCAGCTTCTCTTCCAGCGGGGCGCTGTTCATCACGGTCTCGGTGGTGCCGTCGATCTGCAGATGGTTGCGGTCCAGCATGACGCAGAGGTTGGACAGGCCGTAGTGAGAAGCAAACATAAAGGCCTCCCAGCACTCGCCTTCTTCCACCTCGCCGTCACCCAGGATGGTGTAAACATTGATGGGCTTACCGGCGTGCTTGGCACCCAGTGCCATGCCGCAGGCTGCGCTCACGCCCTGACCCAGACTGCCGGTGGACATATCCACGCCCGGCACACTGTTCATGTTGGGGTGGCCCTGCAGGTAGCTGCCGATCTTGCGCAGGGTCTTGAGGTCCTCCACCGGGAAGAACCCACGCTCAGCCAGCGCGGCGTACAGCGCCGGAGCCGCATGGCCCTTGGAGAGCACCAGACGGTCGCGGTCAGGATTCTTGGGATCCTTCGGATCCACCTTCATCTCTACGAAATAGAGGTACGCCAGCACCTCGGCGATATCCAGGCTGCCGCCCGGATGGCCGCACTTGGCGCTGTGAGTGCCCTCGATCACGCCCATGCGGATGTGGCAGGCGTGTTTTGCCAGGGTAAGCTTTTCTGCATTTGTCATCTTTGGTCCTCCCGTATGAACCTCAGCGTTTGCATCGGATATGGTACGCACCCGGGCCGTACGCCCCGATGCGCTATTTCTCAAGTCTATATTATCTATTCTATGCAAAAACGTCAAGGTTCTTTCGTCAAAATGTACATCCCTTGGCAAAATCGCTTGTAAATGTTCCCGTTTTTGTTGAAAATGCAGGGCCATTTTGCCCCCGCAAAACATTTTTGCAGCTTTTGACCGGCTTGCAATATCATCTTTTGCCGCTGTATGATATAATAAGATGAATTTGTTTGCTTTTTTTATCATTTTGGGAGGTTCCTATGTCTTTTTCCTCACCCACATCCCGGGCACAGCGCAGCCGCAGGTTTTTGCCCTGGCTGCTGTACCTGTATGCCCTTGTGCTGTTCGCCATGCACTTTGTCCGCATTTTTGACAACTCCTTCTGGGGAGATGAGGGGTTCAGCATCGGCCTTGCCCAAATGAATGTTTTTGAAATGCTCCAAGTCACAGCGGCAGATAACCATCCGCCGCTGTACTATCTTTTCACACAGCTCCTATATCATCTTCTGGGCAATCACGGATATGTCTATCATCTGTCGGCTCTGATTCCCTATGGACTCATTCTGATTCTTGCCTGTACAGTGATTTTCAGACAGTTCGGATTGATTCCCGCAGTTGTTGTTTCCACTTTTGCCTCTTTGACTGATACCGCTATCATGTTCAACGTCGAGGCCCGAATGTATTCACTCGGCGCTTTCTTTGTATTAGCGGCCTATCTGGCACTCCATAACATTCTTCATTCCGGTAAAACCTCCGATTGGGTCATTTTCAGCGTCGCCTCTCTTTGTGCCGCTTATACGCACTACTATGCCCTGATTTCCGTTGCATTTTTCTATCTGGCTCTGCCTTCTCTGCTTCCGCAGGATAAGAGCAGCTTTAAAAAAATCCTTATCACTTATTGTGCCGCAGTGGTCGTCTACCTTCCCTGGCTTCTGGTATTGCTTCCCACTTTCAAACGTGCTGCGGCAGACTGGCGGTCCACCTTCATTCCTTCTCCGATCAATTGTATCGGATTCTTCTTCAACCCTTCTTGGACAGTCCTCATTTTCGGTCTTGCATTCCTTCTTTATTTCACAGCACAGGCCAAGTCGTCCTCTAAATGGCTCTTCGCCCCTGATACGATCTGGCTTTTGACCGGCTTGCTTTCTGCCGCCGGCACCTCCGCAGTCGGACTGATCGTTTCACATGCCGTTCGCCCGCTTTTTCTCGTTCGATACCTTTATCCGCTCACCGCAGTCGTTTACCTGGTTTTTGGCTTTCTTCTGTCTAAAGTTCGTTGGAGAACCATTCTGTCCAGTATTCTGATTTTGGGAACGCTGGTGTGCAGTCTACCGGATTTCTACCAAACCTATCAGCGGGAAAAGCGCATCGACCTTGCGACCACCCAGTGTCTGGAAGTTATTACCCCCTCTCAGGATGCAGTTCTTTATACAACGAACTACTTCCTAGACTGGACACTCTTTGATTATTACTTTCCGGGTCGTGTCCATGCTCAAATCGACTCCTCCAATACTTCTCAGTGCTTCACTTCTTCCGATCCTGAGATCTGGCTCTTTATGGAACATGCGCTTTCTGATGCCGAATTGAATGCAGCCTCCGACAATGGTTATTCTCACACCAATGTCTGTAACAGTACATTTGCAGAAGGCCCCGGTGAGGATTCCTTTTATTACATCTACAAATTTCAAAAATCCGCAAACACCGCCCCGTAACCATCCTCATCCGCTGAGCTTGACAAGGCAGCTTTGCATCTGCTATACTTTTTGCACAATTCCCGGCTGAAGCCGGGGCTTTGCGGGCCGAAGCCCGTGTTTCTCCCCGCAAACATTATTTTGAAACAGACACCATGAAGGGGTCTGCCGCTGGCGCGCGTGCTGGCGGCAGGCCCTTTTTGTCTGCGCATTTTCAGGAGGAATCATTGATGAATACCAAGACCCGTTCCACGACCCGTGATCTGGTGCTGGCCGCACTGTTTCTGGCACTGGCCTTTGTGCTGCCCATGATCACCGGCCATGTGCCTCAGATCGGCAACATGCTCTGCCCCATGCACTTCCCGGTGCTGCTGGCAGGCTTTGTGCTGGGCGGCCCCTGGGGCCTGGCACTGGGCTTTGCCGCCCCGCTGCTCCGCTCGGTGCTGTTCGGGATGCCCCCGATGTACCCCATTGCCATCGCCATGGCCTTTGAGCTGGCCACGTACGGCGCTGTGGCCGGTTTCATGTACCGCAAGGTGCAGCACACCCTGCCCATGATCTATGCCACCCTTGTCACCTCGATGGTGGCAGGCCGCCTTGTCTGGGGTGTGGTGCGCTTTGTGCTGGCCGGTCTGTCCGGCTCCAGCTTCCCGTTCAGCGCGTTCCTGTCCGGTGCGGTGCTCACTGCCGTGCCCGGCATCGTGGCGCAGCTCATCCTCATTCCGCTGATCGTGGCCGCGCTGCAGAAAGCAAAGCTGGCGGCTTAAAATCCCTGCGCTGACCGAACCCACACAGCAAAAAAGCCCGAAACCGTACCTGCTATGGCGGCAGGTGGTTCCGGGCTTTTCAGTTCATATTACAGTGTGGCAGCAGCTGTAACAAAAAAAGAAGGAGAATCTTCAACCGGCAAATGGGAGAAGATCAGCCGGCAAAGCTTGCATTGACAGCGCGGCGGTTGCTCTGGTTGACAAAGTTCTTCTTTGCGCTCTCGAGCAGGCTTGCAAAAGCCAGGCCAATGCCGCAGTTATCGGACACGCCCTCGGTAACAGTCAGGTAAGCGTCCATCATAGTGTTGTCCAGAATAGCAGTGTTCTTGTTCATCATAATAAATATCCTCCGTATATCGGTAAATGTCATTGTGTTTTTTGGCAGGGCCTCTATCTCCCTGCATCCTCAAAGCGGAACCTCTCAGAACCCTTCGTTCTTTTGTTCCCCTCTCTGAGGATGGCCATATTATGCCACTCAATTATGAAATCGTTTTATAAATTCTATGAACAAACTATGAATTTAGTGATACATTTTTAACGTTCTTTCGTTCTTTGCGCAACTAGCACAAAACGTTTTTTATGAAAAATAAAGTTCTTGTATACATGGACGATTGAAGCCTTGTTTGGAAAACTTTTTCAGATTTTCTCTCTGTTTTGCCCAGAATTTCTTCTACAAAAAGAGTTCTTATCATGCAAAATCCGTCAGAATCCGTCATTTTCCAACAGGGCGAGGGCTTTCCTGTGCAAAATGCCCAGAAAAAGTTCCAAACAAAAAGGCCGCCGTGCCAGCAGCACAGCAGCCTTTGAAAAGCCATTTCAGTTTTGCATCACTTGCACAGGAACGCCGGCAGGGGCTTGCCCTCCCTGCGCCACTGGTGATATTCCGCAGTGGCGGCAAATTCCACGTCACCGGCAGAGTTCAGGGCAGTTTCCACGGAATCCTGCACCACGCCGATGATAAAGCCGACACCGACCACCTGCATGGCGATATCATTGGAGATGCCAAACAGGGAGCAGGCCATGGGGATCAGCAGCAGGGAGCCGCCAGCCACGCCGGAAGCACCGCAGGCACCCAGAGCGCTCATCACCGAAAGAAGGATGGCGGCGGGCAGGGACACCTGAATGCCCAGCGTATTGGCCGCAGCCAGCGTCATAATGGTAATGGTGATGGCGGCACCATCCATATTGATGGTAGCGCCCAGGGGGATGGAGACGGAATACATATCCTTATCCAGCCCCAGCTTTTCGCACAGATCCATATTGACCGGGATGTTGGCGGCAGAGCTGCGGGTGAAGAAGGCGGTCAGGCCGGATTCACGCAGGCAGCGGAACACCAGCGGATAGGGGTTGCAGCCCAGATAGATAAACATGATGAAGGGGGAGACGACCAGTGCCATAAAGAGCATGGTGCCCACCAGCAGGAGCAGCAGCTTGCCGTACTGGGTAAAGATGGACAGGCCGTTGCTGGACACGTTGGTATACACAAGGCCCATGATGCCGAAGGGTGCCAGATTGATGATCCAGCGGACGATCTGGGAGACTGCATCCGCTGTGTTTGCCAGGAACAGCTTGGTGCTGTCCGCGCCATACTTCTTCATGGCCAGACCGAACAGGCAGGCCCAGAACAGGATGCCGATGTAATTGCCGTTCAGCAGGGCACTGACAGGGTTTGCCACAAAGTTGGTGAGCAGGGTGTTCATCACCTCGCCCAGACCCTGGGGCACCACCTCGGATTCTGCCGCCTCGGCCAGAACGATGGTCTGAGGGAACAGGAAGCTGGTCGCCGCCGCAATGGCGGCGGCCAGGAAGGTGGTGAGCATGTACAGCCAGATGACCGTGCCAAAGCGCCGGTCCAGCCTGGACGTGCCCTGCGCCAGCGCACTGGCCACGATAATGAACACCAGCACCGGGGCAATGCCCTTCAGGGCACCCACGAACAGGCTGCCGAACTCTTCCACCCAGCCCGCACCGGGCACCGCCAGTGCCAGCACCGCACCGACCACAAGGCCGATGACGATGCGCAGGATCAGGCTGGTGGCGTTGTACCTTGCCGCAACCGCTTTCAACGTTTTCATAACTTTTCTACTCCCCTATCCAGATTGTGCGCCTATTGCGCACAGTTTTCCCATTCCTCTACACGGAACAAGTACGATTATACGCCTTGCAGACCGAAAAGTCAAAGATTTTACCCGCTTTTTTTGTTTTTCATTTCAACATATACAGACACGAGCTTTTTTCACTGTCCGTATGTGAAATACAGATTCACAAAAAGAGACCGCACCCCGTGTGTTTCGGGATGCGGTCTGTTCCTGTTTTAGTCGAGATAGGACACCTTGCCGGGCACAAAGCCCTGAATGCCCATGCCGGGCGCGTCGGAGACGGTGATGTTCTTTTCGTCGAACACGGCACCGCCGAGGATGTGGTCCTCGCTGCAGAGCACCGGGCCGTCGAGGTCGATCTTGGTGATGATCTTCTTGGCGCAGGCCAGCTCCACAGCGGCGTTGACCGAGATCTTTGCTTCCAGCATACAGCCGATCATGCACTCCACGCCGTACACCTCAGCGGCGGCGGCAATGCGCAGGGCATTGGTGATGCCGCCGCACTTCATCAGCTTGATGTTCACAAGGTCGGCCGCGCCGGTCTGCATGATCCGCAGGGCATCTGCCGGGCTGAACACGCTCTCGTCGGCCAGCACGGGCACATCGGCATGGCGGGTGACATACTGCATCCCCTCAAGGTCTGCGGCGGGCACGGGCTGCTCCACGAACTCAATGTCCAGCCCCTTCTCCTGCATCTGGTTCAGGATGCGGACCGCCTGCTTGGCGTTCCAGGCCTGATTGGCATCGATGCGGAGCTTGATGTCCCGGCCCACGGCCTGCCGCACCGCGGCAAGGCGGGCCACATCCAGCTCAGGGTCAATGCCCACCTTGACCTTCAGGCAGTCGTAGCCGCGCTGGACGGCGGTGCGGGCATCCCGGGCCATCTCCTCCGGCGGGTTGACGCTGATGGTGATATCGGTCACGATGTTTTTGCGGGCACCGCCCAGCATCCGGTAAACAGGGGCGCTGTACTTCTGGCCCAGCAGATCCCACAGGGCCATGTCCACAGCGGCCTTGGCGCTGGTGTTGTGGACAAGCGCCTTCTGCACAGCGGCGGTCAGATCCTCAAATTCATCGAGGTCGCGGCCCAGCAAGGCAGGGGCGATATGATCCTGAATGGCACCGAGGATGGCCCCGGTGGTGTCGCCGGTGATGACACCGGTCGGGGGTGCTTCGCCGTAGCCCACCGCGCCGGTATCGGTGTGGAGCTCCACGATAACATCCTCAACGCTGTTCACAGTGCGCAGTGCCGTTTTGAACGGCACCCGCAGCGGGGTGGAAATGCGGCCCAGCCGCACCTGTGTGATCTTCATAGTCCCGTCCTCCTTCTTATTCCAGCGGCAGGTTTGCCAGCTTGACAATGGCGTTTGCAATGATCTGGGCGTTCTGCACCAGACGTTCCAGATCGATGCATTCATCGGGCTGATGCTCTGTGACCGGGTCACCCGCGAACAGGGGGCCAAAGGCCACCACGTTGGGCAGCATTTTGGCGTAGGTGCCGCCGCCGATGCACTTGGGCGGGGCATTGTCGCCGGTGGCATCCCGGTAAACCTCCAGCAGGGCGCTGACCAGCGGGGTCTCGGCAGGGTAGTAGAGCTTTTCCTTGTGCACCTGCCCATCCAGCGCCCAGCCTGCGGCCTCAAAGGCGGCCTGCACAGCGGGCTGGCAGTCTGCCCGTTCCATGGTCACAGGATAGCGGTAGTTCAGCTTGACCCACAGATGCTGCGCGTCGCCCTCGATCAGCCCCCAGTTGCAGCTCATGGGGCCGGAGAGCGCATCCTCCAGCCGATGGCCCAGCAGGCCCTCGCCGTAGGGGTCGGTGCCCAGCTTCTCAGCCAGAAAGTGCACGGCCTGTTTGGCATCCCCCTCCAGCGGCAGCCGGTCGAGGTAGCACACCAGCCGCCCGATGGCGTTTTCGCCCTGCTCCGGGTGGCTGCCGTGGGCCGAAACGCCCACCGCTTCCACCTGATAGCCGCCGGGGACGGCCGTCACGGTGATGTGCTCCGCATCCGGCAGGGAGGCCCCCGCCGGGGCGGTCAGCACAGCGCAGGCGTAGTCCGGCACCACATTGCCGGCCACGCCGCCCTGCACCCTGCTCAGCTGCCAGGCCCCGGTCTGGTGCAGCTGAACGGCATAGCTCTCGTTCAGGATGCCCTTTTCGCCGTTGATGAGCGGATACTCTCCGTCCGGGGTAAAGCCCAGCACCGGGATCTCCCCGCCGTGGGCCTTGTAGTACAGCACGTCCCGGTCGTTGGTCTCCTCGTTCAGGCCGAACAGCAGCCGGACACGGCGGTTGAGCGGAATGCCCAGATCCCGGATGGCTTTCAGCGCGAACAGGCTGGCCACCACCGGGCCTTTGTCGTCAATGGAACCCCGGCCATACAGCCTGCCGCCCTCGATCTCGGCGGCATAGGGCGGGTGATGCCAGCCCTCGCCTTCGGGCACCACGTCCAGATGCCCCAGTACCGCCACCATCTCGTCCCCGGTGCCGATCTCGCACCAGCCGATGTACCGATCCATGTCGGTGGTCTCAAAGCCCAGCTCATGGCAGAGGGCCAGCGCCTCGGCAAAGCAGGCATCCACCTCCTCGCCAAAAGGCTTGCCCGGCAGCGGGTCGGCCTCCACACTGCGCCTGCGCACCAGCCGCTGGAGCGCCGCCACCATCTGGGGCCGCAGCGCCGCCACGGCCTCGTTCAGTTTTTTGTCCATACGTTCCACCCCTTTTGTGATTCATTTCACAGCTTGTATTATAGAACGATTGCCCCCGCTCCACAAGCCCCAAGTTCGGCAAAAAAGGTCTTGACACCGCGCAGTGTGTACGCTATTATGTACATAAGAGGTGATGCACGATGACGACCACTAATATCACGAACTTTCGCAAGAATGCTTTCCAGTATGTAGAGCAGACCGTAAAGTACAATGAACCGCTGAACATCTGCACCAAAGACGGCAACGCTGTTCTGCTTTCGGAAGAAGATTACAGCGGCATTATGGAAACGCTTTATCTCGTCTCCGTGCCGGGAATGCGGGAAAAGCTCATGGCGGCCAAGGCCGAACCGCTGGAAGATTGTGTTGACGAATCGGCTGTGGAGTGGTAAATGTACAAGATTGTTTATGCGAAAACCGCGCTCAAGGACATTCCAAAGCTGAAATCTGCCCATCTTGACGAAAAGGCGAAGGCGCTGATCTCCATTATAAAAGAAAATCCGTTCCAGAACCCACCGCCCTATGAAAAGCTGGTGGGCGATTTGAACGGCTCGTACAGCAGGCGCATCAACGTACAGCACCGCCTTGTGTATGATGTTTTTGAAGAAGAGCAAGCCATCAAGATTTTAAGCCTTTGGACACATTACGAAAGATGACCCGAAAACGGACTGTTTTGCAGTTCGTTTTTTTTTTTTCAATTTTTTTGAAAAAGGGTGAAAGGATTCCGCGCGGCGTGTATTTAAGGAAGTAAGAGCATCCATTTTTGCCGGAGCTCCACTTCCGGCCCAAAGAAAGTGAGGGACCCCCTATGAAGAAACGACTTATCAGCCTTCTGGTGGCGCTGTGCATGGCGGTAACGCTCCTGCCTGTGTCGGCAATCACAGCGTGGGCGGAGGAGAGCGGCCAATTAAAAATTGTACAGGGCGGCTACCCAGAAGGCTCTAATAGCGGTAGTCAGTCCTGCTCCGGAACAGACTGGAGCTATGATAAGGACACCCGAACTTTGACATTAAGCCCCAGCACCCCAACAAACTATGATTTTTCCAATAATGGCATTCACACCGGACCGGGTAATAACACAGACTGCAAACTCATAATCGGTCAACATGCAACCGTAACCGATGGTTTTTTTAGGGGTGCTGTTACAAACCATGGCACAATAATCGGTGGCCTTTTTTACTCTTCGGTGGCCAATGAATCGGATGGCATCATTGAAAATGGTCAGTTTGGTAATAGGGATCGTTTGTGCACCGTTACAAACAATGGCGGCACGATCAACGGCGGCACTTTCAAAGATAAGTCAAGCATTATCGGTACCGGTTTCGTAGCATCAGGTTATACCCTCACAGCAACAAAGCCAGCTGGTTTTGAATCTGTTATGGTCAATGGGTATCGTAATTCATGCTATGTCATCCCGAATCAGGCATCCGTTTCTGTTGATATAGGATATTATTTTGATAATATTATGTACGATCTTCCACCCCTTGATGTTACAATCGACAATACTCAGCAAATGCTTCTGACTGAATGGGCCGGAAAGGTAGAAAGCTCCAGCGATCCCTGGGTCCTTTATGTCACTTTTACCGCACCACCCGCCAAAGCAGACACCGTTACCCTGAGCAAGCTGACCCGGCTGGTGATTGATATAGACGGCTACCCCGTTGGCACCAAGGGCGGCACCCAGGATTACAGCGGCAACGGCTGGAAGTTTGAGAATGGCACGCTGACGCTGGAAAGCGGAGATTATGATTTTTCCGGTGAGGAAAACGCACTGCGCCCCCTGAACCCGGATGTCCAGTTGGTGGTTGAACCCGGTGCCAAGCTGACCGGCGGCGCGTTCAAAAACGAGCCCACCGTTAAAGGTGCAGGCACTGATACATTCAAAACAGTCACCCTGAACGGAACCGGTTCTATCACAGCGGTCAACGGCCTTGCGTCCGATTGGGGCAACACGCTTTATGTAGTCAAGACCGGGAATAATACCATTACCGCCAGTAAACCCATCCTTGATATCAACCGCATTTTATTTGAAAACGATGATTCTCTATATCCGGATTTTCCCAACAAAAAAACCGTGTGCATCAGTATAGAATCTCTTAATTCTGTGAGTGCTCTTGATCCGGAAGCGGATATCATACTGAACCAGGCTTCCCATGGTTTGTCTCTTATCATGGACAATAATGGCACACCGGTTATAGTCAATGCTCCTTTTGAGGCCGGTGGAGGACATTATACCTACTATGGTGACGGTTGGCACATCCAGAAATCATCTGAGGGCATCGGCACACTGTATCTGACCGGCGGAAAAACCTACAACTTCCGCTCTACCGATCCTGTCAATAAAAAAGGTGAACCTCTAAACGTCGTGATATGCAGTATCGTCAATGAAGGCGGCATCATCGAAGATGGTACTTTCAGCAAGCCGATAGCCAATGGTCAACCTGGCAGCACTTCAAGCGAACTCCATGAAATCGAGGGCGGTACATTTGCGGCCGGTTTGCTTTATAATGACGGAACGATAACCGGCGGTGCCTTCAACGGAAAAGACAGCATTCTCACCCATGGAACCGTGCTGAGCGGAAATTATCGCTCTGTTACCGTAAAAGATGGAGCTATCTTGAAGGTAAACGACACGCTTCCTCTTGTTTATGATAAGACCGCCTATGATTTGGTTCAGGGCTCCGCATGGGATCTGTATTCCTACGCAGACACCGTCCTCACCGTAGAATCCAATGTAGATATTACAAATATCAACGGTCAGGAAATCGGCGAGGCATTCAGCAGCTACTACCTGAACGGTGAAACCAACAAAAAAGTGGTATGCTTTGAGATGCCCGACAGCGATGTGGAGTTGAACTCGACCAAAATTGTTGTTCCCGACCCGAAGCCCGAACCCAAACCCGAGCCCGAACCCGAAACCCCCACCTACACCCTGACGGTGAAGGGCGGCACGTTCACTTACAACGGCGGCGAAGCCATGACCAGCGCCAGCGTGCCGGTGGATGCCGAGGTCAAGGTGACGCTGAACCAGAGCGCCGTGCCCGAGGGCATGGTGTTCGACCTGTGGGCCATAGATGAAGCCAGCCTGCTGGGCAACCCGGCGGTCGCCTACAACGAGGAGAGCTTTACCATCCCGGCGGGCAGCGTGGCCAAGGGCAGCACCGTGACCGTGGAAGCCCAGTACCGGGATGCCACCATCGAGAGCGAGCCCAGCATTCTGGGCACTGCCGCCATCATCGGCGTGGCCGGTGCAGGCACGGCGGTCATCGTGTGGCAGGGCTACCGCATCGGCATGGAGCTGTACGAGAAGTATTTCCAGCCCACGCCGGAAGAAACTGCGGCAGAGCAGCCCGCCCCGGAAGCTCCGGCAGCAGCTGCCGCTTCCTGAACGCAGGCGCACCCGCTCCCTTCCACGGCTGACAGAACTGCATAAAAACAGCGCCGCTCCATCGTTTGGTGGGGCGGCGCATTTTTGCGGTTCAATCCCGGCGCAAAGGCAGGGTAAGGGACATTTTCTGGTAGGCAATGCGGGGCGTGCCATCCTCCACATGGATGATGCCGCACTTGGTAAAGCCGTTTTCTTCCAGCAGGTGCTGCATGATCTTGTTGTCGGCGTGGGTGTCGGCCCGCAGGCTCTCGCAGTGCT
>OHKV01000666.1_pt1 | contig 15575 bp, 23 predicted proteins | sample 1568951 | NCBI WGS metagenome assembly OHKV01 (sample SAMEA3879528, study PRJEB24766) | human gut metagenome | biome: human-associated habitat; feature: feces | place: USA | collected 1985/1987
ATACGGGAAAATAACATACACAGCAAGGATGCTGTTAAAGGTAAAAGTACAATCAGGACGGGAGCATGCTGTGTCATTTACTAGCCCTCCTCAATACCTCTATTTCTTCAACAGAACCGTAGATTTCTTTAATACGCATGAGGAGTGCAATTGCTACGCCTGTAGTACCAAGGCTTACAACGATTGCTGTCAGCATCAGGCCATGCGGCAGAGGGTTAATGTAAGCATTAGGATCTGTTGTCAGGCCGTTCTGGATAGGAATCATTGCGCCATCCTTCTGTGCAAAACACAGATAAAAATAGATTACGGCAACCTGCATAACGTTCATCGCCATCAGCTTCTTCATATAGTTTTTGCTGAGGACCATGCCATACACACCCAGGAAGAAAAGAATCATGACCAGGGAATAAATGCCTTTTGTTTTCAAAAACTCATTGAGCACTTCCATCTTCGTCACCCCTTTTCACGATTGCATCAAGCAGATTAATAATTGTCATCATTACGCAGATGGCAACGCCGATTTCAATAAGGAAAATGCCCATAGCATGCATTTCATGCTGCGGCTCCATATGAATCGGCATATAATTGTAGTTCAGGAAAAAGTCTGCACCGCCGAACAATGTCAGCCAACCGGTAAAAGCATACAGGAAGGTGCCCACGCCGGCAAGAACAACAGAGGTTTTGCCTAAGACATTGAACTTTGTATCAAAGCCCAGGATAAGACGTGCCAGCAGCACGCCTACAGAAAGCAACGCACCTGCCTGGAAGCCGCCGCCCGGAGAAAACTCACCCAGGCAGAGAACGTAAATGCCGTAGGTAATCGTGAACGGCACCAGCATTCTGAAGGCCACATTTAGGATAAGACCGCCAAATGGTTCTTTCATTTGATAATCTCTCCTTCCTCCGGATCCTCCGGCTCTTCCTCAGGTCTGCGTCCTACCGGATTGCTAGTCAGCACCAGCACCGTTGTCAGACCGGCGAGGAACATTACCGAGGTTTCCCACATAGTATCGAAGCCACGATAGTCGATGATGACGCCCGTTACGATATTGGGCGAGCCTGTATCCTCCGCACTACGGGAGATATAGGTCGGAGTAACATGCTGGTTAGGCGCAGTGTTCGCGTCACCAATTTCGGGCAGGTAGGTTACGACAGAGCAAAACATGCCTGTCATAATCGCCAGGATAACAGCAACTAATCCACGCATTATTTACACCACCTATCAATTTTTTTCAACGAAGCTACGAAGAAGATGGTAGAAATCGTACCGATAACAGCCTCCGTAAAGGCTACGTCGGGGGAGCCCATCATCAGATACAGCAGCACAGCACAGAAGCTGAACGCACTGTAGATAATCGCAGCACTTAAAATATCCTTGCAGAAAATAACTGCACAGGTAATGAGAATCAGGAAGACAAGTAAAAGAGCTTCAATAGTATAAATCTCCATTTTATTTATCTCCTTTCTTCTTATGATATTTATGTACCTGATTACGATTTGTTTTTACAGTCTTCTTACGGATATGACCAACAGGCTCGTCAGCGCTGTGGTCAGCCTTTTCCAGACCGACAAGCTTTTTGGCGCCCTTGCTTTGCAGTGTCCAGACAGGATGTCCGGATTTATAGGCTGCCTTGCTCAGAATATGCGAGCCGATCGGATTCGCCATAAAAACAAGTAAAAATACAAAAGCCATCTTTGCCGCTGTCAGTGTAGGTCCTTCATAAATCATCAGACCGATAAAGGAAAGCGTACAGCCAAGAGTTTCACTGTTACCGGAGGCGTGGATTCTGGAATAGAAGTCCGGCAGACGCAGCATACCGATAGCTGAGCCGACGAAGAATACCAGACCGCTTAACAGGAACAGCGCAGCGATAACTTCGCGCAGGGAGGTAAAACCGAATTGTTCAATCATATCCTTTTACCTCCTATAAATTTAGCTACAATCAGCGAGCCGATAAAGCCTAAAATTGCATAAGAAATCGCTATATCAACATACATATCCGGACGTTTGTCAATATAGCCGAAAAGCACCAATAATAGAATTGTATCGGCACCGATAACGCCCAAGGCGTTCATTCTGTCAAAAATTGTCGGTCCGTTAAACAAGCGCTGCAGCATCGTACCGATGATCAGAAGAATGGCTACCATCATAATATAAAATATAATCTGCATAATCATTCCTCACTCTCTACTACTGCAAAATCAAATTTTTCGCCATATAAATCGGCAACCTTTTTCTGCATGCCGCCATCAAGCACGCCTGCGGCCGCACCAACGGTCAGTGCATGAATCTCATACACACCGTCGTCGGTAACATTCATTGTTACTGTACCCGGTGTCAGCGTAATTGAGTTCGCCAAAATAACAGATGCCATAGGATTATCGGCCCTAAAGCGGAAGCGGACAACCTTAGGATCAATGTTCAGCTCCTGACCTGTAGTTGCCAGCAGCACGTCAATATTGGCGAGCACCAGCTGCCACATCAGCCAGAAAAAGTACATAATCATTTTCGGAATTGAAAACCCGAAAACATAATACTTTTTACTGCCATCCTTATTCGGTACCAGCAGAAGCGGGTATGTAACCCAAGTTGTCACCACAGCTGTAAGGATACCGTATACGACAAATTTTGTTTCCGATCTGCCTGACAAAATCATCCAGAATGCAAACAGCACCAGAGCAAGACATGTCATATGCACCATAGGCGAGCCTACAATTTTTTTATCGTTCAATACTCCCTGCTTTTCCACAGCTACCACCTTTCTTTATATTATTTTTGAATATAATAGCATTTGCGTAACCAGTCATCCGACATAGACAGATGACATAGCTGCGAAAATATAAATACCGCTTTCACAGTTTCATAAAATCGGCATTCAGTAACATAAATACCTATTAGGCAGCTCGCATAGCAAGCCACCAAAAAAGCAAGCCTTTTCTCGCTCTTAATTATTATAAATTAGACATTAAAAAGAAAATTCCTGCTTCTTTTTTGAAAGGAATAAAAGTTATGCAATCAATTTTTCTTTAAATCGATTAAAGAAAAATCGCAATCGTCTACAGGCAACATTCTGCCTGCCAAGCGCTCAACTCTTGCCAGATCAGCCGTGCAGAAAACCTGCAGACGTCCCTTGCCTTCTGTACGCAGCAAACCTTCCTCCTTAAGTGCTACAATAGCGTCGGCACTGGTGGCAGCCGCCGGGTCAAGCACTTTTACCTTCGGCCCTAAATCGGCTTCGATTTGTTCTTTGATAAAAGGATAATGCGTGCAGGATAAAATCACTGCCTCAACGCCCGCTTTTTTAAAAGGCTCGGTATACTCGGCGATAGCCTGCCGCAGCTCCGGACTTTCAAACTGCTCTCCCTCAATCAACGGTACAAACTTCGGGCAAGCTACAGGATAAACCTGCGCTTGCGGGTCTGCAGCAAGAATAGCCTTTTTGTGCAGTCCGCTGGCAATAGTAAACTGCGTTGCCAACACGCCGATTTTCTTATGAGGACTTGCCGCCAGCAGCTGCTGCGCCCCCTTGGACATACCGACAACCCTGAACGGATGCGTCCCCCGCAGACTGTCTACACCAAGCATCGTCAGCGTATTGCAGGCTATAACTACCTGCTTAACGTTTTTGGCTGTCAGCCAATCGATTATTTCACCTACAAAGCCACGGATTTCTTGTTCACTGCGTGTGCCGTAAGGCGTACGCGCAGTATCACCCACATAAATAAAATCCTCGTGCGGCAGCATCTGATGCAGGCATTTCAAAACCGACAGACCGCCGACTCCCGAATCAAGTACGCCGATTGGCTGCATTTTATCCATAAAAATACCCTCCCGTATTTTTTATACTTTAATACATTAATTATATCACTTATATACGTTTGCGTATATAAAAAACAGGCAAAGAAAACTTTCTTTACCTGTTTTACTGCCTGCTTTACCGCAATTCAATATTTACAATATTTATCCGGCTGTCAGACCGCCGTCAACTGTCACAATGCTGCCGGTCATAAAGCTGTTTGCAGGCGCTGCCAGACTGCAGATTACGTGAGCAATCTCCTCTGCTGCGGCAATCCGCTGCAGCGGATAGGCTGCAGCCACATCTGCCAATGTATAGCCGCCGTTCGCATCAGCAAGCTGCCGTGCCAAAAGCGGCGTATCCACGTCTGCCGGGCAAACGCAGTTCACGCGCACGCTCGGTGCCAAATCCAGCGCCAAGGCTCTGGTGAACGCCACCACCGCACCCTTGGTCGCGCAATAAAGCGCACAGCCGTAATTACCGCTGACAGCAGCATCGGAGGCAATATTCACCACGCTGCTTTTACTGCGCAGATAAGGCAGCGCTGCCTGCGTCAAGAACATCATGCCTTTAACGTTGACATTCATCATCGCATCAAAATCTGCTTCCGTCATCTGCTCCAAGCGCTGCTCGCGGTAAAAGCCGGCGCTATTGACCAAAATATCCAGTTGCCAGTCAGGCCTGCCTTCCTGCTCGGCAATTTTTGCCACAGCAGCCTTGCATTCAGCCTGCTTCGTCACGTCACAGGAAATATACACTGCCTGCTTTCCCGTCTGTTCATCCAGATAACACAATGCCTGCGCGCCGCGCTCCTTGGAGCGTCCCAAAATATATACCCGCGCACCGTCCGTCAAAAAGCGTAGCGCTGCCGCCAGCCCGATGCCCGACGTACCGCCGCTGATAGCAACGCAAAGTCCTTCACAGCCGTAATTCATCTTATTCATCCGCATACTCCTTTTCCTTCAGCTCAGGCGGCAGAGTAATAATAATTGTCGTACCCTCGCCCAGCTTGCTCTGCAGCTCCAGCTGCATATCATGACGCTGCGCAATCTGCTTGGCAATTGCCAGTCCCAAACCGCTGCCGCTCTTATTATGCTCGTTGCGCGCTTTATAAAAACGGTCGAAGGCATGCGGAATATCCTCTTCCTTAATACCGCAGCCATGATCTGTGAGCTTAAGCCTGTTGTCTGCCAGCTCCAGCTTGATTTCGCTGCCCTCGGGAGAAAACTTGATGCTGTTATGCAAAAAGATCATCAGCATCTGCCGCAAGCGTCCGTAATCACCGTTCAGCATGTAAATATCCTTATCCGCGCTGCCTGTAATCTGCAGCTTTTTATCAGCACCAAGTTGTCTGCCGCTGCGCACTGCATCATGTATAACATCGACAAGGTTCAACGGAGCCTTTTCAATCGGAAAATCTGTATTCTGCAAACGTGACAAATCCAGCAGGTCATTTATCAGACGTTGCAAAAACAGGCTTTCCTTATACATCTGCTCATGAAATTCCTCAACATCGGCCTTTTCCGTAACCACACCGTCACGCAAGGCCTCCAAGCTGCCGCGGATAACCGTCACAGGCGTACGCAGCTCGTGCGAAATGTTGGCAATAAACTCGCGGCGCAGCTTTTCCAGCTTTTGGCTTTCGGCATCTGCCAGCTCCAGACGTTCCGCCAAAATATCCAGCGTACGCGCCAGCTCGCCGATTTCGTCATTCTGCTTAATATCGGTGCGGGCGGTGTAATCACGTTCCGCCAAGCGCTCGGCAATATTTTTCATCTTCTCAATCGTTCCGGTAAAGCGCCAGCTGAGCACTACCGAAAGCAGCATACCCAAAGCCATTGCCACCAGCAGGCTGATAAGCAGAATGCGCAGGCCGGACCAGATAGCGTCTTGCAAGCCTGCTACCGGAGAATGCAGCAAAAGCACCGCCTTTACTTGCCCCTGATCGTCATAAATCGGTCTGCCTACTGTCAGCATAATGCCGTCAAGCATAGGATTATATTCCTCGATAATAAACTCTTTGCCGTTAAAACCATCCTCAACTCCTTAGGAGTCTTAGGCGGTTCCTTCCAGGCAATCGGCGGCATCTGACGTTTGAAAAGGCCAAAACCACTATGCTCATGATGCTTCTGCACCTCACGCCGCTGACGCTGCACCCTGTCCTTATTTATGCTCAGCTGACGGTTGCTGTCCACCACCCAGACTATTTCCTGCGTCACATTATCCAGATAGCTGATAAATTTGCTGTTGGCAATACCGTCACCATGGCGGCTTTCCATCCGCGCCATATTATCACCAAGCACTTCGGCAATCTTTTCCGCCCGCAGACGCATTTCCTTTTCCTTGATTTCAACCGTCTGCTTTTTGAAGAACTGGTAAAAAACACCGCCGATAATCAACGCAAAAACAAGCAGCACCGCAGAAAAATACAGCGTCAGCTTTAAAGCAATCTTATTATTCATCCTTGTGTCCCTCAAAGCGGTAGCCTACGCCCCAAATAGTTTTGATTTCCCACAAAGGATGCTCGTACTTATCCAGCTTAGCGCGCAGGCGCTTGATATGCGAATCAACAGTACGGCTGTCACCGAAATAATCATAGCCCCAGATGCTGTCCAGCAGATTATCACGGCTGAAAACCTTCGTAGAATTTTTCGCCAGTGTCCATAAAAGCTCGATTTCCTTTTTTGTCAGCGCCACATCTTCACCATTAATCTGCACTGCATACTTTTCCAGATTAATGTACAGATTTGCGTAAGAAAGAGTCTGAGCGTTCGCCGGCTCCTGAGCTCCCAGGCGACGCAGTACCGCACGCACGCGAGCCATCACCTCCGGTGCGCTGAACGGCTTAATCACATAATCATCCGCACCGATATCCAAACCCATAATCTTGTCGTAATCCTCACCACGCGCCGTTATCATAATAATCGGCACCATAGATTCCTTGCGCAGACGACGGCAAACCTCAAAGCCGTCTATCTCCGGCATCATTACATCCAGCAGCACAATAGCAATTTCATGCTCATACTGCAAATATTTATCCAGCGCCTCTGCTCCGTCCAACGCGATAACCGGCTCAAAGCCTTCCTTTTTGGCATAGCCTGATAAAATTGTCGTAATCTGTTTATTATCATCAGCGATAAGTATCTTTTTCATCGCAAAGCCTCCTTATGTCACCTTTCTTTCATTATATTACATTTTAACGTCTATGTGTGTTAAAAGTATGACGCAAGAAAAGATATTTTTCAGCTTAAATTAAGTATAAAAACATAAAAAAGTCATAAAATGCCTGTACAATATAAGCAAAGTTAAGGAACAGCTAAAAGCCGAGCCTTAATCAAAGCAAAATTCCACTAAACGATTTAAAGATATAAGGAGTGATTCTAATGTTGAACATGAAAAAGATTCTCGTTACCGGTACAGTTTTAACAGCCTTCTGCACCAGCGCTTTTGCTGCCTCTGCAGATTGTCCGCCGCAGTCGTCTATGAGCGAGCGTGTAAATGCTATTCTGCACGAAAACGACGCAGACCGCCCCTGCCCGCCGCCGGCTCACAGAATGCACCGTCAAGGTCCTAAGCTTACACCCGAACAGCGTGCCGAGCGCCAAAAAATGCGTGAAGAATGGAAAAGCATGACACCCGAGCAACGTGAAAAGGCTGTAGAAAAAATGCGCAAAGAGCGCAAAGAAGCTCACGAAAAATACGCCAAGGAAACAATGGCTAAACTCACTTCCGACCAAAAGGCAGAAGTGCAACAGTTCATTAAGGACGATATGGCACAGCGCAAAGCACGTCACGAGCGTCTGCAGAATATGACCCCCGAACAGCGCGAAGCAGTAAGAGCCAACAAACCGCTGCCGCACAGACACCATAAAGACGATTTCCGTGGCTACAAGCATAACCGTGGAGAATTCCATGGTTACAGACATCACAACGGTGAATTTCCCCAACCGCCTCAGGATTAACGCAAGGCAAAAATAGTAAAATTTAATTAATCCTCTTTCCCTTCAATATAACCGTAAAAAGCTTCATCCCCTTACAGCTTTTTGCTATATACTCTGCAGCCTGTGCGGCAACACAAGCTGCAGCTCAACCCTTTTTTCTACTCAATACTCATCAAAAGCAAAGCCCCGCAGTCTATCAGACCGCGGGGCTTTGTATTTTTGCGCACAACGCAAAAAGCGTCCGTTTGCCGCCAGACGCCTTTTACGTTTTTTGATGAGTATGAGTATATCATGAAGCGAAGTCAAGTTCTTGACTAAACTCTATGTATATGATAATCTAATTTTGGTGAAAAATCTATCTACAAAAATCGAGATTCGTGCTTTAATGAACACTTTTCATAAATTGTACATTATCGGGAAAGGAGCACTGCATACCATGGACAGAAGACAAAAGAAAACCAGGCAGGCAATTATCGACGCCTTTGTCAAACTGCTTACCAAAACAAGCTATGAAAAAGTCAGCGTTAAGGATATCATCGATGCAGCCGACGTCGGACGCAGTACCTTTTACAGCCACTTCGAAACAAAAGATGACCTGGCGCGCCAAATCTGCTTTGAGCTTTTCGACCATATCTTCAGTCCGGTTATCCCTCCCTGCTCCACACATAATTTTTCCGATATGCCGCAAAACACAGAAACACGTATTACGCACATTCTTTACCACCTGCGCGACAAACGCGAATACTACCTTGGCATCATCAATTACGATGACGGTACGCTGTTCTTAGGCTTCTTCCGTGATTACATGCTGCAGAACGTCAGCATCAAGATGAGCGGTTCCTACGATGAATACTCACAAAGAGTGCCGGAGGACTTCTTAATCAACAGCCTCACCAGCAGCTTTGTCGGCATGATACGCTGGTGGCTCAAAAACAAAATGCATCCCGGTCCCGAGGTTGTCGCCGGTTATTATATGGCATTGATTAATCCTGCCATTGCCGAATTCCAGACCAAGGGAGAATAAAAATCGTTTACGCAACAAAAAAAGAACTGCTAAAGCTTTGTACAGCAATACACTGCACAGAGCTTTCGCAGTTCTTTTATTTTTTTAGAGATATTTAATCCACAATGGATAGGTACTCAGCACTACTACCAAAAGCAGTACGAAAATATCGCCGAAGCGCAGCGGTGCCGGCGGCATATTCTTGTAGGTGTTGCCGCCAAAGCCCTTCAGCTCCATAGAAAGCGCCAGTGTTTCCGATTTAGCTACCGCACGCATAACCAGCGGTCGGATAACAACCAGATAAGCAAAGAAACGCTTGAACATATTGCCACGGTTGGAATAGCCGCGACAGCTTTGCGCATCCAACGTAATACCGCTATCGGTAAGAAAATTAGGCACAAAGCGCAGCGCCGTAGTCAGCATGAAGGCATATTCGCAGGGCATATGAAAACGGTCTACCAAAGCCTTGGCAATGTCCTGAATACGGCTCGCAGCCAGCAGGCACAAAAACGCCATCGTCATAACCAGCATACGCAGGCCGCCGATAAGCGATACATCGAGCGGTGAGCCGAAAAGCAGCTGCAGTAAAATCATCATACCGGTGAAAACTGCCAGACCGCCGATAGCAGCCATCGTCATTTTGTCATGCTTAATGTATAACAGCAGCGCCAGCTCCAAAACCAGAATCGTGGCTACTGCTTCTACCGGCAGGATGAATACCCAGGCGGTAACCGCCAGAGTAACTATAATCTGTGTAAAGGCTGTCAGCTTCATCTGCTTCCCTCCTTACAAATAACTTGCTTGCAAAATTCTTCGGCAGTTGCGGCCTCAATGCCCAGAGACGCAGCTAAGGCTGCTACCGTAGGACGGCACAGACCCCAGCGCTCTACAGGCTGGCTGCCGTCAAACAGCTTCGCCGGCGTACCGTCGTAAACCAGCTTGCCATAATGCAATACAATTGCACGCTTAGCGTAACGACGTACAATATCCATATCATGCGAAATCAGTACAATCGTAATGCCGCGCTTTTCATTGATTGCCTGCAGGTAGCTCATCATAGCTTCCTTTTCCAACGCATCCTGGCCATTGGTAATTTCGTCCAGAATCAGCGTGCGCGGATTAAGTGCCAGTGCCGCCGCAACGCCAAGGCGTCGCTTCTGACCGAAGGACAGAAGGCGCGGATATTCACCCTTCAGCTCTGTCAGGCCCATAGCCTCCAGCGCTTCGTTTACCTGACGCTCTATAGTTGCTTCCGTCAGCTTTTTGGCACGCGGGCCGTAAGCAACCTCATCAAATACAGTATCCTCTAAGATCTGCAGGTCCGGGTTTTGGAATACGTAACCGATTTTGTCGGCCAAATCTGCCGGCTCACGCTTAACGATATCCTCACCGTCAACAAAAACCTGGCCGCTGCGCGGATGGCACAGTGCCATAAACAGACGGCTCAAGGTTGTTTTGCCGCTGCCGTTATGTCCCAGCAGCGCCACAAACTCTCCGTCCTCTATCTTGCAATCCATATCCTTGATTACAGGCTGTCCGCGCATATAAGCGAAATTGACATCCTTTGCTTCTAACATCAGTCAGCTCTCCCTTCTGCCGCAACAATCCCATAGGTGCGAAAATCAGCCAGCGCATCCTCTTCGCTGCGCCAATCGCCCAAATCCACGCCAAGCTTTTCCTCCAGGCCCAGCTTAATCTGCCACAGTGACGGCAGCAACGGACGCAATGCGGGATTTTCGTACATTTTAGGAGCTGCAGCCTCAAAGGCATCAGCCGCCACCAGCTCGCCCTCATTCAGCACAAGCATATCCGTTACATAAGGCAGCACATAATCCACGCGATGCTCAACAGCAATAATTGTTGTACCATACTGCTTATGGATTTTATCTACCAGCTTATACAGGGAACGTGCACCATCCGGGTCCATTGCGGATACAGGCTCATCCAGCACAATAATCTCCGGATGCACGGCAAGCGTTGCTGCCAAAAGCAGACGCTGACGTTGACCGCCGCTGAGCTCGTCGAGCTGATAGCTTTCACGCCCAGGCAGGCCTACATCCTCAAGCGCCTGTCTGGTGCGCTCTTCAACCTCATGCGGCGCAAAGCCGTGGTTAAGCAGGCTGAAGGCAATTTCCTCGCCGGCAGTCAGAGAAACCAGCTGGCTTTCGTAGTCTTCCATAATAAAGCCCACGCGCATAGCAATATCACTGACGCGCTTGCCCTTAGTGCTTTCGCCGTTAATTTTAACGTCGCCGCTGTAGCGTCCGCCCATGTAATAGGGGACGATACCGGTCATAGCCTTGCACAGCGTTGTCTTCCCGGCACCACTCGGTCCGGTGATAACGGTGAAGCTGCCTTTTTTGACTTCAAAGTTGATATCACGCAGCACCAGATCCGATTTTTTATAGGCAAAGTAAAAATTCTCTACGTTGATTACGCTTTCCATTATTTTTCATCCTCCTGAAAGTAAAACAGCTTCCGCACGGGAGCGTACAGGAAGAAGGTTATCAGACCGTTAAGCAGGCCTACAATCGCAACAACCGGCAGCATAGCATAAATCCATACGTGCAGCGGCAAGCCCAAAATAAGTTTCAGGATAAAAGTAAACAGCCCGCCGCTAGTCATCGTGGCAACAAAGCCGGTGATAAAAGGACGCAGCTTCCATTCGCTGATACCTGCTTTGAACATAGCCTCAACCAAAAGGCAGCAGACAGTCGCACCAGCCAGCTCACTGGCAACGTTGCCCAGCGGGAAAGCTGATTTGGAGGACGGAACCAGCGTCAGACCGGCGATAAAACCGATACCGATAGCCTGCGACAGCTTGGGACGCGTCAGATTGATAACAATAGAATACATAGCAATTGTCCAGTTAGGCGTTACACCGCCGACGTTAGGACTTACAGTGTGCAGAATAATACCGATTGCCAGCAGCATCGCCGTAATTGCGACCCAGCGGTAGCCATCCTGCATTGGCTCAACCTCTATCAGCTGCGGCACAGGTTTATTATTTCTTTCATCCATGAGTAATTACACCTCTCCCTAAAATAGTGCCAGAAAATAATATGTTATCATTATACTATATTTAAATGCTTTTGTAATGCTTTAGCGAAAAAAAGTATCCTGAGTTATAGCAGGAAAAGAAAATTGTTACAAAGGTAATAAAAAATCTGCCACGCTTTCGCATAGCAGATTCTTTATTTTATGACAGGTTACGCTCTCTTGCCCCCAAGCTCACGCAGCAGCTCCTCCGGCGTAATGTTGTGATAAGCCAGAAGCACCAGGCAGTGATACCACAAATCTGCCATTTCGTGCAGCACCTTATCCTTTTCGCCGTTCTTGGACGCTATAATCGTTTCCGTAATTTCGTTGCCCAGCTTTTGCAGCAGCTTATCCTGACTGCCGCTCATGAGGAATTTCATCTCCGCATCATCAGCCTGACGCTTGTACAAAATCATGCGGTACAGTTCGCTGATAACCTTCGGCAGGCCTTCTACCTCAGGCACCGGCAGATTGGACGTATGCCACAGCGGATTATGGAAGCAGGAATATTCGCCTGTATGGCAGGCCACTCCCTGCTGCTCTACCTTTACGAGCAGCGCGTCACCGTCACAGTCATAGAACAGCTCTACAACCTTCTGCAGATTACCGCTTGTTGCGCCCTTGTTCCACAGCTCCTGACGGCTGCGGCTCCAGAACCAGGTATAACCTGTTTCCAATGTTTTGAACAATGACTCCTCATTCATGTACGCCAGCATAACAACATCGTTCGTGCGTACATCTACAACGACAGCAGGAACAAGTCCTCTGCTGTCAAATTTGATTTTAGAAATATCGATCTGCATTATAACCTCACCTCTATACCTCGAGAACGCAGATACTCCTTCACCTGCTTAATGGTGAAGGTTTTATAGTGAAAAACAGAGGCCGCCAACACAGCGTCAGCGCCACCTTCTGTCAGCACATCATAGAAATCCTCCAGCTTACCTGCACCGCCGCTGGCGATAACAGGCACATTTACGGCACTGCTCACGGCCTTCGTCAGAGCAATGTCATAGCCGTTTTTCGTGCCGTCGGCATCCATGCTTGTCAGCAGGATTTCACCGGCACCGAGCGCCACACCTTTTTTTGCCCATTCTACAGCATCAAGGCCCGTCGGCTTACGCCCGCCCTGCACATAAACCTCCCACTTGTTCTCACCGCATTTACGTGCATCAATTGCGAGAACAATGCATTGGTTACCAAACAGCTTGGCACCGTCGGCAATCAGCTGCGGATTTTTTACGGCAGCGGAATTGAGCGAGGTTTTATCGGCACCGGCACGCAGAGCATTTTTGATATCCTCCACACTGCTGATGCCGCCGCCTACTGTCAGCGGCATAAAAACCTTGGCCGCAGTTCTGCTGATAACATCCATCATCGCCTTGCGCTCCTCAAAGGTCGCAGTAATATCAAGGAAAACAAGCTCATCGGCACCCTCGGCGTCATACGCCGCCGCACGCTCCACCGGGTCACCGGCATCACGCAGACCGACAAAGTTCGTGCCCTTGACAACACGTCCTTCCTTAACATCAAGACAAGGAATAATTCTCTTCGTAAGCATCTTATTCCTCCTTTGCCGCAGCAATTTTTAAAGCGTCCGGCAGATTAACGGCACCGGTATAAATTGCCTTACCGATAATGCAGCCTGCTACGCCATCCTTTTCGTATTTTTTTACGTTGCGGATATCATCGAGCGAAGCTACACCGCCGCTGGCAATAATCGGTACGCCGCAGGCACGCGCCAGCGCTGCTGTCGCTTCGGCATTTACACCGCTAAGCATACCGTCACGGCTGATATCGGTAAAGATAATCGTTGCCACGCCGTAGTCTGCCATTTTTTTGGCAAGCTCGGTTGCGGCAACGCCACTGCCCTCACCCCAGCCTTCGATAGCTACATCACCGTTTTTCGCATCAATGCCGACAGCGATATGTCCGGGATATTTGGCGCAGGCCTCTTTGACAAGCTCAGGATTCTTTACGGCAGCGCTGCCCAAAATCAGGCGCTCCACGCCCAGCTCCAGCAGTCTTTCTACTGCCTGCAGATTGCGGATACCGCCGCCAAGCTCCACCGGAATTTTTACAGTTTTGAGGATACGCTCAATCACAGACAGGTTTTTGCCTTCGCCCGCCAGTGCACCGTCAAGATCAACAAGATGCAGCCATTCGGCACCGCAAGCCGCCCATTTGGCAGCCATTTCCGCCGGGTCATCGGCAAAAACAGTTTCCGCATCAAAGCGTCCCTCCGTCAGACGCACGCAGCGTCCACCACGGATATCTATTGCAGGATATATAATCATAATTTTCCCCTCATAATTCAACAAAATTTTTCAGCAGGCGCATGCCGACTCTACTCGACTTTTCCGGATGGAACTGAAAGGCCTGTACCTTACCGCGTCCTACAGAAGCAGTAACCTCCATGCCATAGTCACAGACCGAGGTAATAATGCTTCTGTCCTCCGGCTCCGCATGAAAGCTGTGCACAAAGTAAACGTATTCACCCTCCGCACCCTCTAAGAGCGGGGACGGACTACGCAACTCCAGCTTATTCCAGCCCATATGCGGAATCTTCAGCTCGGTATGCAGCAAGCGCACCTGACCTTTGAAAAAGCCCAGCCCCTTAACTCCCGGCGCTTCGTCACTGCCCTCAAATAAAAGCTGCATGCCCAGGCAGATGCCGAGAAAAGGCTTGCCGCTGTGCAGGCTGTCCATAATCACAGGAATCAGGCCTGACTTTTCCAGGTTTGCCATGCAATCGCCAAAGGCTCCCACACCAGGAAGCAGAATTTTTTCAGCCTGCGCAATCACAGCAGCATCGCTCGTCACCACAGGCTCTGCGCCGATGGAGCGCAGTGCATTCTGCACGCTGTAAAGATTGCCCATGCCATAATCTATAATCGTTATTTTTTTACTCATATATTTTCCCTCATGCTAACTCAAAACACGTGTGATGCAGCCGGTGCTTTATAACACGCATTAAAGTGTCCCCTTGCTGCTCATAACACCATGCACACGGCTGTCAAAGGCTACTGCCTCGGCCAACGCTCTAGCAAAGCCCTTGAAAATCGCTTCGATGATGTGATGCGTATTCTTGCCGTAAAGCACGCGGATGTGTAGCGTGAGGCCTGCCTGCATTGCCAAAGCGCGGAAAAATTCCTCCGTCATTTCGGCATCGTAAATTCCAAGCTGTACCTTAGGAATATCCGCATAAAAAACAAGATATGGACGGCCGCTGAAATCCAGGCACACCTGCACCAGCGCCTCATCCATCGGCAAAAAGCAGTTGCCGTAACGGTGAATGCCTGCCTTATCGCCCACAGCCTCCTTCAGTGCCTGACCGAGTACAATACCGCAGTCCTCCACTGTATGATGGCTGTCAACATCCAAATCACCAACAGCATGCACCACCAGGTCGCTGAAGCTGTGCTTAGCCAAAAGTGTCAGCATATGGTCAAAAAAACCGATCCCGGTATCCACCTCATAGACACCGCTTCCGTCAATATTCAGATCTAATTGAATGTCCGTCTCTTTCGTCTTTCGGACTTCACTTGAAGTTCGTGCTGTATTCATCCGGGTATTCCTCCTTAATCCTCAAATCTTACTTTAATCGAATTTGCGTGTGCCGTCAACTGTTCACATTCCGCAAACTGTACAATATCCTTATAAACAGGCTCTAATGCCTCTTTTGAATAAGAAATGATACTGGATTTCTTAATGAAGTCATCTACGCTTAACGGAGAGAAAAATTTAGCGGTTCCGTTGGTTGGCAGTACATGGTTTGGACCTGCAAAGTAATCG
>OHKV01000668.1_pt1 | contig 15496 bp, 17 predicted proteins | sample 1568951 | NCBI WGS metagenome assembly OHKV01 (sample SAMEA3879528, study PRJEB24766) | human gut metagenome | biome: human-associated habitat; feature: feces | place: USA | collected 1985/1987
GTGCGGGGGCATCGGGCTGGTATTCCACGGGGAGCCGGTTCAGGCAGAGTTCCTTCTCCGGCACAAAGCCCCGCTCGTCCAGAAAGTAGGTTCCGTTCTGGAGATGGATGCGGTCAAGCTGGGGTTTCCATTCAGGGGTATAGGTTTCGATACGGAGTGCGTCCAGAACCTGCTTCTCCTTCTTGGCAAGGTTGTCGAGCACAAAGTCACGGAGGTCGCTGTGGACTTCGTAGAGCAGTGCGTCCTCGTCCACCTCGCCGTTCTGGTCGAACAGCTTCTGTTTCAGGCACATTATGGGGTGCTTCTCTAAAAGGTACTGGCAGTAAGCGGTTTCACGCACTTTGCCCTTACTGTCTACCCAAGGGCATTCGCATTCTTCCTCTTCTTCCAGTTCGTCCTCATCACGCCAATCTTCGTTCCTCTTTTTCCAGTCGCTCATGCAATCCCTCCCAATACTTCCGTAGCTCGTTTTCGGTCTGCGGGTCCGGGAGCACCGAACAGTCCAGATAATATTCAACGATGTCAAGGTTCTTTATCGCTTCAAGGAAGCAGGGGTGAAGTTCTTCTGTGGGTGACTGCGGTGCGTATCGGACCCGCCAACGCTGCAGACAGCGGTAATAGTCCAGCAGCTGCTGCCGGACGGTGGGCGGTCTGCGGGGAGCAAGCCGCACCTTGCCGTCGGCAAGTGCCATGCCGAAATCGTTCTTCAACTTTTCCACAGCCTTATAGGGAGAAAGTTGAAAAAGTCTGCCGACAAAATCGATCACATCGCCATCTGCCTGACAGGCGAAACAGTGGAAACGGCTGTCCACCTTCATGCTGGGGTGTTTATCCCCGTGGAAGGGACAGCACATCATGCCGTTCCGGTTTACGGCGAAGCCGTATAGCTCCGCTGCCTGCCGGGTCGAGATGGCGTTTTTTACGTCCGAAAAGACAGAGGTGCTACCCTCCGTCCCAATGGGCGGGGTACAGGCGAAAGGACGAAGCCCGGTGAGGGGCGTGGGTGAGGTTGGGTTTATTCACACATCGATCCGTCAGAGTGTTGTTCATTTGACCTCCTGCTGCGGTACGGCGTGGCTGCGCTCTTCCTTGCGGAAGAAGGCTTCCACGTTTTGTTGTGCGGTGCGGAGTTCACGCAGTTCGATCTGCGCTTTCTTGTAGCGGGTGTAGAACCCGTTTTTCTCCGAGGAAAGGGTCTGATATTCGGCATCCAGCTTTTTGAGGTCCGGCAGTGTTCTGAGCCCGTTGGCCTTGAAATAGGCGCAAGCGGCCTCGTACACAGCAAACTCTGCACGGTGCTGCTCCTTGAACTTGGCGGGATTCCGCACAGTCTGGAGCTTCTGTGCAAGGGGCTTGTACTGCCGATAGACCACAAGATGCCCGCGCAGCTCCTTGAGGGAGACCATGCGGGCATCCAAGTCTTTGACCACCGCCAGTGCATCGTCGTGCTGGGTTTTCAGTTCGGCAATGCGCTGGTTCAGGGTATCTTCGCTGAGCAGCTTCTTCTCCTGCAGGAGACACAAGGTCTGCGACCATCGTTTGAGGTTGAACTTTTTCGCCCAACGCTCATAGCCGATGCCCTTGCCCGCAGCAACGTTCGCCTGAATGTCAACCAGTTTCCTGATTTTATCCGGCTTCTGTTCGCAGGCGGGCTGGATGATGGCGGCAAGCTGGATGTTCTGGGAGAGGGCGGTCAGCACTTGCTCCTTTTCCAGCTTCTTGCTCAGTTTCTTGGCGGTGATGAACTTTGTCCGGCCGGGCGGGCAGTAGCTCAACCGGCCTCGGCTCTCCTTCACGGCGATGCCGTGTTCCTGCATGAGCAATGCAGAAAATTCCTCGAAGGTGGTGGTCTTGTTCAGCACAGCGTAGATCTGCTTTCGCAGCTTGTCCAGCTCGGTCTGGTAGACGGTCTGGGTGGGCTGCTGCCCTTCGGCGGCAAGTTTGGCGTTGGCATGGTCGAGGCGGCGTTGTCCGCGCCGCTGCGCCCAATACTCGCGCTCCGAAACATGGTCGCCTTGAGCTTCCAGCAGATTGATCTGGTTCAGATCGGCTTGCTCGCACATTTCCATGACAGCGACACGGAGGTGCCGGAGCATGGCAGAGGTGCAGCGGTGCTTCTTGCCCGCTTCCCAGTCGCACGGCTTGTCCATGAAGGGCTGCCGTTCCACGGTGCGGACACGCAAGCTGCCGATGACGATGTGGACGTGGATGTTCCCGGCACTGTTGTGACCGTCCGGGTGGGTGCAGACGATGGCGGGATGACCGGGGAAGTTGTCCTTGCAGAACTGCAAGCCAAGGGCTTGTGCCTTCTCCATGGTCAGGCCGTTCTCTACTGCGTCCTTCGGGTCGAAGCTCACAATGTAGTGATGGGTCTTCACGTCCTCCCGCCCGCCGTTCTTGCCGTACTTGCGGTTGGCAATCAGGCAGGCCATAGCAAACGAAGATTCGCCGCACTCAAGGGTGTCGAGCAGGTACGAATCCCGCAGCTTGGGTCTGCCCTTCTCGTCCAGAATGGGCAGACCAGTGTACTCGTTGTGCTGAAAGGTGAGATAGCTTTCGGCGGCGGCATAGTTAGAGTTCTTCGAGCTTAAATGCTTGATGGTTGCCATACAGTTCACCAACCGTTTCTTCGGCTTTCAGCCGAAAGTTCGTGAGTGCGGACAGTTCCTCCAGAATTTGCGCCCGGAGCTGCTCGGTGTCTTTGCCGCCGGAGTTGAAGTGCCGTGCAAGGCCGTGCAAGCTGGTTGAGGTTGCTTCCTACCTTGCTGCACTGGGCAGACAAGGCGGCAAGCGCCGCCAGTGCATCCTCGCCGCCCTGCGCCACCACAACGGTGTGCTTGACATTCACGCCGTACAGGACGCGGCGGACGAGTTCGGATTGGGTGAGGTGGAGTTCTTTGCAGGCGTATGCGATCCGCAGTTTTTCTTCTGCGGTCACCCTGACTTTGATGATGTGTGTCTTTCGTTTTTGCGGCGTGTCATTGCGGTTCTTCTTTGCGTGTACGTTCGGACTTTTCATTTCAGCCATATTCGACCTCCTGTGAAAATGATAAATGCCCGCTCCGGGATGGAGAGGGCTATGTAATGCGACACGCCGCATTCGCACCAACGGTGCGAAGCTGGAGCAGGGTTTGGGGAAGGCACTCCCCAACAAGTGGCAGACCATGTGACAGAACATTTTCAAGCATTGAAAATTTGTGGCCACAGGTCGATACTTGCTTTCGCCCTTTCCGTGCAACACTGAAAATTTCAGAAGTCGAACCGCAATGCACGTTGAAAATTTTGCAGAGCAAAACGTGTGAAAAGGCAAAGCCCCTGCTCATGGTCACCGTTCACACCGAACGCAGTTCCTGCCCCTGTTTTGCAGCGGCGTTGTCCGGCTCGCCCACAGAAAGCGTGAGGTCATGGCGCAGTATCTCGTTCAGACGGCTTATGTAAGATTCAAGGTACAGTATGAAGAAAGCCGGACGCAGTGCGGACACTACAACCTGCTTCTTTCAAGCACAAGAATAACACTTTACAGTTGTACAGTCAACAACTAAAAACAAATTTTGGAAGATTGAACAACTACATAAGATTTTATTTGTGAAAAAGAAAAATACCGCCCACGCAGCGCAGCGATGGATTTTGTCGGGTGAATCGGCGGCAAAATGAATCGGGTGTGTTGCGGGACGGTAAAAATCTTCATGGGGAATAAATCCTCGCCGCTCTGTACTTTTCTACAAAATTGGTGGGATTTGCGATAAAGGGTATCATGGATTGCAGCGAGCGTCAAGATGGTTTTGCAAATTTTATTGCAGTAAAGCAGTGATAGTAAGACTTATACAAATCAAAACACCGCCCGATTCTGGTGAAGGAGAACCAGAATTGAACGGTGCAAATGGAAGAAGGAGAAAAGCGTAGAAAATCAGACGATGCAATCTGGGAGCAGCGCATGGAGCTGTGTCAGCAGTTCTTCGCAGGAATCGGAATAAATCACAAGGGTAAGCGGATTGCTCAGGTCGAGACTGTAAATGCCAAGCAGGGATTTGGCATCAATGGTATATCGCCCGGAGACTAAGTCCATCTCATAGGGATATTTGGACAGCAAATCTACAAAGTCCTTGACCTGATCGACCTGCCGCATTCTGATCTGTAATTTTGTCATAGGGTATCCTTTCTTTTACATCAGTGGGATAGAGGCAATGCAGTTCTGAATTTCCACCATGGAGGGCATTGCAGGGATTGCGCCGCCCTTTGTCGTGGTCAGACTGCCTGCTGCATTGCCGAAGCGGACGATTTCTTCAAGCTCAAATGCAGGGAGGGTACGCAAATCCTCCGCAGCTTTTCTCCGCAGCTGGTAGTGAATTGCGCCCATGAAAGCATCGCCTGCACCCGTCGTGTCCACGGTAGGCACATCATAGGTGGGAAGATGCCCTGCGCCCACAGCGTTCCGGTAATAAGCACCCTTTGCACCCAGCGATACCAGCACAAGAGATGGCCCCATTTCGAGCAGGGCTTGTGAGCCGCGGGCAAGGTCGCTTTCGTTTGTGATAAGCTGCATTTCTTCCTCGGAAACTTTCAGAAGATCCGCCAGCGTGACACCTTCCTGCATCTGGACAACGGCATCTGCCGGGTGCTCCCACAGAAGCGGACGGTAATTGGGGTCAAAGCTGACCAGCTTGCCCTGCTGCCGTGCATACCGCGCAGCTTCCAACGTGGCGGTGCGGCTCGGGTCGGAGGTCAGAGAGACAGAGCCAAAATGGAAGATGGCAGCATCGTCAATCAGATTCCTGTTGACTTCTGCCGAAGTCAGCATCACATCGGCACCGGGGTTCCGGTAAAAGGTAAAGGAGCGGTCTCCCTTGCTGTCAAGCTGTACGAAGGCAAGGGTCGTGGGAATCTTTTCGTCAATCACCAGACCGGACACATCAATGCTGCTTTCCACAAGGGTCTGGCGGAGAAAATCGCCAAATCCGTCTTTGCCGACTTTTCCGATGAATGCTGTTTTGCCGCCCAGACGGGCATTCATGGCAAGGACATTGGCGGGTGCACCGCCGGGATTCCGGGCAAACAATTCGATGCCCTGTGCATTGGTTCCGTTCGGGGTAAAGTCGATCAGGCTTTCTCCCAAAGCTACAACATCAAACATGGTATCACCTCAACCTGTTTTTTTAGCGTTCAGTTCGGACATAATCTGGTTATACGAACGCTTACTGATTCGGTAGAAGAACAGGACAATCGCTGTTATCAGCCACAGCACACCGGGAAGCAGCGAGAATGCATAGTGCATCGCATTCTGCACGGCAGCATTCTGCACCTGATTGGGGGCAAAACTCAATGCACTCAGCACACCAGCCAGCGCAGAGGTGCCAATCGCCATGCCCAGCTTGTTCCCCAGTGAAACGAATGCGTACTGGAAACCATCGTTGCGGACACCGGTTTTCCACTCGCCATACTCCACGCAGTCTGGAACGATGGCGTAGATGGCGGTATTGAATCCGCAGAAGAAGAACTGGGACAGTGCAGCGAATGTATAGAACGGAATGGGAGAAGAAACTGCACTGAAGAAATAGAGCGCAATCAGGGAAACGCCGGTTCCGGCAGCGAAAAGGGAAGCGGTGTGCCCTTTGTTGCCCAGCTTTTCAAACACGAAGGGGAATGTCGCAGCACCCAGAATGGAGGGAACGATCAGGATCATCGAGTAGATGGTAAACAGATTCTCGTTGCCTTCCACATATTTGAAGTAATAGAGCAGGTCGGCATTGCGGCCATACAGCGTCACACCGAACAGGAACTGACCCGCCAGTGCAATCAGGTAGGGCTTGTTCTGAAGCGCTGCATCCAACTGCTTTTTCAGTGAGACTTTTTCCCGCTCCGGGGGCTGGACGACCTCTTTGGTTTTGGCGAAACAGAACCAGTGACAGAGGGTGAAGATACCGCCGTAAAGGACGGTCACCAGAAGATATCCCCGTGCTGCATTATCACCGCCAAAAGCAGAGATCAAAGGCAGGGTGATGATGTTGATGATATTGATGGCGATCATGGCACAGACGGAGCGGGAGGTGTTGATTTTCGCACGCTCCTCGATGTTCTGGGTCAGGGTGCCGCAGAGCGTACCATAAGGGATGTTCACGCAAGTATAGCCCAGAACCAGTACACAGTAAGTAATGTACATATACAGGCTCTTAGCACTGTCTGACCATGTGGGGTGCGCCCAGAACGTCAGCACGAGCACCACAGCAGTTGCCGGTGCGCCGAACAGCAGCCATGGACGGTAGCGTCCCCAGCGGGAACGGGTGCGGTCGCTCAGCGAACCGATTACGGGGTCATTGATGGCATCCCAGAAGCGGGAGACCAGCATCAGGAGGGACACTGCCGCCATGCTGATGCCGCAGACATCGGTGTAAAAAATCATCAAGAAGTTGCCAACGAACATCCAGCTGAAGTTGCAGCCCACATCGCCCATGCCGTAAGCGATTTTACTGATCAGAGGGATTTTGATGTTCGTATCCTGCTGTTTCGGCTCTGCTGTGTAACTCATACGGCGCGCTCCTTTCTCCTCTTGACGCGATGCTTATAATTTCTGGCAGAACTCTATTCTCTCTTTATTCGGGCCTTCGACCATGAAAAAGCGAACACCGTTTTCCCAGAACGGCAGTGACTGGATGCTGGAATGCAGCAGGTGCATCTCTGCCTCTTTTGCCGCAGCAAAGGCGGCTTCGATATCGGTCGTTGCCAGAGCTACATGGTCGATTGCTCCGGCCTTTTCCGCCGCACGATGGTTTTCATAGGTTTCGATCATCAGATCGCCAAGCTGAAGAAACGCAACGCGCTCCTCGGCGGCTTTGTTCACCGTTTCCAGCGCAGAAACAAACCCCAGCTTCTTGTAAAATGCAATGGTCTTGTCGAGATCATTTGTTGGGATGCCAATGTGCGCCACACCGGTCAGAACCTGCGGAAAGCTCATACCTTCGTTTCCTCCGCAATCTTCACCACTGCTTTGACGATGTTGGCCTTGTCCGAAATGCTCTTGTCCATGGCATTCTGGATGTCGTCAAAGTCAAAGATGTTGGTCACAATGCCCTTCAGATTGATTTTGCCGGAAGCAACGGCATCGATCGCCATGGGGTAAATGTGGCGATAACGGAACACGGTCTTGAAGGTCAGTTCCTTGTCCAGTGCAAGGCTCATAGGCAGGGTCATCTCGCCGGATTTGGAGTAACCAACCAGAACGATGTTTGCGCCCTTCTGCGCCATCTCAATGGCCTGACGGGTAGTGATTTCTGTGCCAGCAGTCTCGATAACGAGGTCGCAGCCCAGACCATCGGTCAGGTCGAGAATCATCTGGACAGCATCCTTTTCGCGGCTGTTGATCACACCGTCTGCACCCAGTTCAAGAGCCTTATCCAGACGCTTCTGCATGATATCTACAACGTAAACACGGGAAACACCCTCGGCTTTCAGCGCCATCATGGAGACCAGACCAATGCAGCCTGCACCCATGACCACCGCAGTCTGACCGGCATGAGCACCGCCCTGATTGGCGGCGTGGAAACCAACGGCCAGAGGCTCGATCAGCGCACCTTCCATGGTGCTTACGTTGTCCGGCAGCTTGAAGCAGAGGTTTGCTTCATGTGCCACATACTCCTGAAAAACACCGTCTACCGGCGGGGTAGCGAAGAACACGACATCCGGGCAGAGGTTGTATTTGCCCTCACGGCAGAACTTGCAGTGACCGCAGGTCTTGCCCGGCTCCAGCGCAACGCGGTCGCCGACTTTCAGATGCTTGACAGCACTGCCAACTTCCACGACTGTGCCGCCCGGCTCGTGGCCCAGCACGAACGGTGGCTTGACCACATAATTGCCGATTGCACCCGTTTCATAGTAGTGCATATCGCTGCCGCAGATGCCAACGTATTCCAGCTTGACAAGAACTTCGTCCTCTTTGGGTGTGGGGATCGGGCGGGTGGTGTAGCCCATCTTGCCGATGCCGTTCATGACTGCAACTTTCATTGTGCCTTTCATAATATGACCTCCGTTTTTATTTGTTTATTGACTTTTATAAAGTGTTTATGAATGTGACTACAAATTAACACACCGCACAACCAAAGTCAAGCCCTTTTTCGCGGATTCGGAGAACTGCACAAGGAAAAAGCGGCGGAATTGTGCAAAAAATCGAGGACGGCAGGTGCCGTCCTCGATGGGAAGGTTTATAGGTTCTGAATAAAGGCTTCGATATGGAGCAGAGCGGCTCCCAGCGCAGAGGCTTCCAGCCTATAGCGGCTGAACTTCAGGTAGGAACTGTCCGGCTCAAACGTATTACGCTCGACCAGCATTTCCCGGAGCGGTTCGCCAAACTCTGCCAGAAAGCCGCCAACGTAGCCGCCAACAATTACATCACAGTCGAAGGTCATGCGCAGATTATTGACTGCTACAGCAAGGTAAGAAAGGTATTCATTCCATGCCGTTTGCAAAGCTGCATTGCCGGAGCGCAACCCGTCAAAGAATAGTGCAAGATTTCCGTCGGTCAGCTGGGAGAGGACTTTTGCAGAGCAATAGGCATCCAGACAGCCCTTTTTTCCGCAGTAGCAGGGGCGGCCATCGGGAACGAGCGTGTTGTGCCCGAACTCTCCGGCACGAAGATGGTCGCCGCCATAGAGCGCTCCACCGGTCAGAATCGCACCGCCGACACTGTTGCTCAGAGAAAGGTAGACAAGGCTGCGGGGAGATTCGAGGTCGCGCACTTCAGCAAGTCCGGCAGCGTTCGCGTCGTTGATGAACCGGCAGGAGAACGGGATGTAACGGCTGAATTCTTTGGTAGGAACATTCCGCAGACCCAAGGCATGAGAGTAAACCAATGTCTGCCCCTCTTTGTCCAGAATACCGGGCAGCGAAATGCCGACGCCCAAGATTTTTTCGACCGGGCAGCCCTCTTTTTCAATCAGCCCCTGCACGATTCCGGCAAGCATTTCCGCATAGGTGTCCGACCGCTCATAAAGACGCTTTTTACGCTCATAGTGGAGAAGGTTACCGGACAGATCGACCAGAACTGCTCCGACATGATTCTGGGTGATCTCCAGTCCGACCGCAAGTCTGGCATTCCGCACGGGAGCAAATGCTCTCGCCTTGCGCCCACCGGTAGATTCAAAGGTGCCGACCTCCTGCACCAGTCCCATCGCCATCAGTTCTTTGACATTCTGCAATACGGTCGGCCAGCTGTTGTTGACTTTTGCCGCAAGCTCCGGCTGCGAGATTCGGTCGCAGGAAAAAATGCTGCGAATCGTTCGGATGCGGTTGATTTTTTTAACATCACGGTTATTTGCGCCGCTGCCGGTCATGGGCTCACTCACCTCCAAGAGCAGATTCAACATTTGAAAGAAGATTTATAAAGCTCTTTCTTATTATAGAGAATCTGGCGAGATTCTGCAAGGGAAACATTTACAAAAAAGCGTTAGCCGAAAAGAGCGAGTTGCTTATGGATAAGAAGCGATGCTACCAGCTTATGGCAAACCATAGGTCGGTGGGCACCGTGTTCTTTATAGGGACTTAATCTTCCAGCCTGCCGTGGTCGCATCCCAGCGAGAGATAGTGCTCCATCTCTCCTCCCAGCACAAGCTGAGCGTACTCCAAGGGCTTATGGTAGAGCAGCCAGTCAAGTTCTGCCCGTTGTTTCGGGGTGTTGCCGTACTCGTCCTCCACGGCGATGCAGTCGATGGCAAGAGTGGTGCCATCCTCGAACCGAGCTTCCACCCGGTTGGTGTCCATATTGAAGCGGCAGGAAAGCAGTTTGTTCATGGTGAACCTCATTTCTATATCAAACAGTGTCTGTTCGGATGTCCTAAACCCTGCCATAAAACCGGTGGTTGATTTGTCCATTGGGCTTTGTTTTGCCCGTCTGCACATTTTTGCACACTTTTTGCACACCTGAATAGCTGGATAACGGTTGCAAAGTATTACACTGTATGCAAACAATGCGGTGTGTGCAAAGGCGTGTTTTGCGATGATGCGATAAAAATAATGCTTCTTCGAACTTTTGAAATTTGACGAATGATGCACCTTGGATTCTTTTAATCAGAGGGCCAGGGAATCGAGTTCCCTCGAGCGCACCAAAGAAAATTTGTAATTAACCGTTAAAAGACCATAACAAAGCTGCACGGGGGAGCTTTGTTATGGCAGAATGCGGAAAGCTGGATATAATCTCTGGGCACAAGGCTGTTTGCCTTTGCAGTTTCCACAATGCTGTAGATCACTGCGCTGGCCTTTGCACCGGCAGGCGTGTCGCTGAACAGCCAGTTCTTTCTGCCGACAGTAAAGGGACATATCTGGTTTTCTGCACGGTTGGAGGGCTGCTTCTCCATGGAGTTCTGCTTGCTGCGTTTCTGTATTTTTCAGACTGCTCTCAAAAATACATTTTTATGGTACTATTTTCTCACTTTGGAGAGAGCGGGGAAAGACATGGTTTCATTAGGCGGTTCAGAACGGATTGCAGAGGAGTATCTTATTAAAATTTTTGAGGCACTTTTTTGTGCAATCACGATATTATCGTGAGCTTTTTCCTGTCGAAAAAGAGAAAATGATGTCTGAAATGATCTGGTTGTTGACAAATCGACAAAATAACCGGTATTATGAACATATAGCATCCCCTTGGAGAAGCCGTTTCGTTAGATTGAAAATGCCGGTGACAGGAGAAGACTATGATGAAACAGATGTCGAAATGTACTACAACGATTTTTGCCAGCATCCTGATTGCGCTTTGTCTGACGAGTTGTACGCCTGAAAAGGTTGTGGAAGTGGTTCGGGAAGTTGAGACAGTGCGCGAAGTAGTCATAAGGGAAGAACCGAGAGAGAATATAATCCTGGAAGATGAACTGGTCGCCATGATGAATGATCATTTCTATGGGATAAATAGCCTGATCCAACGCTTTGAAACGAACAGAGAAGTGGCTGCGATGGCGGAAAACGTTGCAAAAATGAACGGTATTCGGACTGCGATTCGAGGCGGTGCGCATTTGGATACCGTGTCAGACGAGTTGAGCCAGGAACTGGTGAAAAACGGCGATGCGAATGCCTATTATGTTTCGTATTTCAAAAACGTTGCGTATGAAAGTGAGTATTATGAATCGATAAAAAGACGGTTGATTCTGGAAGAAATTAACGATCATGTGGTTCAGTTAGAACCGACTGAGTGTACGTTTGAAAGTGCAAAAGTTCAGGTCGGATTTGTGAGCGTACAGATCGACGAAATGACCTATGGAATCATTGTATTTCAGATACCGACAGTAAGACCAGCAGAAGCAGAAACGACCGGTATGTTTTCATAATGATTTTTGCATTCTGACATAGAAAACGTCCCCGTGCAGTTTTGATATCCTGCACGGGGACGTTTTGTGATCTTTTTATTTCCTCATTTCCGCATTCACCCATTCCCGCACGCGGTCAGGCCGGTTGGTGACGATGCAGTCAGGGCCAAGGGGCAGCAGGGAACGGACTGCGTCCTGGGTGTCCACGGTCCAGAACGCGGCCTGGATGCCCATGGCGTGGAGCTGGTTCACGAGATCGGGGTTGGAATAGGCGGTGTGGTACTCGCAGCTGACGATGTCCACAGGGAAATCCAGCGTTTTGATGTAGGCAGCCACATCCGCCTGCTCCTCCAGATGGCCGATGACCTGCTCCACGGTCTCGCCGGGGAAGTTGGCACGGAGCATATCGACCTTGTCGGCCACAGTGCGGTAGATGAGATTGTTCCGCAGGTCGATGCAGTTTTCCTCGCTGAAGGGCTCATCCATGCTGTTCACAAGGCCCAGATCCTTCCACACCACCGGCGGAGGCAGCACCATGCTGAGGAAAGCGCCGTAGGTCAGCGCACCTACCTTCAGCTCAGGCATCAGCTGCTTTGCCTGCCGCAGCTGAGAGTGGTGGAAGGAGATGAGGGTGAGCCGATCGGTGAGCCCGGCGGCGCGGACCGCATCCAGCACCTGGGGCACAAAGTCGGGGTCGTCCTCCAGTGGGCTTTTCAGTTCCAGCTGTACCTGCGTGCCCTCCATGCCGGCGCAGAGCTCCAGCGCTTCCTGCAGCGTGGCAATCCTCTCGTTGGCGTAGATGGCATCTTTCCAGCTGCCGAAATCCAGAGCCTTCAGCTCGCCCATGGTCAGGTCGTAGATCTGGCCGGAGATGTCGGTGTGCATGTCCACCATATAGTCGTGGTGGATGACCAGCTCGTTGTCGTAAGTCTTCTGTACATCCATTTCCACGCCGTCCGCGCCGATCTCCATCGCCTTGCGGAAGGCGACCAGCGTGTTCTCAGGGGCCAGATAGGATGCACCGCGGTGCGCAATGATTTGGGGTGTCGTCATCTTGTGCTATGATTCCTTTCCTCACAGTTGGCTCAGGCCAGATCTTCGCCGTCGGAGGCGATGACCTTTTTATACCAGTAGAAACTATCCTTCCGGCTGCGGGTCAGCGTGCCCTTGCCCTCGTTGTCCTTGTCCACATAGATGAAGCCGTACCGCTTCTTCATCTCGCCGGTGGAAGCACTGACCAGGTCGATGGGGCCCCAGGTGGTGTAGCCCAGCAGGGGCAGGCCATCCTCGTTGATGGCCTTTTCCATCTGCTCAATGTGGGCCCGCAGGTAGTCGATGCGGTAGGTGTCGTGGATGGAACCATCTGCTTCCACCTTGTCCACCGCACCCAGACCGTTCTCCACGATGAAGAGCGGTTTCTGGTAGCGGTCATACAGGCTGTTCATGGTGATGCGCAGACCCACCGGGTCGATGGCCCAGCCCCAATCGCTGGCCTTGAGGTAGGGGTTCTTGACGGCATCCATGATGGCATTGCCGCTGGCCTTGTTCATCAGTTCGGGGTCCACAGTGGCGCAGCGGCTGGAATAGTAGCTGAAGGAGATGAAGTCCACAGTGCCCTCTTTCAGCAGCTGCTCGTCGCCCGGCTCCATCTGCAGGGCAATGCCTGCACGTTCCATCCGTTTTTTGGCCCAGACAGGGTATTCGCCGCGGGACTGGACATCAATGAAGAAGTAGTTGTCGCGGTCGGCCTCGGCAGCGGCCTGCACATCGGCAGGGGCGCAGGTGCGGGGGTAGAACTGCCCTGCCGCCAGCATACAGCCCACCATGGCGTCCGGCATTTTTTCGTGCGCCAGCTTTACTGCCTTTGCGCTGGCCACCAGCTCGTGATGGGCGGCCTGATACTTGACCTGCTCCACATTTTCGCCGGGGTAGAACACCAGCCCTGCGCCGGTAAAGGACAGGTGCAGCAGCATGTTGATCTCATTAAAGGTGAGCCAGTACTTCACCTTGCCTTTGAAGCGGTCGAACAGCACCTCGCAGTAGTGGACATAGGCGTCCACCATGCGGCGGTCTTTCCAGCCGCCGTATTTTTTGATGAGGGCAATGGGAGTGTCAAAGTGACAGATGGTGACCAGCGGCTCGATGCCGTACTTATGGCACTCGTCAAAAATGCTGTCGTAGAAGGCCAGTCCTGCCTCGTTGGGCTGGGCGTCATCGCCGTTGGGCAGGATGCGGGTCCATGCAATGGACAGCCGGAAGCACTTGAAGCCCATCTCTGCAAACAGGGCAATGTCCTCTTTATAATGGTGATACAGGTCAATGGCCTCGTGGCTGGGGTAGAAATGTGCGTCATCGCAGCCCAGCATTTCCATATAGCCCGTTGCCACCGGAAAACGGTCCGGGCCGAAGGGGGTCACGTCCACCGTTGCCAGACCCTTGCCGTCTGCCTGCCATGCACCCTCGCACTGGTTGGCAGCGGTAGCGCCGCCCCACAAAAAGCCCTTGGGAAATTTGCCCATACTCTTTACCTCCTTGTTTACTTTTGCGCCCCTGCGGAGCGCAGATATACTCATACTACTATAATACCGCAACCGGCGGCGCTTGTCCATGACTGCATTTTGCAAAGGTGCGTGCATTTGGGAATAAAGTACGACTTTTATCGTCAAAACGCCGAAATTTCCTGCTGTTTTTTGCGCACTTTTCACGATAAAAACACAAAACTTGCCCATTTTTCTTTTATTCTGTTCCTTTTAAACCGCGCGGCAGTATGGTAGAATAATAGGGTAAGAACTGCGCTGCGCTGCTGCGCTGCTGAGAACATGGAAAAATGGAGTGTTTGATTATGACTGAGTTCAAACCCATCAAAGAAGGCAAAGTCCGCGAGATCTACGACAATGGCGACAGCCTGATCATGGTTGCCACCGACCGCATTTCTGCGTTTGACGTCATCCTGAAAAACAAGGTCACCAAAAAGGGCACCGTGCTCACCCAGATGAGCAAGTTCTGGTTTGATTACACCCGCGATCTGCTGCCCAACCACATGTTGAGCGTGGATGTGCAGGATATGCCGGAGTTCTTCCGCCAGCCCCAGTTCACCGGCAACAGCATGATGTGCCGCAAGCTGACCATGCTGCCCATCGAGTGCATCGTGCGCGGCTACATTACCGGCAGCGGCTGGGCAAGCTACCAAAAGACCGGCAAGGTGTGCGGCATCCAGCTGCCCGAAGGCCTGCAGGAGTCCGATAAGCTGCCCGAGCCCATCTACACCCCCTCCACCAAGGCAGAGATCGGCGACCACGACGAGAACATCTCCTACGAGCAGAGCATCGACGTGCTGGAAAAGCTGTTCCCCGGCAAGGGCGAGGAGTACGCCACCAAGCTGCGTGACTACACCATCGCGCTGTATAAGAAGTGCGCTGAGTATGCCCTCTCCCGCGGCATCATCATCGCCGACACCAAGTTTGAGTTCGGTCTGGATGAGGAGGGCAATGTCATCCTCGGCGACGAGATGCTGACCCCCGATTCCTCCCGCTTCTGGCCGCTGGAGGGCTACGAGCCGGGTCACAGCCAGCCCTCCTTCGACAAGCAGTTCGTCCGCGACTGGCTGAAGGCCAACCCTGACAGCAACTACGACCTGCCGCAGGATGTCATTGACAAGACCATTGCCAAGTATCTGGAGGCCTACGAGCTGCTCACCGGCAAAAAGCTGTAAGATCGATCGTATAAACGTACAAAAAATGCTTCCGTGCGGCGCACGGAAGCATTTTTTGTTTCACTCACTCAGCTCCGCGCTTTCCTCGGAAAAAGCTTCGGACTCTGCCGTTTCTTCGTTTTCTTCGTCCAGCAGGTACTGCACCTCGGTCTGCTTTGCCATCTGGTCAGCTGTCCAGTCCAGCTGTGCAATGCCGTCCAGCTCCAGCGTGTACTGCTCCACCCGCTGCAGCGTACCAGCGGTAAGGCTCTGGCCCGGGTCGTTGTCCGGCGCCCATGCGATCCGCAGCTCGTCCGGCAGTGCACTGCACTGCTGCACGGCATCGGTCACGCTGCGGCAGTCCTGCGCAAAGGCCTGTACGCTGTCATAGCCGCCAAACAGCTCCACAGTCAGGCTGTATAAAATCCTGAGCCTGCAATGCTGCAGCACGCAGAAAAGAAGCCCCATCCTCTGAATAATCAGACGATGGGGCTTCTACTTATTTACGCGAGTAGCGAGAAAA
>OHKV01000681.1_pt1 | contig 15216 bp, 16 predicted proteins | sample 1568951 | NCBI WGS metagenome assembly OHKV01 (sample SAMEA3879528, study PRJEB24766) | human gut metagenome | biome: human-associated habitat; feature: feces | place: USA | collected 1985/1987
CCCGGCAGACTTGTCTTTCCGTGTCCTCCCGCAAGCATGGTATCACCCGTAAAAATTATGCCTTTTATATTATCCGGTTCATTTGAATCACCAACCTGATATATTGTATTTTCAGCATCCATATATTTGGCAGCTGTATCTTTGTTTTCATCTGTTCTGTGTCCCGTGCTGTTTTTAAAATCAATCTTAAATGCAGCAGAACCCGGTGTGTGCCCCGGTAAAATCATGGTTTCAAATCTTATATCATCAAGCCAGATTTCATCACCCTCTCCTAATAAAACAGATGGATATACGGCTTTATAAGACACTTCAACATATGGTCTTTCATTTATCAGTTCTTCATCAAGAAGACGCGGTGCATCAATCCTGCTGATAACTACAGGAATATTATACTTTTCTTTCAAAGCACCAAGTGCAAGTATGTGGTCCGTATGCCCATGCGTCACCAGAATATACTGTGGCTTCAGCCCATTTTTACTGATATTATCAATTATCTTTTCTGCATCATCCGCCGGGTCAATAATCAGGCAGTTATTCGTCCTGATATTGTATACAATATAACAATTAGTAAAACATGCACCAAGAACAAGCCTTATTATGCCGATATTATCTGATAGCACTGCATCGCTGATATCTTCCTTTACATAACCTGCAAATTTTGCTTTTTCTATCTTTTCTATTGTATCGTTATTTGCATGTTCTTTTAGTTTTTCAGTCACTTTACTAAATGCCGCCTCTTTTTCACCATAAGAGAGCTGCAACTCATATTCTAACGGCAGCCATGTTCTTATATCAGCCTCGTTATGCTGGATAACCGCCTCCATCCTGTCAAGTGCCTTATACAGTTTGGCTTCAGTTGTAACCTGCTCTTCCATCTCTTTAAACAGTTCATGAAGTTCTTTTTTATACGGCTTTGGCAGTTCATCTATCCAATTTTCAACTATTTTCTCTTCTTTAAGGCTGTCTTTTTCTTTCTTTTCAAATGTCGGAATGTCGCCTGTGAACGCCTCCCCGATATCGTGAAACATACACATTCGGATTACCTTATCTATGTCTGCATCTTTAAACTCATCCTTCATAAAATAAGCCATAAGTGTAAGCCTGTAACAGTGCTCAGCAACACTTTCACGTCTTCCAGATGAAAGCCATGAATGTCTTGTATTATTTTTTAGTTTTTCAGTCAGATGCATTATTTCAAAATATTTTTCAAGATTCATAATACTTCTCCCTTTTGATTAATCTGTTGAAATGTTATGTGTTTGATGATTTTTATAAATTTAAATAATATGTTGAGTTTAATATAAATTTATATAATATGCTGTGATTCCAGATATGCAAGGAAGCCTTCACAGCCTTCCACAACATCCCTATATGTATCAACGAAATTGCCTGAATACCACGGGTCAGCAATACTGCTGCCTTTGCGGTCTGTATAATCCAGAAGAAGCTTTATTTTGTTATCTGTGTCAGGTCCTGTAATTCTTATTGTATTGCGTATATTGCTGCTGTCCGCACACAAAAGATAATCATAGTAATTGTAATCCTGCTTTGTGACCTGTCGTGCCCGCTTGCTGCTGAAATTGGTATACGCAGTCTTTCCAATTCCGTGTTTTTTTAGTTCTGTCTGTGCCGGCGGATATATAGAATTGCCTTTGCCATTCCATATCTCCTCGGTCGATGTCGCCGCCGATGCTATATCAAATTTATCTTTTATGCCACGCTTCTCAACCATGTCTTTTAAAATAAATTCAGACATCGGTGAGCGGCAGATGTTGCCGTGGCAGATGAATAATATTTTTATCATTTCACTAATCTCCTTGAAAATCCAGCATTCATGCCAGTTTGTCGGCATTTCTGTGGCATTGTGAAATGAAGCTTTCTTGGTATAAATCCGCTTAATTTGGTATAACTTTTCCATCAAGTGTCATAAAATTTGTCATAAATTCAAAATTCATATGACACGCTTACCAATTAGCAACCTTCTTCATTTCCTCCTCGGCATCTTCAAACTTAACATGAGTATAGGTATTCAATGTTACGCTGATATCCGAATGTCCCATAATATATTGAAGTGTCTTTGGATTCATGCCGCTTTTTGCCATATTTGAACAGAACGTGTGCCTGCATACATGTGGCGTAATAATAGGCATCTGTACTTTGTAAATACTGTTATACTTTTCTCTGATATGCTGAAAGTACTTTTCCCAGTGAAGTGCCACCATTGGCATCTCATTCTTATCCAGATACAGAAATCCGATTTTGCCGTCTATCATCGGCTCTACCTTTGGCTTCTTGCGATTTGCAATAATTCTCTGAAAGCAATCGTAAACATCGTCCGTCATAGGAATCTGCATTACGCCTGCATCCATTTTGGTTTCCTCAATGATATACTCCATATTTCTTTTTCTCTGGAGCTGATGGTCTACATTGATTCTTCGATTTTCAAAATCAATGTCTGAAATAGTGAGTCCCACAAACTCTGAAATACGAAGTCCGGTGTGAAAAAGAATATAAATCCCATCATAATCTCTGCAAAAGTGCTTGTCATTCTTGATAAAGTCAAGAAACTGTCGCTCCTGCTTTCTGGTGATTGCTTCTCTTGTCACACTGTCATTGACCACAACCGTACTTAACTGAAATTCAAAGGGATTACGGCGAATCAAATCATCATCCAACGCCATCTGAAATGCAGGTCTGACTACACCTCTGATGGTATGAATAGAACTATATCCTCTGCCATCATCCTGCAACTTAATCAGCCATGCTTTCGCATCTGACAGTTTTACCTTATCAATCCGCTTCTGCCCAAAGGGTTCCTTTGCAATAATGTTAATGACAAATTTATAGTTTGCCTCCGTATTGTGTCTTACACCACGTTTCTGCGAAACATAGCGTTTAACCAATTCCAATACTGTCATATTGCCGCCATCAGGAACTATTCCATCGGATACCTCCTTCTGCAACAGTTTTTCCTTCTCACGCAGGGATAAATCCTTACGTTTCCCCTTCGGTGTGGCATCTGCTTCGGTCAATCTCCAGCTATACAATGCTTTACGCTTGCCAAATGCATCGGTGTACTTGTAAACATATCTTCCATCTTTATCCTGGCTCTCTCCAGTCCATAGCTTACGGTTTTTATTATCTCGTCTCTCGGACATAATCATCTCTCCTTTCTTCCTTCAAGTAGGAAGAAGAGCCAGGCTATGATATTAACAACTTAACTATACCATAAACCCAGCTCTTCTTCTATCAAAATCTATAATTAGCATCACATCCAATGTGCTTCTTAAATAGCTGTTAAAACTTCATCAATATACCGTTCAAACAACTTTCTCTTTATCTGTGGTCGCGTTCCATTCCATAAAATAAAGTCTGCATCCGGATGCTCATCAATCAGTTTCCTAAGCTTCTTGTCACCAATCCGAAAATACCCTGCCGCTTCTTGTACAGTAAGCGTGTACTTCTTCCAAATTGGTACCTGATTATTCCCTGTTTTCTTTGACTCCTCCATCACATCATCCCCCTTTCCTTCAGAATCTCTTTATCACCTTCTTTCCTGTTACGATAAATCGTTGATAAATTGAAAATGCAGTAAATGCTTTGGCTTTGTTTGGCTTCCATTCGTATCAGATGCTGTCAGCGTTCCGGCTGACCTTTATAAAATGTCAAGACCGAATGTACAAAAAATATTATATAAAAATGTACAGTTAGTCTGTTTGTCTTAAATGATCTTTTAGCCTATATGATTTTCCTGATATGGGCACTACATGTGCATGATGTAATATTCTATCCATGATTGCATTTGCAACTACTGCATCATAAAATACTCCATCCCATTCATTAAAATTCATATTTGTGGTAAGTATTGTGCTTTTCTTTTCATAACGCATATCTATAAGCTGAAAGAATAGGTTTGAATCCTCTTTATTAATCGGCAGATACCCTAATTCATCTATGATAAGAAGACGATATTTACTAAAGTGTTTTAATCTTGCATCCAGGCGGTTTTCCAACTGTGCACGCTTTAATTGCTGCAATAAATCATTACATTTGATAAAGTATGTGCTTGCATGTTTTTTAGCAGCTGCAATACCTATAGATGTTGCAAGATGCGTTTTTCCAACGCCGCTGGGTCCTAAAAACACGATATTTTCATTCTTTTCCAGAAAACCAAGGCTTGCAAGTTCCCTCATTTCCTGTTCGTTTACACTTGGTTGAAATTCAAAATCATAATCCTTTAGTTCTTTTACAAAAGGAAATGCTGCAGCCTTTATCATAGATCTGGAGGCATTCTGTTCTTTGAAATCAGCTTCATAACTGCTCAGTTTTAATAAACCTTCCGTAAACGATAATCCGTTTGTTGTTACAAAATCCCTTATTTCATCAAGATGTAGTTTCATCTGGGTTAATTTCAGCAGCTCCAGATTAGCAGTCAGCTGATTGTATGTACTATTACTCATAATCATAAACCTTTCCTATAATTTCTAGATTTTCTTTTGCCCTGTCCATTATATGCTCATCCCTGAAAATATGCGATTTTCTTGCAATTGCGGCATAATGCTCAGAAATATAATTCAATTTTTTTGAACTTAACTGATGAATGGTTATGAATTCTGTGTTACAATACACATGTATATAACCATCATATACTTGTAATGAGACAATCTTATCAATGTACTCTGGTGGTACAGAGTATTGACAGCTTTTGTAATTAAACATGCTTGAATGATTGACTTTTACCGTATTTGTGGTGATTTGGTAAGGCTTTCTTATGTTATCAGCGGGCAGGCTGTTTAAGAAAGCCTTTTCTTTGTTATAATACATCAGCGGAATCCTTCCTGTTCCCTGGTTTACCTGTGTATTGACACGATTATTTATTCTTGTCACTAATTCGACTAATTCAATGTAATTCAATTTTCCATTATAAGCTCTTATTTCATCCAGTATTTTCATAGGTGCCTCAACTTTGGCTTTAGTATGCGGATGTCCGGCAATACAAGGCTGGACTTTAAAACCATAATCATCAGCGAACTGCTGGAATTTGTTATTAACTTTACCGGCATAATATTCTGTTCTGGCTTCATCCATAACAGTCTTCATGTTATCTGTAACTATTTCATCCGGAATACCACCAAGTGTTTCAAATGCATCATCAAGAAACGAAAAGAGTATATCCTGTGTTTTAGAAAGTGAAACCCTGTATACTCTGAATCTTGAATATGAAAGCAACAGGACAAAAATATTCACTTCTATAATTTCACCTGAAGAAAGAATAAACGGAATAGATTCTTTCCAATCAAGCTGAGCCTGTCTGCCCATAGGTGTTTCATATCTGACAGTAACCTTATTGATATTTGATGGTCTGCTTTTTCTGAAATATGAATCGAATTCAGGATAATTCCTGAGATAATGACAGAAGTTACAATAAACGCCTTTAAAGCCATGATTATCAACCAGATATTGCCATAATACTTTTCTGTAGTAGAATACCTGCTGATTTTTATCTGATAATAACTCTGTAATAATGTCATAAAAAGGTGTAATACAGTCATCACAGTTTCTTGTTTCTGGCTTTGTATATCCATTTATATATTTATCAACAGTCCGCCTATCTACCTACAATTCTCTAGCTATTTGACTTTTATTAATCTTCAATGTGCCATCCTCCAAAAATGGTTTTAACTTGTACAGGTCATTGACACTTTCTATTCTTATATCTGTTATGATTTGATTTATTAATATCATTATGAGTTCCTCCTTGCAACTCACATATCATAACATTTGTACATTCTTATTTAATATTTATTGTACATACTTAAGTATAACTTTATAGACCTTTAGCATATTGGCAGTTTCCCTACCGCTGCCTGTGGGCTACTCCTGCTCGAGTTCATTTCCCACCCTTGACGGAAGTGTCTTTCCCCGCTCCTCTTACCTTACGGCAAGTCTCCACGCAGGGACTGTTGGCATTTGATACAGCTCATGAATCCGTTTCCAGATTGTTTTTCAAGGTTCAAAATATTAGTAGAACATTTGTTCTTTTGATGTTATAATGTTCTTGTAGCCAATCCCTTTGCCTGTTGGCTTATGGTGGCTACGTTTTGATGAGTTAATGATACTAATTCTGAAGCTGAATTATCATTGACGGAGACTTGACCAAAAGTTGACAAATGGATTGGGAGTGTTTGATTGAAAAATAGAATTACCTACTCCAATGTGATTGGAGTATTGTTAGAAAACAAGAAAAAGACCTATGCACAGTACCAGATGATTGAAGATATCTTCTACGATTGCCTGTGCGGTATGGATATATTTGACAAAGAGGATTTTGAGAAAAATGTTACCTACAGCAGATGGTGTACCGGAGAACGCCCGATACCCAAGGAAATACTGTCCTTTTATGATAGTGCAGGATTTGATGGAATACGGGATAATATTCAAAACGATGTCATTCCGAACCTTATCAATCTAACTGCCACCAAGGAACAGCTTTTAGAGCTGGTTACAGACAGTGTGAATGTAATAGGTAAAGAAAAGGCAGAGGAATTTATCCAAATAACAGATGATGCTGAATTTATTACAGCACTTATCCGTTATGCCATTTTAAACGACCATGACAGCAGACATGCTCTGCTATCCCCTGACCTGTCAGATACGCTACTGACTAACAAACTGCCTTCTCCTAATCGGTATTTTACAGGAAGAAAAGAAGAACTAAAGGCAATTGACAAAGAATTACAGACGCATGATTTGGTATTTATCACAGGAATTGCAGGTATGGGTAAGAGTGAACTAGTAAAGACCTATGCCAAGAAGAATGCAAAGAAATACACCAACATTATTCATCTGTTTTATGGTGGTAATTTAAAGAAATGTATTTCTCATATGGAATTTAGCGATGATACCGCTGATATGAGTGAAGATATGCTTTTTGACAGGCATATGAATACATTAAAAAAGCTCCACTCTGACAGCCTGGTTATCATTGATAACTTCAATGTCCTGCCAAAAGAGGATACTTTCTTTAAGGAATTTATGAAATTGAATTGTAAGATACTGGTTACAAGCCGGTGCAATATCTCACAATATGAAACCACAAAAGTTACTGAAATGGACACAGATACAGAGCTTACAGAACTATTCTACAGGCATTGTCCATCTGCGAAAGGTTCAGAGGATGTGGTAAAGGATATTATTCAGACTGTTGGATGCCACACTCTCACTGTATGCCTGTCTGCATTGTCCCTGACAGCCAGCGGTATGGAACCTGAAGAACTGCTTTCAGAACTAAAGACCTGTGGATTGAATATTGCATCAGGTGAAGATGTGGAACTTTATAAGGATAATGATTTCACATACGGACTTATGATAGAGCATTTACGCAAGCTGCTACAGCTTGGCAAATTATCCAATTCACAATTGGATATTCTGCGTAATCTGTCCCTGCTACCGGTTTCCAGCATATAAAAAAACAGCTTCAAAAACTGGATGAGACTTGATAACCTCACAGATGTGAACCACCTTATTAAGTACGGATTTATCAACGAAGATACGGATAACAGAAAAATCAGCCTGCATCCTCTATTGCAGGAAGCGATTACCATTGAAACAGTTACAACCGTAACTGCCTGACTGACTCTGCTTAATAGTCTCCACCTTATTTGTCTGGCACACGGCTTGGAGCTTCGCAGACCGGAGAATATTATTGCTTCCCTTATCAGTGTGTCAGAGAGGATTATTGTAGATGATGGAGCATATTTCCTGCTGTTTTTGCAAGATATGTTCCCATATCTGGACAAATATCTGGTATCAGATTATCTGCCAAAGCTTGCGAAGAGAATCAGTTACATTATGGAAGAATACAAGCTGAAGTCACCTTGTGATAAAGCTTGGCTACTGGATTATAAAGCAGAATGTTTTCTATTAAAAAAGGATTACGGAAATGCCGTAAAGAAGCGTGAAAAAGCTATCAGTATCTTGGAGAAACTTCACAACGAAGATGCAGATGCGAGAACTGCCAACCTGCTATCCAATTTATATAATAACCTTTCCAATACCTATCTGCTGATGACACGTGGAAATGAAGCCGCCAAAGCACTTCGCACAGCTTTCAACATTCGCATGGAATATGCACACTTGGGGCTGACCGAATCCCATGATTCCCTGCAACAAATGATGAACCTCATCAATATGCTATTACTGACAAAGGATGTGGATAATGCAAAGATTGTATTGAAGCAGTACGAAGCATTGGTTCTTGAGCATCTGTCTAATACCTCTTTGGATTATGGTATCTGTAAGCTGAGCCGGGGTATTATTGATATGATGGAAGGGAAACCGGAATCGGCGGAAATGAATCTGCTTGATGCAGAAAACATTATTGAAAATGCTGTAGGTATGGATAATGATTATATAAAGACTACCTACCGATATCTTAATAATCTGTATGCCCGGTGGAAGAAGCCAGAGACGGCGATCGAGTATAGGGACAAATTTCTTGAGGTAAAGCGGTCTCAATTTCTTTCTAAAACAGAATAGGGCTCCAACTATTTTGCACTTTTTGCAACAGTTACCCACCAGAAACTCCTTGTATTTTCGTCCACTATACCTTACAATACGGATGGTGCGTCATGGAAACTTACGATGCCCATGGTTGGCGAAGATTTATTCGTGAACTCCACTCTTATATAGAATTCCAGTAAAAGCTGAGGTTTGCCCTATATTGTAGGACAAATCTCAGCTTACGCTTATCCAAAATGATCATTAGGAATGTAACTCTCCAATAGAAATATTTCTTGTTTCATCTTCATGTGTTATTTTATACAAACTATCTAATGAATATTTTACTTTGTACTTTTCATATAAATTTTTCCATTCAAATAAACACTGCATATCTATTTCTTTAAGATGCTCTAATGATACTTCATATGCCGCAGCGAAGCCATCATTTCTGAATTCACTCTCTTCAAAAAAATGCTCCAAATAAATTTTATCTCTGTATTCAGAAATTGACTTCTTTCTTACGATTTCGGTGCATACAATCTCTGAATAAATCCATGGAGAATATGTTGCCTGTTGATACACATCTGCATATTTTGAAATTGCATTATCAGTATTTAATAAAAAAGTAACTTCCGTCTTATCAATCATTTTACACAAAGCTATTGTGAGCATTGTATTAACATGTTTACTGGCAGTATTGCATTTTTTATGGTCATAAATACAACCACCTGTAGGCTTATCTTGTTTGTCACTATAAACATCATTGATTTCATCTAATAATTTATCGGCATACCCCCATACACATGAATCTATAAAACAATTCAATCCAAATGTAAAATGTAACCAACCAGCAAGTCCTTTTGCTAATTTCTCATCAGCATGTGAATGAGAAATAAATATATCTGCTTCAATTTCTGGAAACCAATCCTTTTCCAACCTTGTACCATCAGCAACACCATTAATGATATAGTTTTTTAAGCAATCAGTAATCTTTGCTTTTTGTTCACTCAAATGACTTTCGCCTAATTTTATATAGTCTTGAAATTTGCTTGTATTCTTCTCTAAATGTAAATTGTATCCCGTGACCATTATTTTCCCTTCTTTCTTGCTGCTGATTCCACCCATTTATCTAAATTGGAATAACCATTTTCATTAACATAATCATGAATTTCATCACAAAAGCTGTCAAAGTATGCATATGTTCCATTGCTATATTGTCCTATAACAGAATGAATATTACACCTCGCTGATATTTGTCCTGTAGATAAATCCTTAATGTTGTTAACATAGACTCCCAGAATGGCATTTCCGCGTTTAATGCTTTCCCTAATTTCATACTGCACAAAATTTCTGGATAAAGTATTTGCTCCTAAAAGTACAATGGTAACACTTGTTCCTTCAAGTTGCTTGTCTATCCAATTATACACTGCCTGCGTACCTGTTCTCTTTATTTTTTCAAATTCAGCTTTGTCAATAATTCCAGACTGAATCTGATTACCATATGTTACCCATCTATTTCTGACGACCATACATCTATTGACGTCATCATTGTAACAAAAACTATAAAACACTTTTCTTGCCATACAACCCCTCCCTAATACTTCAATACAATGTACAAAATAATTGCTACTGCTATAAACCATACAGTTCCATAAAGTGGAAATAATGTTTTAGAAATAATATATTTCATAATACATGGATTCTTCTTATCTACATCTTTCCACATTTTCTTATTACCCGGATTTAAATCGTACAGATTTTCCATATTACCATTTAATCGAGCTTCAATTACCCATTCATATTTCCATCTATAAAGGGTCTCTGTTTTCAAGAAAAAACCGTCCAACCACCAAAATACGGTAGTTACTCCAAATAAAAACAAACCAATAATTGATAATTTGCAGCCTTGCCCAATTAAGAGTGTCAAAGCTACTGTAGCAAGCGAAATATACCACCCTTTTAGTTTAAATGAACAATCCGCCATTCTCGTTATACATCCTTGAATTAAGTCTATTTCTTTGTACAATACCTCATTAATTTGATTATTCATTACAATCCTGCCTTTCTTTTTTCTTTAATTTCTCCCACCAACTTATGCACCGTGGTGCATGGGCACATCTCTGATGGTTTTGTTTTACCTTCTCGTTTACACTGCTCCAGCTTCTGCCTTGCTATCTGAATTGCCTTTATCTCGTCACCAGCTTTACAGATTTTTCCGTACATCTGCTCATCAGCTTTGGTATACTTCTGCCCGGTTTTATTTTCATATACTCGTCCAAATTCAGAGCAGCATGTCCACGAATCTTGGATTGCTGGCATCGAGCCAAAATAAGCATACATCCATATCTCAAAGCATGGATTTGACCAGCCTACCTGTATTCCTTTACTCACTGCTTCTGCAATAATCTCGTCAAATTCCTGCACCTGATCTCTGTCAAACACGATCCAAGGGATTCGATACTGTGCATCATAAGCAGTGAGTTCCAGACATTTATCTATCATTGCACGAGTTTTAGTCTCTACAACCTTTATCACAAGCTTGTTTCTCACATCCTCTGGCAATGCCTGATGAAGCCCAGTGAAAAAACAACGCTCTGTAGCTTCTGTATCCGTAACAATCAAGTAGTATCCTAATTCCGGCGGTCTGGATTGTTTTCTCTGCTCTCGTGTTTTTCTATTACCCGTTCTGTCCTTTTTCGCCATACTCATTCCTCCTTAAATATATCAATGCTCTTTAAGGTAGGAATCGCCCCATACTTTCCAATCAGGTAATTCTTCTCATAGCTTTCATCCTTGCGGATACGAGAGCCATCTTCATCCACAAAATCAGCCAATGAATAAAGTGTAGAAACTCCTCGATCATCCTTTTCTACAAACCAGATTTCATCACGACGCAACAACTGATTAGACAGCTGCCATGTATCATGAGTTGTAAATACAAGCTGAGCATGATTGGTATTGATTTCCGGATTCAAAAATGTTAGTAGGAAATTCCTTACGAGCAACGGATGCAGACGAGCATTTAATTCATCAATGAAGAATACACTTCCCTTCTCTAATACTTCCTGCAATTCCGGATATAATGCAAACATCTTTAAAGTTCCAGCAGACTCCATTCCCAAAGGAATTTCAGCCATTTCATCAGAATCAATCTTCTTATGGAGTGCGTTAATCTTGTATCTTTCTTCCTTAGATTCTCCCTCCTGCGGAACCTTTTCAATTCTGAAATCTTTGATATGCTCATCAAAAGATGCAAAATATTCCACCACCTTCTGCTGAACATTCTTATCTTCCACAAATCCCTTAGGCAATCTGCGTGACATAAAGAAATTAGTAAAAGGATCACCAAAATCAGCAAACTCATTTGCAATGAACCAATCCCTAATCGCCTTACACTTATTAACCTTCAACTTCGCTCCCAAAGATACAATAAGTACCTGCTTTTCCAGTGCTACCTGAATATTATCCCTGCTACTCTTAGGAAATCCTGATAAATCAAGCTCCTCGTCCGTAGTTCCACGATAAAATACCGTACTGTACTTTCTGGCAGTCTTCGCCTTGGAATTAAGCCACTCTTCCGTTACACCTTCCTTATTGATACAGAAACCATAGTTATAAGTTCTCTCAGACTTATCTCCAGGCAAAGTAAAATATACCTCAAAGCTGGATTCTGCATCGGCAGATGTTGAATCAAACAAGAACGGAGTCGGTCTGAACTCTTCAAATTTTTCTTCCTCATCTCCGTACTTAAAAGAATCTGCAACATAATCAGACATATATTCAAAAGCGTTGTATATATTGGACTTTCCGCTTGCGTTTGCACCATAAATGGCAGCAACCGGCAAAATCTTCTCGCTACCAACATTCACAACTCTGTCCGAGAACTCAGTCATCTTCGCCGCAGACAAATCCAACGTAGCCTCTTCTCTGAAAGATTTGAAATTTTTAAAATTAAATTGTATTAACATGATTGCTACCTCACCTTCTTTTCTACTTTCTATTATATACAGTTTTTCTCAAAAATCAACATCTATATGTGATTAATTCTCATTTAATTGTATTGTTTTGTCTTGTAAATAAAAATCACCCAATTTACATCGTAAACTGAGTGACTTTTCACATTTTATGCTTTTTTCTTTTTGACTCTTCTCTCCGGAAGTTCCGGGTACATTTCTTCCACCATATTTTGCAATGCCGTTCTATCATCCAAAATAGTTACCGGCAACATAGGTTTTGCACCTTCATATGGTAATTCCGGCTCACTGTCTGGCGTATATTTCTTACTAGCCTCTGTAATCTTTACCAGAAAACCATTGCCATAAATCCCACCAAATATCCGCTCTTTATAATAAAAAATGTACCCACCCATCATAGGAATGTTTCGTACATTTCCTAAATCAGATAGTTGATCCATTATGTATTGCGCAAGTTCTTTATTTTTTGACATAAGCACCTCTATTTCTTTTTCAACTCCTGTACCCTCATTGCTACATTTTCATTAAATTCCTCATCCGAAAACTTCGGGTCTCTGGTATCAAACCATATCTTACAAGGTACTTCACCACATTCTCCACAATTTTGCATACACTTGTTATTTCTGACACAGTCATAAATCGGACAAGCTTTTCCTTCCGGTGCATGAAACACTTTTCCCTCACAGGAATTACAGCCATTGCACATCTTGCCAAAACAATAACACGCACTACAATCCGTGCCACAGACACTTATCAGCTCCTTTTGATACTGTTCGTACCAACCTCTCACCACCTCAATCGGATGTTGAACTAATTTGGCTGTTTCCTCTATGGTTTTACCTGATTCAAACTGCTTACAGGCAACAGAATACATACTCTCCGAAACCTCTATCAAATGTCCATCCGGGTCAAATATATGAATTCCTCTTTGAAGCCAGGAAAAAGTTTTCGGCTCATGAAGTCTTTCCACCTGCGGATAAGAATCTACTAACTGCATAAACGCATCAAAATCTTCTGTTTCAAAATACAACTCCATGGTATTGGAACGAAATTTCATTGTACTGGCATCAAATCCGGCTATATGTTCCAATCCCTGCTGCAATGCTAATCCACAAGTCAAAGTCTTATTCTTACCTAAATCCACAAGTACATCCTGCTGAAATAAATCCTTGTAAAACTGCAAAGATTTTTCCATATCTCGTACTGCTATTACAATTGTACAGTATTTTATAGTTCTTCATCCTTTCTTGCCTATCAGAACTTGAAAATTAGTATACTAAATTTATGCCATAACATCTAGTATATTTCCGACATCCTTGAAAGCAATGATTCTAGCCTTATGTATATCCATGGAATGGTATCTCTTAAACTCTCGCAACAAATGAGATTGGTCTGTATATCCGAATTTGTGAACCGCACTTAGCACATCAAACTCCGGCTCACATAAAATATCTCTCCACAAAAACTGATACCGTATCAGATTGCTTAATTTTTTAGGTGTAATACCAACATATTCATGAAACAATCTCTCCAGCTGTCTGGTGCTTACAAAGGATTCCTTTGCCAAATTTGCTATATCAAAAGAACCCTTATTTATCAAAATATTCTGTATTGTATTATTAACAACTGCATTTTCTCTCACATCAGATAATCTTTTAAGCAATACTTGTTCAGTAAAAGAATTTTTTTCCTGTAAAGTCTTCAGCTCCAACAATTTAGGGCGAATAATCTTGTCCAGCCATTGAAACCTTGAACCCACATCGAAGTATCCATTCTTGGTAGATTGCAATGAATCATCAGCAAATGCGTATGCACTCCACGCATAAAAACGAATAGCAAAGTTTGATACCATATGACCTATTGTTCCGTTGCCATGTGCATGGAAACTACAATCATTTACCTCGCAGAATCCACCAGTTACGATATTATTTGTGTAATCTATGTGGTAAATAATATCCACACAGGTGTCTGGGATTACTAATTCCGGTGCGTTATCATTTTCAATTTGTGTAAGCGGATTTTCTGTTTCCCAATAACATCTGATGTATGATTGCAATTCTTTAGAAGGGGGAAATTCCGTATAAAAGTTATTTCTTTTGAAAGGCGTCGCCGTCAATGGACGATAAATTGTATTATATCGCATTCACATCCTCCCTTTTTGCAATAATCATCTGTACTACTTTTCAAATGCAGTAAATATCTGGTTTAATAATAAATCGCATTCTTCCCATTCTTCTAGTATCAATTGCTTTTGACTTCTTTTAACCTTCTTTTCAAATTTTTTTAATACTCCTGATTTAGAAACAATTTCGCCTTGATATGCATCTACTTTATCAATATACGATTTCCAACGAATAGCTTCATATTGCCCATTCTCTTTCAAGATATCCTTACCAAGAAACATTTCAATTGAACACGCACGTCCATTAATATTATCCAATGACTTTCCAGTTGGACCAATCGTAGGATATTGATTACACAGCTCTAAATCTGGCAAATGCATAATTCTTACATTTTCTGGAATAGGTATACTTTTCAGTAATTCAATTTCACTTAAACCAGCCGAGTCATTATCATATAGTGCAATAATCCTATTTTCAATTCCTGCTGCAATAAATGCCTTTAAATAATGAGTTAAATAATTAGTACTTCCTTGTACAACATAAGTTGAAAAATCAATAAAAGAATAAAACTTTACCATGTGAGGATACAACAATTTCATTGCTTCAGATATAACTCT
>OHKV01000712.1_pt1 | contig 14424 bp, 9 predicted proteins | sample 1568951 | NCBI WGS metagenome assembly OHKV01 (sample SAMEA3879528, study PRJEB24766) | human gut metagenome | biome: human-associated habitat; feature: feces | place: USA | collected 1985/1987
CACGCCATTTACTTTACTTTCATCTAATATATTAGCTTTTCCAGATGTAACAATTGCTTTGTTTTCTCTATTCATTGTATAGTCAAAGTTATTAATTTTATTTTGTGTGGGATTTCGGCTCTTTTAAATTTGAACAAGGTATGCTATGATGTTTTGAGTGCATATTTAAACATTTATACATCTTACTATAAAATAAAATGAACAGGAGAAATACTATGCTTGTATATGATTCAACCAGTACATCCAATACGGCTTCCGCCTTTGAATGTACTTATACAACTTTTCAGTCCAATCACTCCACAGCCACACCGGAGCATCCGATTCTGGTTTTAGATAATTCTTCTCACCCATGGGAACAGGATTCTGCCGGTATTTTTGCAAATCCATATAAAAAGACCGCCTTTGAATTCCAGCTTGATGACGGAGTGGAACTCAGCAATATTTTACAGATTGACTCCCGTTTTACAAGCCTGATTAAGTGGCTTGGCGAAAACCGCATTAAGGTCAAGCTGACCGGTGAAAACCGCAGTGACGGCTATGCCGTATATAAAATCCGCGAAGTGGCTTTCAGCAACAGTCAGAAACTTTCTTCCGAAGACGGATTTTTACAGTTTATGATTGAGCGTCTGCTGGAAAGTGATGCGATTGCCGAGGAAACCTCCGATGAAGATTTAGATGAATCCGCAGATGATATGAAGCTGACAAGCATCACAAGCATTTCCGACTTTTTAAACTGTGCGGGTAAGACGCTTCCTGAAAATATCCGTCTGTGGGCACGCCGCAACTTAGTCGTTGCACGCTCCAACGAGGTTACACCGGAAGAAAAACGTCACGCACAGCGTGCTTTATCCATTATGTTAAATATTAAATGGAAAAGCAATTATTTTGAAGCAATCGACCCTGATGAAGCACGTCGTATTCTTGATGAAGAATTATTCGGAATGGAACGCGTAAAACAACGTATTATTGAGACTATCATTCAGATTAACCGTACACATACTCTTCCTGCATACGGAATACTTCTTGTTGGTCCTGCAGGAACAGGTAAATCACAGATTGCCTATCTTATCGCCAAGATTTTAAAACTTCCGTGGTCTACACTTGACATGAGTTCAATCAACGATGCCGAACAGCTTACTGGAAGTTCAAGAATCTACTCTAACGCAAAACCGGGTATTATAATGGAAGCATTTAATATGGCAGGCGAATCTAACCTTGTATTTATTATCAATGAGCTTGATAAAGCCACATCAGGCAACGGAAACGGAAACCCGGCTGACGTGCTTCTCACACTCCTTGATAATCTCGGATTTACAGATAATTACATGGAATGTCTCATTCCTACATCAGGTGTATATCCGATTGCCACAGCAAACTACAAAGACCAGATTAGTGCCCCGCTTCTTTCACGTTTTGCGATTATTGACATACCCGACTATACAAGGGAAGAAAAGAAAACTATATTTGTCGAATACTCTCTTCCTAAGGTATTAAAACGAATCGGTCTTAAAGAAAACGAGTGCCGTGTGCAAGATGGCGCACTTGATACTGTGCTTGACATATTCAAAGACACAACAGGTATCCGTGATCTCGAACAGGCTGCAGAGCACATCGCCGCACATGCACTTTACTTAATCGAAGTAGAGCACAAAACGGAAGTTATATACAATGCGGATATGGTAAAAGAGCTGTTTAATTAATATTACACAAAAAGGTGAGCCCCTAGAAAGGCTCACCTTTTAATATATTTTTTATTTTCCCATGCACTTTCTTTCTCACAAATATGTAACATATAACCTGCATGACTATCGTAATCCCCCATGACGCCGGATATGAAATAAACAGCACATACAGCGAACGGTTTAACGGAAATACCACATATATCCATAAAACTCTCATTCCGACTGTTCCGATTACAGACAAAATCATCGGTACGGCCGAATAGCCCATGCCTCGCAGTGCTCCAGGGAACAAATCCATTATTCCGCACAGAAAATACGGAACTGTAGTTATTGACAATATTTCAAGCCCACATTTTATAACCTCGGCATCAGACGTATAAATTCTTAATATATAATTTCCAAAAAAATATGCACTACAACCGATTATAAGCGATACCGCCACGGTGAGAATCATGCAGTCAGCAAGAACCCTGTCCATTCTTTTGTATTTACCGACACCGTAATTCTGGCTCGTAAAAGTAACGGTAGTCTGGGCAAATGCGTTTACCATAAAATACGCAAAAAATTCAAAGTTCAGTGCAGCTGCAGATCCTGCGATAGCGTTTGATCCAAAACTGTTAATCATGCTCTGGATGCAGACGTTGGCAAGGGAAAAGACCATGCCCTGCAGACCGGCAGGAACGCCAATGATCAGGATTTTTTTCAGTTCGCCCCAGTCAATGGACAAGCCACAGAGTCTGACACGGATTGGTTCCTGTTCATGCAGTAAAATATAAAACAGAATACCGGAACTTACAATATTAGAAACAACGGTGGCAATTGCGACACCGGATACTCCCAGATGAAATACAATGACAAGAATCAGGTTCAGTCCGGTATTAATGATTCCGGCGGCAATCAGGGCATACAGCGGGCGGCGGCTGTCACCGATGCTGCGCAGGATTGAGGAACTGAAATCATAAAGCATGATAAATGGCATGCCGAGAAAATAGATCCGCAGATATAAAACTGCCAGATCGAGAACATCTTTTGGCGTTCCCATCAGTGTCAGTACCGGTCTGGCAATGAACTGCCCCAGTACAAGCACGAAAATGCCGCTGCATAAAGCGACAACGATGGCGGTGTGAATTGCCGCTTTTACATGTTCTTCGGTTTTCTGTCCGATGTAGCGGGAAATAATTACGTTGGAACCGAGCGAAATTCCGATGAACAGATTAATCATCAGTGCGATGAGCGAACTGTTGCTTCCCACGGCCGCTAATGCACGGCTGCTTGCAAAACGGCCGACCACTGCGGTATCCACAGAATTAAATAATTGCTGTAAGATGCTACTGGCAGCCAGAGGCAGAGCAAAAATCAGTAATTTATTCCACAGTGTTCCGTGGGTCATATCAATTGTATTTTTCTGCTTTATTTTCATAGTTATAAAACCTTCTTTTTATCCTGTTTACTGGCAAACACGATTATAATCCCGGGCAAAAACAAAAGTCAATAGCCAGGCAGACGGGTTTTGACCTTTTGCATAATTGGGTATATAATCAACAAGGAGACAGGGAGAGGTATATCAAAATAAAGGTAGGGTATGAAAAAGAAAAGAAGAACGAAGAAGGTAGCGTTTTCCATTCGGAGCAAGCTGCTGTTATTGCTGTCTGCATCAATGCTGCCATTTCTGCTGATTGCAGTATATCTGTTAATTTCCATAGCTAATTACAACCAGACATATCATGAGATTGTGGATCATCTTACCATTGCAAACACCTACAATATTCAATTCAAAGAACAGATGGATGAAAGTCTTTACAAAGTCGTTGTGGGATATGTTTCGATGGACAATATTGCAAATGATGAGACGCTTAAAGACCCGTATGTGCTTATCCGGAACCTGAAGAAGAGCTGTACCGGTTTGCGGGATGTGACGAGTGATTATGAAAGCCGTATGTGGCTGGATAGTCTGCTGCGCAATGTAGATACACTCAAAAACCGTGTGGATGATATTGCAGAAAATGTCAAAAAGGGTGATCGCTACGATGAGAACATCCGGCAGCTGGATGACAATATCTATATCCTGACAGAACTGATTCAGGAGGACATTCAGTACTATATTTATTATCAGACAAATTACATGGAGGCTGTGACAAACACCTTAAACCAGCAGATCCACACATTTGTTATTGTGTTTGCTGTAGTTCTTGCGGCACTGGGGATTGTTGTCGGAGGCGCAGGTTTTTTTGTTACGTCCGGAATATTACGCCCGCTGAGACAGCTTTACAATGCGACCGGAGAGATTTCGGAGGGAAATTTTGCTGTGCGGACACACGTAAAATCGCACGATGAAGTGGCGGTGCTTGCACACGGATTTAACGATATGGCGGAAAATATACAGATTCTGGTGAATAAGGTGCGTGAGGATGAACAGAAAATGCGGAAGGCAGATTTACGTCTGCTGCAGGAGCAGATTAATCCCCATTTTCTATACAACACACTGGATACGATTGTGTGGCTGATTGAGTGTAACGAGACAGAACAGGCAACGGAAATGGTTGTTACCCTGTCTGATTTTTTCAGACTTGTACTCAGTCATGGTCAGGAATTTATCAGTATCCGCATGGAGGAACAGCATGTCAGGAGTTATTTGCAGATTCAGGAGACCCGTTATCATGATATTATGGAATATCATATTTTAATAGATCCGGAACTCTATGGCTATCAGATTCCTAAAATGACATTGCAGCCAATCGTAGAAAATGCACTGTATCATGGGATCAAATGCAAGCGCTCCAAAGGACAGATCTGTATCCGTGGAGAAAAGAAACAGGATCTGCTGATACTGACGGTGACAGATGACGGCGTGGGGATGGAGGAAGCCGATCTGCAGGATTTGCAAAAAGAGATTGAAAAGCCATGCAAACAGACGGATCGTGGCTTTGGACTCGCAAACGTCAATGAACGCCTGCACATGTATTTTGGCGCGGAATATGGGGTAAAGATTGCATCCAGACCGGGGGAAGGGACGCAGGTGACGATCGTGATTCCGGCGGTGCACAACGTAACAGGGGAGGCGATAACATGAAAAAGAAAGGCAGATGGATACCGGTCATCGGGTGTTTGATGCTGGTGCTTTTTCTGGCAGGTTGTGGAAAAACGATAGATATTCAAAGTACGGCAGAGCAGGAGATTCCCAGTCAGAATCAAATTGTGGTAGGGGTGTCACAGCTTGGCAGCGAGTCTATGTGGCGTACCGCAAATTCGGCATCCATCCAACAGGCACTGTGCAAAGAAAACGGTTATTTTTTACTGTTTAACAATGCCAGGCAAAAACAGGAAAACCAGATTAAAGCAATTCGCAGTTATATTTCGCAGCGTGTGGATTATATTGTCTTTTCACCCATTGTGGAGGATGGCTGGGAAACCGTGCTGCAGGAAGCAAAAGAGGCTGATATTCCGGTGATTGTCATGGATCGGAATGTCAGCTGTGATCCATCGCTGTATACGGCGTGGGTCGGTTCCGATTTTACGGAAGAAGGAAGAAATGCCGCGCGCTGGCTGGAGGAAGACCTGAAGGGGAAGAAATTTGATCAAAAGGAAACGGTACATATCGTGGTACTGCGAGGGACTTCCAATGCATCTGCAACGTTAGGGCGCACAAAAGGGTTTGCAGAGATTGCAAAGACGCATCCGAACTGGGAAATTCTGGATTCCGATGATGCTGATTTTACCACGGCAAAAGGCAGAGAAGTGATGGAAAAATATCTGCAGAAATATAAAGATATTGATGTGGTTGTATCGCAGAATGATGATATGACGTTTGGTGCAATCGAGGCAATTCGTGCGGCCGGAAAGACGACCGGGACGGGAGGCGATATTACGCTGATTTCTTTTGACGGAACGAGGAGTGCACTTGAAAAAGTAAAGTCCGGCGTGATCAATGTGGATATTGAATGTAATCCGTTGCAGGGAACATACATACAGGAAATTATCAACCGGCTGGAAGACGGTGAGCCGGTAGACAAAATTAATTATGTAGAAGAAAAAGTGTATACACAAAAAAATGTGCTTTCTGTTTTGGGAGACAGAGTGTATTAAAGGGGATAAAACAAATGTTAAAAGTATTTTTGGTGGAAGATGAGACCGTTATCCGTGAGGGGCTGCGGGACCGGATTCCCTGGGAACAGTATGGGTATCGGTTTGTCGGGGAGGCAGCAGACGGTGAAGTTGCACTGCCGCTGATTCGAAAGACACGTCCGGATGTACTGATTACCGATATTAAGATGCCGTTTATGGACGGGCTGTCACTCAGCCGGATTGTGCGGGAGGAATTCCCGAAGACAAAGATACTCATTATCAGCGGTTATGATGATTTTGAATATGCGAGAGAAGCAATTTCCATTGGCGTGGATCAGTATATCCTGAAACCGGTTACGAGAATGAGTCTGCGCAAGGTGCTGCAGGAATTAAAAGAAAAAATCGAGGCAGAGCAGGAGCAGGAAGATTTTCAGAGCAAACTGGCAAACGAAATGCACGAATATGAGCAGTTTTCCATAAGGCATTTCTTTGAGCAGGTGTTAGAAGGCGAGCTTTGTGTAACAGAAATTTATGATGAAGCTGCCAAATGGTCGCTGGATCTGTCAGCATCGTGTTACAATCTGCTGTTTTTGTACGTGCAGCAGGAAAAAGAGAATGGTTCCGAGCGGGAGATGAATACTTTTGTGCACCTGCAGGAAGAAATTCTGCAGTATTTTCTGCGTTTTCCGCAATATATCCTGTTTCGCTGGAACGTCAACTGTTATGGGGTTTTAGTCAAATGCGATGCGGAGGAAATGGAAGATTATACACAGCGGGCGATTGCACAGATCCAGATGAACTGCGAGTCACAAAACGCCAATGCAGACTGGTATGTTGTTGTGGGAACGCCTGTGGAACGGCTGTCGATGCTGAAAGAGTGTTATGATCGTGTAAATCATTATGGTGCATATCGTTTTTTGTATCCGCAAATGCATGTACTTTCGGAAGAGACATTAAAAAGTTATCTGCCGGCGCAGGATGACACGCGGATTGCGGAAGTAGATGCGACAAAAATGTCACCGGAAATTATCTCGGAATTTCTGGCAAAAGGAAGCAGCAAAGAAGTATACAACTTTGTAGAGTCTTATCTGCAGAGCATATCCGAGGTAATACATTCCGTGATATTCCGTGACTATGTTGTGCTTAATATCCGGTTTACGGCGATTGCGTTTATGGAGCGAAACGGTGTGACAAAAGAAGAATTTCTGGCGCATATCGGCAAATACGGAACCAATGTGCATGTGCAGCAGGACGAGGTATTTGAATATTTCCTGAGTATTTTACAGACGGCAATCGATCTGCGTGATGAACAGAACACCAATCTGAGCAGTAAAACGTTAAAAAAAGCACTTGCTTATATTGATGAGCATTACACGAGTGAGAATTTATCGCTGGGTACCGTTGCGTGTGAGGTACAGGTGGGTGCTAATTATTTAAGTTCTGTCTTCAGTCAGAATATGCAGAAGACATTTACCGAATATATTTCGGAAAAACGTATGGAAAAGGCAAAAAAGTTACTGAAAAGTACGGAACTTCCGACATCGGAAATTGCCGCACAGGTGGGGTACAAAGATCCTCATTATTTCAGTTTTGTATTTAAAAAGACGCAGGGGTGCAGTCCGCGTGAATACCGCAGCAGTATTTAAAGCTTCCAGGAAATTTCTGTGGAAGAGACTAAAATCCCCTGCAGCTGGTGGAGGAGAACCCCGGCGGCGCGGCTGCCAGGTGCTTCGGCCGGTGTCAGGGAGAGAAACTCTGTGTGTCCGAAGTGACACAGGTAGCTGTGGTCAAAGGAGGCAACCGTAATCTCCGGTGGCTGTGGCAGGTCGGAGATGGCACGGCAAAGTGCATAGGCAATGGTATCATTATAACAGACAATAGCGGTGCAGGAAGAGATGAGTTTCTGCATCGCTTTTTGTATGCCATAGTCCGGATCATCGGAAAAATACCAGCATATCAGGGAATCTTCCGGAAGTGCACCGGTGTCCCGCAGGGCATGCAGCATACCCTGGCAGCGCAAAAGTCCGGAACGCATATCCGCAGGAAAGATCGCACCGATGCGGGTATGACCGGTGGCGAGCAGATGTCGGGTGAGCAAAATGCCACCGCCAAAGTCATCCATGGTGACGCATGGGCAATTGGTCAGTTCCGGATAGGATTCCTGTAAAAAGAGAACAGGGCATTTCTTTTTCTGCAGTTTACGGTACAGATCCAGATTCGGGTTCGTGCGCGCGGTTTTTACACCTTCTACAAGCAGGGCACGTGGCGGCTGGTGGAGAATCTTCTGTAAAAGAGCATGTTCTGTGGAAAAGGTGTTTTCCGTGATGTGTACAGTCGTGGAAAAGCCCTGTGCCGCAAGTGTTTTTTTGATGTCATGCAAAAGCATCGGATACAAATAAGCAGAGTCACTGGAGAGCAGAAGGTCGATCCGGTCCTCTCCGCGGCTGCGTCCCGTGATATAGGACCCGCTTCCCTGCCGTTTTTCGATTAATCCCTCCTGTTCCAGAACGGACAGTGCCTGCCGCACGGTCTGGCGGCTCACTTTATAGCGCTGGCTGATGGCAGCTTCGGTTGGAAGCCGGTGAATTCCATTGGCTGTATAATCCGGTAATTGTTCGCGCAGGCGTCCTGCCAGCCATTTATATTTGATTGCCATAAAATTTTTCCTTTCTTTGGTGGAAACAGGCGTGTAATTATTTTTTTTATCAAAGAAGATTCTACCTTTTTCAAAAACAATCCACTTTTTCGGAGAAATTTATCGTTTTCACCAATAAGATTTCAGACAGAATCTCATCAGAAATTACAGAAAATACCATAAAATCAAAAGATTTTCCACCTCAAATCAAAGATCTTTCCACATAAAAATAAATTTGTATTATTTTTAGATGATATCATATAAAATTTGTATTGTAAATATATTACAAACCGTTTAAAACAGGCATAAATCGGATTGAAACAGAAAAATACGGATGGTATAGTAAATGCACAAGCAAACAAAAGATTTCATATTGGGAGGTAAAAGGGTATGAAAAAAAGAATCTTAGCAATGTTGACAGCAACAATGATGGTACTTGGACTGGCAGCCTGCGGGGCCACCGATACAAAGGACGGAGCCGGAGATACATCAGCAGCCGGCAGTGGTTCGAGCGGAGATCTGATTAAGGTCGGAATCATTAACAATGATCCAAACGAATCCGGATATCGTACCGCAAACGATAAAGACATGAAGAACATGTTTACAAAGGAAAACGGTTACGATGCATCATTTGCATACAGCTTAAAGAACGATGAACAGATTACAGCAGCACAGAAATTCATTCAGGATGGTGTGGATTACTTACTTCTTTCCGCAGCAGACACATCCGGATGGGATTCCGTATTAAAGGATGCACAGGATGCAGGAACACAGGTAATTCTTTTTGACCGTGTTATCGATGCAGATGAAAGCCTGTATGCAGCATCAATCGTATCTGATATGGATAAAGAAGGACAGACTGCATGTGACTGGTTAAAGGCACAGAATCTTGATGAGTATAACATCATTCATATTCAGGGTGTTATGGGATCTGCAGCACAGAAAGGAAGATCCGGAGCTTTAACAGATACAGCAGCAGCTGAAGGATGGAACATTGTAAATGAGCAGACTGCAGAGTGGAATGCAGAAAAAGCACAGCAGATCGTACAGTCCGTTATCGACAGTGGAGAGAAATTCAACGTTATCTATGCAGAGAACGATGATATGGCAAAGGGTGCTGTTGCCGCTCTTGACAAAGCAAATATTTCTCACGGTGTTGGCAAAGACGTTATCGTTATGGGATTTGACTGCAACAAGTGGGCATTACAGGAACTGTTAGACCAGAACTGGAACTATGATGGACAGTGTAATCCATTCCAGGCTTCTTACATTGCCGATGTTATCCAGAAATTACAGAACAACGAGGAAATCACAGAGAAGACCATCATCATGGATGAGAAAGGTTTTGATGCAACAACCATCACAGAGGATGATGTAAATAAATACGGTATCTAAACAAAACAGGAAACATTTGGCGCGGCGCCGCGTATGAGGAAAACGCAGCGCCGCGTTTTCTAACCAAAAAAGCAAGGGGTGAATAAGCTGGTGAAAGAAAATGTTGTATTACAAATGAAAAATATTCACAAAAACTTTACAGGGGTAAAGGCATTGCAGGCGGTTGATTTCTCCCTGCGTGAAGGAGAAATTCACGCGCTGATGGGTGAAAACGGCGCGGGAAAATCTACATTGATTAAGGTGCTGACCGGCGTATATGAAAAAGATGAGGGAGAAATTTTCCTCAAAGGAAACGACAAAGCAGTGGCAATTCATTCGCCGCAGGATGCACAGAATCTTGGAATCAGTACCGTGTATCAGGAAATTACGCTTTGCCCGAATCTGTCGGTAGCAGAAAACATGTTTATCGGACGAACAAAAGGAAGAGTGCAGAACTGGAAAAAAATGAACGCCGATGCAGACAGAATTCTGCAATCACTCGATATTCCGGCAAAAGCAACACAGCAGCTGGCAAGCTGTTCCATTGCAATCCAGCAGATGGTGGCCATTGCCAGGGCTGTAGACATGGATTGTAAGGTGCTTATCCTTGACGAGCCGACGTCTTCTCTTGACGATAAAGAAGTGCAGAAGCTGTTTGGATTAATGAAAGACTTAAGAGCCAGAGGTGTAGGAATCATCTTTGTTACACACTTTCTGGATCAGGTATATGAGGTATGTGACCGTATCACCGTGCTGCGGGACGGCAAACTGGTGGGAGAATACGAGATTGAAAAACTTCCGCGTGTGCAGCTTGTAGCAAAGATGCTGGGCAAAGAGCTGGACGATGAGGCGCAGATCAAAGATGAGACGCAGGTATATCATGCGGATGAAAATGTTCCACCGGTATTTGAAGTGGAACAGTTACAGAGTAACGCAGGCATCAAACCATTTGATTTTTATATAAGAAAAGGAGAAGTCAATGGATTTACCGGTCTGCTGGGATCTGGACGAAGTGAGTGTGTGCGTGCAATTTTTGGTGCGGACCGTATCATTGGTGGAAAGATCAAAAAGAACGGAAAAGAAATCAAAATTACAAAACCTATAGATGCTATGAAAAACGGAATTGCTTATCTGCCGGAAGACCGAAAGGTGGATGGTATCGTTGGAGACCTCTCTGTCCGCGATAATATCATTCTTGCAGCACAGGTGCTGCGCGGTTTCTTCCGTCCGTTCAGCAAAGCGCAGGCAAACAAATTTGCGGACGAATATATCAAGCTGCTGGAAATCAAGACGGCATCGGCGGATACACCGATAAAATCTCTCTCCGGTGGAAATCAGCAGAAAGTAATTCTTGCCCGCTGGCTTCTGACACATCCGGAATATCTGATCCTGGATGAGCCAACGCGAGGCATTGATATCGGAACAAAAATTGAAATTCAAAAGCTGGTGTTAAAGCTTGCATCCGAGGGTATGAGTGTGACCTTTATTTCTTCGGAAACAGATGAAATGCTTCGTACATGCTCCCGTCTGATCGTTATGCGCGATCGCAGGAAAGTAGGCGAAATCTCAGGTGAAGACTTAACGCAGAGCAAGATTATGGATACCATTGCCGGAGGTGAAAAAAAGAATGGCTAAAACAAGAACATTACAAAAAAAGAACTTTATGGATATGTTCAGCGGAAAGCAGATTCTGATTCCGATCGTGGCCCTGGTGCTGCTGGCGGTATTTAATCTGATCGCCGATCCATCGTTCTATAAAATAACACTGGACGTAAACAGCGCCGGAAATCATGTATTATCCGGTTATCTGATCACAATTTTGGACTACGGCTCAGAGCTTGCCATCCTGGCAATCGGTATGACGTTAGTTACAGCAGCTTCCGGAGGACAGGATATTTCCGTTGGTGCAGGTATCGCGATTGCCGGTTCGGTGATTCTTCGTGTACTTTGCGGCACAAATTCCCGTCCGGATCATCTGCAGGCTCCAATCATTGTAGCCTTTCTCGTAAGCTGCGTGGTAGCTATGCTCTTTGGTGCATTTAATGGTATCCTCGTTGCCGGATTTAAGATTCAGCCGATGGTAGCAACCCTGATTCTTTATACTGCAGGGCGTTCCATTGCAGCATGGATCAACAATAACGAACTTCCGGTAATCAGTGATCCGTCGTTTGGATACTTTGGTGGTTTTATTCCGGGAATTCCAATTCCGACTCCGTTTTTTATTGCGGTAGCATGTATGATCGTTATGGGACTGGTTATGAAATTTACAAGCCTTGGTTTGTATACGCAGGCAGTCGGTATTAATGAGAGTTCTTCACGATTAAACGGATTAAATCCGGCATTTATCAAGTTTTTGAGCTTTGTTATTTTAGGACTTTGTGTGGCAGTGGCAGCACTGATCAAAGTAAGTCGTATTTCCACAATTAACTATTCTGTTATTGCAAAAGATATTGAGATGGATGCGATCCTTGCAGTAGCACTTGGAGGAAATTCATTAAGCGGTGGCAAATTTAATCTGCCGGCATCTATTCTGGGTGCATATGTCATTCAGTTTTTAACCACAACACTGTATAAGTTCAACGTAAAATCCGAAGCAATCTCTGCTTATAAGGCAATTGTTGTTATTATCCTAGTTGTCATCAGTGCTCCGGTGGTACGGGAAAAATTTGCATCTTTTTCACAGAAGATGAAAGTAAGAAATGCAAAGGAGGTAGGCTAATATGAAATCAAAATCCTTAAAAAAGGTATCACTTTCCGATGCCAACCTGCTTTTGACAATCACCATCGTTGTATTTTTCCTGATGTATATCGGCGCGATGATTTTTGAGGGCGGCGGATTTTTAAAACCACAGACATTTTTTAATATTTTAAACGCCAATGGCGCATTGATCATTACAGCATGCGGACTTAGTCTGGTTATGATTACCGGAAGCATTGATATTTCAGTCGGCGGTGTCGTTGCACTTGTAAGTATGTGCTGCGCGGTATATCTGGATTTCAAGGGCGGAAATGTGTTTGTATCTCTCCTGATTGCACTTGCCATTGGTCTTGGATTTGGGCTGGTACAGGGATTTTTGGTAGCGTATCTGGATATTCAGCCATTTATCGTAACACTTGCAGGTATGTTCTTTGCAAGAGGTATGACTTCTATCGTACATACAGATCCGTTCAATGTACAAAATGAGGCATTTGTGAAATTGAAAGATACCCGTGTAATTGTTCCGGGAATGGGATCTGTCAACCGTATTGGCAAATATGTGAATGCATATGTGGAAATCGGTGTGATTGTGGCAATCCTGATAGTTGTGATTATGTTTGTCATGCTTCGCTGGACGAAGCTTGGCCGTTCGTTTTATGCGGTTGGAGGTAACCGCCAGAGTGCTCTTATGCTTGGAATTAACGTTAAAAAGACACGTTTTCTTGCGCATCTGCTGAGTGGGCTGCTCGCCGGTATTGCAGGCTATGTATATTTCCTGCATGTCGGTTCCGGTGCGGCAACACATGCAAGCGGAATGGAAATGAACGCGATTGCATCATCCATTATTGGTGGAACACTCCTGACCGGCGGTGTCGGAAACATCATTGGAACATTCTTCGGTGTACTCTCCCTCAGTACGATTCAGAATATTGTTTCCTCCGCCGGACTGGATCAGGCATGGTGGACAGGCATCACAATTGCAGCAATGCTTTGTCTGTTCCTGGTGATCCAAAGTGTCGTTCTTGCAAGAAAAAAGAGAAAATAGTTGAAAGGTGTATTGACAATTGTCGAATCAAGTGCTATGTTTTTTGTTAACGAAGAGTCATAGAGCAAATGCATCGAACAGAATACGATCACAATATACTTTTTTCCAGAGAGTTGTCGGGCGGTGCGAGACAACAGACAGATATGGTGACCATCCTCTGTGAGCTGTGGGCTGAATTCCGTCAGGACAGTAAGCTTCACCGGTATTCTACCGTTATCAGGAACCTTATTTCTGCAGAGGGGAGTCTGTTGAGATGAGAGTGAGTGGTCGTTTCATACGGCAAATAAAGTGGTAACGCGGAAGCATAACATAAGCCTTCGTCTTTATATACTGATAAGAGGTATATAGGGACGGAGGTTTTTTTATTCCTGTTCCATTCTCTTTGCAAATATTAAGAAGGGAGTCGCCAAATGGCGAAAAAACAATGAATGGTTTAGTTATCGTATTAATTGCAATTGTGGTACTTGGTGCCGGCTATCTGTTATACGGACGCTGGCTTGCCAGCAAATGGGGGCTGGATCCGAAAGCAAAAACTCCGGCTTATACGCATGAAGATGGACAGGATTATGTTCCTTCCTCCAAACTGACAGTGTTTGCCCATCAGTTTTCTTCCATTGCAGGTGCGGGACCTGTCACCGGACCGATCCTGGCATCCGTATTCGGCTGGGTGCCGGTATTGTTATGGCTGCTGATCGGAGGTTTGTTTTTCGGAGCCGTGCAGGATTTCGGTGCACTGTATGCTTCCGTTAAAAATGAAGGAAAATCGATGGGAATGATTATCGAGAAATACATCGGAAGAACCGGACGGAAATTATTTATGCTGTTCTGCTGGCTGTTTACCCTGCTTGTCATTGCAGCGTTCACGGACATGGTTGCCGGTACGTTCAATGCTTTTCCGGCAGATGCAAGCGGCGTGGCAGTTACAGAT
>OHKV01000725.1_pt1 | contig 14171 bp, 7 predicted proteins | sample 1568951 | NCBI WGS metagenome assembly OHKV01 (sample SAMEA3879528, study PRJEB24766) | human gut metagenome | biome: human-associated habitat; feature: feces | place: USA | collected 1985/1987
ATGGCCGACAAACGGGCATAGGCATCTTCGGCCACGGCATATTCTCCGTCGTAAAACTTGGCGCGTGCGTAACCACTCAGAGCCTTGGCCGAGTCGGGGCGCAGGCGCAATGCCTCCTCAAAGCATGCCGACGCCTGCGGCAGGGCCAGGCCACCCGATGCTGCCGGATGGTGCAGTCGCAGGCTGCCGCAGTGCATGTAATATAGGAAGTCGCGCCCCGGCACACTGCAGTTTGCCAGCACTGACGCCGCCTCGCGGTACATGCCGCGTTTCATCATGCAGCCCACCACCTCGCCGTAGCAGGCCTCGAGCGGCGTGGCAGAGAATATTGGGTTTGCGAAAAAAACATACTTGAACACATGGCCGTCGGCATCATGGCCAAAAGGATTGTAAAGCATGCTGCGCGACGGGTAAAGCCTGAAGAAGCGGTAGAGGTCTTGCAGATACTGGCGGCGTATGTATTCGGGCTTGCCCTGCTCCTCGGCAGCCACGGCCTCCATGCCCGCCACGCTGCCGTTGGCAAGCATCTCGCGGATGTTTTGCGGAATCCGGTCAACCACTTGCCTGAAGGCTATCACAAACGAATACTTGTCGCTGTTGCAGAATGGCATGTGGTCTACGATGTTCCTTATCATCCTTGTGTCTGCATTGGTGCCGTAGGCCTGGCTGATGGCCGGGTGCTCGGGGTAGAACGGCACAAACCAGTTGCCAATGCTGTCGAAAAACGGGAAACGCTTCATCTGCGAAAAGCCGCCGAAATATATGTCGGCGCCCGACTTCTGCATGTCGAGCATCCGCCGGAAGCTCTCTTCCACCTTCTCCATCCTGCGTTCGGCCTCCTCAGGGTGGATTATGTCTTCGATGGAGTCGCCCTCTTTCTCTTCTATTCCGTTTGGCGTTATGCTCAAGCCGTTGTGCTTCAGCAGGTCGGGCATTATCTCTTGCTGTATCTTGCGGTTGTCGTTCTCGGCGCTGAGGCAGTAGAACAGCTGTATCTGCAGCTCTACGAGCTCCTTGCAAACATGCTCGTCGGCCAGCAAGCCGCACACCATCTCGCGCTCTTCCGGGAATATATGGTGCATCCCCACACCCGCAGACAGGGCCCAGCCCACCAGCGCCCGCTGGCGCACCTGCTCGTCGGAGCTCTGCCGGTAGACGGTGAGCATCACCCTGAACTTGTTTATGTCAAACATGTTCATGCAGCCCAGCATCACTGCCGACACAATGAGCTGCTGGTCGATTGTGTCGACCGTGGGAGCCAGGAGCAGCTGAGCCATCGACTCGGCGGTGCTGTCGGTCCACTGAGACGATGTCCAGATGTAATCAAACAGGTCGTTCATCATCTGCCGGTGGGCCCTGTGCAGCCCCTGCTTCTTCTCGGCACGCACGTGGGCAGGCTCGAGTTCGAGCAGTGCCACGTCAGATACAAAGCCTTCAAACCCGGCCTGCAAGGCTGCCGGCGACCAGTCGCGGCCGGCCGACCTGACACGATTGTCTATTGCAGTCAGGTATGAAGAGTGGGCTATGGCGTAGCGCATGCCCACGTCGGCCGTCAGCCTGTACATCCGATATATGAAGTTGCGGTATACAAGCTCCAGCTGTTCGTCCTTGAAACCCTTGCTCCAATAGTCGAACATCAGCCTGTAGTCGCTGCGTATCTCGCGAAGGCGCGCATCCAACGAAAGTTCCGGGTGGGCAGCGCCGAATGTCTCGAGCTCGTCGATGGCCTCGCTGAGCGCCATCGAACCGAGCAAACTGAATATGTGGTCGAGTGTCTTGTTTCTTTCCATAAGCCATTGTTTCACTGCCTGGCGAGCCAACTGTCTGCCAGTTCGATGTCTTTCTTGCGTGGGGCGGCGGCATGGCCAAACTTCAAGCCGGCCGGAATGGAGTCGGCAGCGGCCTCTCCCACCCCACAATATCGCGCCACCAGCTCCCTGTAAGCGGCCACTCCGTGCTCGTTGATGGAGTCGCACGCCATGTTGTAAGCCCTTAGGAATATGTCGATTTGCTTCTTCCGGCCCTTGTCTTCCATCAATTCGCTCCTGAAGGCAAACGCCCCCAGGCTTATGTCCAGCTTGCGCGAGTCGAGCAGCACGCGGTGCTTGCCGATGCGGGCCACGGCAGCCTGGGGCTCGGTGAGCATCATTGCGTCCATCGAGTTGTTCTGCAGCATCTTAAGACGCACGCCCACATCGTTTATCTGCACGCGGAAAACGCGCTCGGGCTTCAGCCCCGACATCGCCACGGCACGGTCGGCCAGCAGGTCGGTGGCCGAATAGCGGGTCATGGCCAGCATCTTGTCGTCAAGGTGCTTCAGGTTGGTGATGCGGGCGTTGCGGTTGGTGATGAGCTGCCAATAGGCATTGGTCGATGTCACATAGGTAAGCGGCGTGCCCTCCTTCACCATCCTTTGGCCGCGCACGAGGTCGGTGACAGCACCCTCCACTCGCTTGCGCTGCAAGGCCGTGTCACAGTCCATCTGCGCCGTATATGGCTTCAGCCGCACGTCGGCACCGAGCGTATCAAACAGATTGTACATCTGTGCCACATACAAGGGAAGGCAGTCGAGCGTAGGCATTACAGCCACCTTGAGCGCCGCCGAGTCTTCGCGGGCCAGGCGCAGGCGCTCCTGCCGCGACAAGCGGTCTTTCTCTTCGGCCGACTGTCCGCAGGCCACCAGCATGGCCAATATGATGAAAACGATATGGATATGCTTCATCCTGATTTGCTGTTTTTTAAATCTAAAGAGGGACGCCCAGCGTATTGATTACACGAGCGCCCCTGCCGAGTTCTATAAATTAATGTGCGATATTAGCCGTTTGCACGGTGCAAAATTAATAAATAATTTCGTAATGACGAAAATAATTGCTACTTTTGTGCTGTTATGGCAAAAGACAAGACAGCTTACGTGTGCAGCAACTGCGGTCAGGAGTCTGCCAAATGGATTGGCAAATGCCCCAGTTGCGGACAGTGGAACACGTTTAAGGAGATAAGGATAGCGGCAGACACAGGCACAATGGCGGCCAAGTCGGCCGCAATGACCGTGCGCCACGCCCATGCCCCGGGCAAAGGCAACAAACCGATGAGACTGAGCGAGATAAGCGCCAAGGACGAACCGCGCATGGACATGCACGACGCCGAACTCAACCGCGTGCTCGGCGGCGGGCTGGTGCCAGGGTCGATAGTGCTTCTGGGCGGCGAGCCCGGAATAGGAAAAAGCACGCTCACACTGCAGACAATACTGAGGATGCCCGAGCGCAACATACTCTACGTGAGCGGGGAGGAAAGCGCCCACCAGCTGAAAATGCGCGCCGAGCGGATAGATCACCCCGAAAACGACTCTTGCCAGATACTATGCGAGACGTCGCTCGAGCACATATTCGAGCACATAAAGGACGTTGCCCCGGAACTGGTGGTAATAGATTCCATACAGACAATATCCACCGAAGACGTCGACTCAAGCCCCGGCAGCATCACACAGGTGCGCGAATGTGCCTCGGCGCTGCTCCGTTTTGCAAAGACGAGCGGCATCCCGGTCATCCTCATAGGCCACATCACCAAGGAGGGAACCCTTGCCGGCCCGAAGATACTGGAGCACATAGTAGACACGGTGATACAGTTTGAAGGCGACCAGCACTACATGTACAGGATACTTCGCAGCATAAAGAACCGCTTCGGAAGCACTTCCGAGCTTGGAATATACGAAATGCTGCAGACAGGACTGCGCCAGGTAAGCAACCCTTCGGAGCTTTTGCTCAACCAAGACCATGAAGGCCTGAGCGGGATAGCCATCAGTTCGGCCATCGAGGGCGTGCGCCCGTTTCTCGTCGAGACGCAGGCGCTGGTGTCGACAGCAGCCTACGGCACCCCGCAACGCACGGCGACGGGCTTCGACCAAAGGCGGCTCAACATGCTCCTGGCCGTGCTCGAGAAGCGCGTGGGGTTCAAGCTGGCCCAAAAAGACGTCTTCCTCAACATTGCGGGAGGCCTTCGCGTGACCGACCTGGCCATGGACCTGAGCGTAATAGCGGCCGTGCTGTCGAGCAACGTAGACACCCCGATAGAGTCGGGATGGTGCATGGCCGGCGAAGTGGGCCTCAGCGGAGAAGTCCGCCCGGTAAACCGCATTGAGCAACGGGTGGCAGAAGCGGAGAAACTGGGGTTCAGCCACATGATCGTTCCGCGCCACAACCTGCAGGGATTCAACCGCAGCAAATTCAACATCGAACTGGTGCCGGTGCGCAAAGTGGAAGAAGCCTTGCGCGCACTCTTCGGCTGAAGCCCACTGTCATTGCGTATACCAACAACAGGTAACAAGGCTTGCCGGCTGCCCTGTGGCCGCCGTCAAGCCCCAACGGTTTCTCCATTGCCACCTGCGACGCCCGCCGCGGCTAAGAAAGACAAAGCGGGTGCGCCGTCAGGAACAGTTTCCCGCATGGCGCCCCCCTATCAAGTCATTATGAAAAAATTGTCAGAAAGAATAGCCAGTCCAGCCAAAGCCGGTTGTAGGACAGCCAGCGTTGCCCTCAACAATGCCCACTCCCTCGTAAGTGCCGTTTTGGTTTATCTCTGCAGAAGTGACGTTGGTGGCGCTGTTGGTCACGCTTATCTCAGTGCTTGCGGCGGCGTCTCCCTTGCTGTCGGTAAGGTCAATGAGGTTCTCGATGGCTCCCGAGCCGGTAACGAAAGCATTGGTTATGTGTGCTGCGGCTCCGCGGCGAATCTTGATTGCATCCTGCATTGACTGTGCAGAGGCAAGGTTTTCGATGGTCATGTTCTCGATGGTAAAGTCCGACTGCGGCGTGTGGTCGGGGCCATTGCCGTCGAGGTTGCCGTCGGCCTCAACTCCGCGCGGGTCTTCCTCGGTGCTGGTGAAACCGCTCTCCCACACTCCGTAGCAGTTGCTTAGCGTTCCGCTGTAGCCCTGGGTGAAGTCGAACATGTCGTCGTCGCAGTTCACTGCCAGCAGGTTGGTCACGTTTACAGAGCCCCCGAAGAACTCGATGGCGTCGTCGGCACCCTCAGAGATGTAGATGTTGCTTATCTGCGTACCGCTTCCCACGCCATTGAGCGTAAGTCCGTTGTGCTCAATGTCGGCCGAAGAGCGGGCACCGGTGTAAAGCAGCTCGACATACTGCAGCACACCGCTGTTGTCGGCAGCGTCGGTGCCTCCGTACATCTGGTTGTTGTCAACCTCGGTGGCAGCAGTCGTTCCCGACGCGTTGCCCGAGATGGGAGCATACCCATTGATGACGAGCCCGCCCCAGAAGCCTGCCGAAGCGTTGTCGCTGTTGGCCGTGAAGACGATGGGGTTGTCGGCCGTGCCGCGCGCTTCAATGCGGCCTCCCTGTGCCACGAGTATGTATTTGTCGAATCCCTGGTTGGCCTTGATGGTTGTTCCGGCCGGTATTACGAGCGTAGCTCCGTCGGGCACGGTAAGGGTTCCTGTGAGCACATATTCTTTCGAGGCGTCGAGCGTCATGGTCTCCGACACGGTTCCGCTCAATTGCACGGTAGTTCCGAGGTCATCGCCGCCATCGGTATTAGCATTTTCGTCATCACTGCATGATGTGAGTGTCACTGCACTCGCAATGGCCGCGAAGGCCAAAGCGTTAAGAAAAAACTTTCGCATGATAATAATAATTAGTTGAATGTCGTTTTGTTGTACTCTCTTTATGTCTGTTTTCAAAAACTATATGTAAGTCCCAGGCTCAGGTCGATGCCCTTGCGGTATTTGCTCAGCACCACCTCTTCGCCCGTGGCGTTGCCCTTTCGTGTGAGCTGCCGGGGCGAGTTGAGCAGGTTTCGGGCCTTGAAGTTGATGCCGAAATGGCTTCCGAGCTTGCCCGATGCCACAAAGTCGAGCGTAGGTATGCCGTTTTCCACAATGTCCTGGTAGCCTTCAGTGCCGATGGTGTATATCCTGTCGCTGAAATAGTTGAACACCACAGCGGCGTTGAACGAGTTGGCCCCCGTGCGCAACATGTATGTGAGGTCGGCGTTGACAATCCACGGCGCAGCGCCTTCGAGCTGCGAACCAGACGGGTCGGTGGCCAGCGGAACCTTTGCGCAGGTGTATGTGTATGCGCCGTTGACGCCGAACGTGAGCCTGCTCAGGCCTCCGTCCTTGCGCGGCGTTGAGAAGATGTGCTTCTTGAGCTCCACCTCGACGCCTGCCGCCGTGGCGTGGTCGGAAATGTTCTCATACGACAGGAAGCCGCCCGCACTGGCTATCTCGATGCGCGATATCGGCCGCTTGATGTATTTGTAGAACCCGGTCACGGAGAATATCTCAGACGGAGAGAGGTAATAATCCCACTTCAGGTCGAGGTTGTAGTTGTCTGACGGCTGCAGGTCGGGGTTACCCTGGCTGTTGAAACTCACGCTGACGTAGCGGAAAGGCGATATCTCCTTGGCCTGCGGCAGGGTGTAGGTCTTGCCCGCCGCAAGGCGCAGCGTGTGCTTGTCGGTGAGGTCGTAGCGCAGGTTGAGGCTCGGCAGGACATACGACTTGTCTATCTCTTGCTCGCCCTGGCTGCCGCCACGGTTGACGTTGTAGGCCACGCGGAGCAGCACATCGTCGTATTTCAAGCCCACATTGGCCGTGAACCGCGGTGTAAACTGGTATGTCGCCTCGGCGAAAACAGAGTGCACGTTCTTCTTTACCGAATACTCGTCGACATTCCTGTCGAGCTGGAAAGCACCGCCGGCAAAGTTGTCTTGGTTGAAATAGTCGTCAAACCTGACGTCGTCGATGTCGAAGGCGTCTTGCCTCACCACCGACATGTCGTACTCTACGGCCTCAAACGAGTCGTCTACAATGCGCCCAATATACCCCAGCTGCACGTTGGAGTGCTGTTCGAACCCATCTTTCAGCTTATATGTGAGCGCCGCCCTTAGGTTGAGGTCTTTCTCGTCGAGCTCAGAGAAATACCGCTGCTGTATGCCCGTTCCCTTCATTGGCACATATCCCGAGGCTGTCTTCACAAGGTTGTTGATGCGCCTGTCGGGCTCGTTGCCGCTTATTGTGTTGTAGGCCACGCCTGCGTCGAGGTCGAGGTTGGTGCCTATCTGCCATTTGGTCGACAACTGGTTTACAAGCAGCATGTTGTCGTTGACCTGCTGCCGGCGCATGCCCCCCTCGTAGGTGTCTGACGACTGATAGTCGGCATCCATGCCCAAGTAGTCGCCCACCGACTCTTTTGTAGAGTGCACCATCATGAAGTTGTAGCCAATGCGGTGCTTGCTGCCAATGCCGTAGCTCAGGTTGGCCATGGCTATCTGGCTGGTCACCACCTCCGATATGTTGCCGGTCATGTCTTGCGAGAGCGTTCCGCTGGTGATTGAGTTGCGCACCTCTTCGTCGTAATGCGAGAAGTTCTTGTTGTGCCCGGCCACGACGAAAAACCTGAGCGGGTTGTTGCCCACGGTAAACTCGCGCCCTCCTGATATGTAGTAGCTCTGGTTGACCTGCAAGCTGTGCTTGCTCGGGTCGAGCGAATTGCCGAAGGTGTAGGCCCCCAGGTCGGCCCCGGGCTGCGACTTGTCGGCAAATCCGAAGGCGTTGACCCCGTCGAGCCTCATGAAGTCGGCCGACACGGTCTGCGTGTTCAGCCCGCCCGATATGCTTATGTCCAGCTTTCCGTCGCCGGTGAGCTCCTTCGATGTGATGTTGATGTCGGCTCCGGCCACGTCGGAAGGTATGTCGCTGTAGAACGCCTTGTTGACGTCTATCGACTGTATGATGTCTGTCGAGAAGAAGCCAAGGGCAATGTTCTTGTACTCGGGGTCTTCCGACGGAACGGGAAACCCGTTGAGCGTGGTCATGTTATAGCGGTCGCCGAGGCCGCGCACAAACACATTCTTCACCCCTTCCTGCTTGGATATGCCCGACACCTTGGCCACTGCGGCCTCGGCATCGCCCACTCCCTTGCGCGACAGCTCCTGGGCGCCCACCGACTGAACGGCTATCACGGCGGCCTTCTGCTCCATCAGCGTCACGTTTTCCGACTCGCGGTTGGCCAGCGACACCACAACGACATCGGCCAGCTTGTGCTCGTCGCTCTCAAGCTCCATGTCGAGAGTGGTCAGCTTGTCGTCTTCTATCTTCACCTGCCGCTTTACTGCTGTCTTGTAGCCCACATATTTTATCTCAATGTCATATATGCCGTCGGCTATGCCCGACAGCCTGTAGTTGCCTTCGGCGTCGGTCACAGTTGCAATGTTACTCCCAACAATCTTCACCGTAGCCCCGATGAGAGGCTCTTTCGACTTGCCGTCCTTGATGCTGCCCTTCACATTGACACACTGGACAACGGCGTCGACGGCAAAAACGCGTGTGGCCAGAAGCGACGTGAGGGCGGCTGCACCCATCATTCTCTTAAATACTTTCATCTTGCATTTACAACTCTGATTTCTGCCTGCAAAGGTCAGCATTCTTCATTACAACTCATTGTCGCCGAAATGAACATTGGTTTACGGAAACGTTGCTTTGTGCTTAACGGCTGTTACACGGTGTTTTCATTTTTGGGCAAGATTTTACAATGGCTTGGCATTACTGAAAAAAATGGGCCATCAACGCCACTGCCCGGGCCCGTGGCGGGGCCGGCTGCCGGGGGTGACGCACTGCCCGGCTGGCAAATCCATGCCGGCCATCCGACCGCCGTGGATGAGCGCTGCAGCGTTTCACGGCTTCTCGCTTTGGCCCCTTATGCCAGATTGCATGTGAATAGGGCCGTTCGGCAGCGCGGAACGGCCCGTATGGCAATCTGACACGGGCCGTTTTGCGTTGCAAAAACGCCCGTTTTACAACGCTCTGGTTGCCAATGTGTTACGCAGATGCGAAAGGCGGGCGGAATGGCACGGCTGTCACCCACCGACCTTTACAGCGCTGCAACAATGGCAGGGCATGGCCACCGCAACGACATGCTTGGCCCGGAATTGGTGGCGTTGACGCTTGCAGGTGATGGTTATTATTCGTAACTTTGCCTTTACTTACCCAATGTTTTACGCTAAAACAATACAACGACTCATGGAAAGGCATCAAATTATGACACGGCGGGCCACTGTTGGCGACCTGCCCGGGATAAAAGAGCTGTTCAGGCGCGCCGTGGCCGGCGTGGACAACAAGTATTATAATAATGAGGAAAAAGCCGACTGGGCTGCCTGCGCCGACAAGCCGGGGCACTGGGAGCAACTTGTAGACACGTGCTTTTTCATCGTTGCCACGTCTGCCGACGGACGCATTACAGGCTTCGCGGCAATAAACGGCAATGGACTACTTGAACTTATGTATGTAGACAGGGCATGCAAAAGACAGGGAATTGGCAGCGCCATGCTCTACGAACTGGAGGATTACGCCCGGGGCAAGGGCCTGAAGGAGATAAGGGCAGACGTGAGCTACGCCGCCGAGGGGTTTTTCAAGAACAAGGGATATGTGGTCTTGAAGAAGCAGGAGCGCAAGGCCGTAAACATGGTCATGGGCAATCTGCTGATGATGAAGAGGCTGGTAGCTGGCAATGGGCACGCTGACAAACGGGAACAAGACTGACCCCAATGGCCACCTTATGCCTGAACGACTTGGCACTACGGACTGCAACCGCCCACAAAAGATTTGATGCAGTTGCCTCAGCATGCCACGAAACATCGCCAGGCGTGTTGAGACAACTGCATCAAAACATATTTAGCTACCCGCAGGCCAACCGATGCGGCAATGCCGGAGGGCCTCACGCACACATGCCCGACGGCGCATGCCGCCACAGCCGGCGTGCCCCGGGATAGCCAACGGCGCTAAACAATCTCCTCACCCCCGAGGAACACCCTGCTAACAATGGGCGTGGTGTAGGCATACGGGATGAAATCGACAGACGGCATTGGCTCTGTAACGAAGAAATTGGCCACCTTGCCAACGTCTATTGAACCGTAATCGGCACTCAGGCCCATGGCGCACGCGGCGTTGATGGTGGCGGCGTTGATGGCCTCCGACGGCAGCAGCCGCATCTTGATGCATGCCAGCGACACCACAAACTTCATGTCGCCCGATGGCGTTGAGCCCGGGTTGTAGTCGCTGGCCACGGCCACAGGCAGTCCGCTGTCAATCATCTTGCGCGCCGGGGCGTAAGGCATGTTCAGGAAAAACGACGTGCCCGGCAATGCCGTAGGCATGGTGATGCTGCCGCGCAAAACGCCAAACTCGTCTTCACGCATGTTCTCCAGATGGTCGACAGACAGTGCGCCACGCTCCACCCCGACTTGCAAGCCGCCAATGGAAGCCAGCTCGTCGACGTGAATCTTTGGGCGCATGCCCCACGGCGCTGCCGCATCGAGAATGCGGGCAGTGTCTTCGGGGGTGAAGAAACCCTCGTCGCAGAACACGTCGACAAAGTCGGCCAGACGCTCACGGCCCACCTCCGGAATCATCTCGTTTACCACAAGGTCTACATACTCGGCGTGGCCGTAACCCCTGCCGATGGCATGGGCGCCGAGAAACGTGGACACTATGCGGGCCGGGACACTCTCGCTGATGCGCCTGATTACGCGGAGCATCTTGAGCTCGTCGGCCGTATTGAGCCCGTAGCCGCTCTTTATCTCCAAGCAGCCGGTGCCCTTCTTCATGACCTCGCGCACGCGGCGCATGGCCTGGGCGTACAGTTCGTCCTCGCTGAGCGTGTGCAACAGGTCGGCCGAGTTGAGTATGCCGCCGCCCCTGCGGGCTATCTCGGCATAGCTCAGGCCGCGAATCTTGTCGACAAACTCGCCCTCACGGCTGCCTGCATACACCACGTGGGTATGTGGGTCGCACCACGACGGCAACACCATGCCCCCGCGGGCGTCGACCACAACGTCGGCCCGCAGCCCCTCCGGCGGCATGTCGTCCATGCCGCCGAAGGCTGCAAAGCGTCCGTCGTCAGCAAGCAGCCAGGCATTGTCGAGCGTGTTCAGCCCGGACATCTCGCTTCCGCAAAGCCTCAACTTGCCGCCTATGCCTGTCCCGACAAGCGTGGATATGTTCTCAACGAGCAGGCGCATTGTTCCTGATGAAATCTATTGAATGACTGATATGCGGGAACATCACCTCGTCGTTGACAATGAACGGAACCACACGACGGTAGGCAGCGTATACCGACTCGATGGCCTCCGACGACTTCAACGGGCGGCGGAAGTCGAGGGCCTGGGCGGCATTGAACAGCTCGATGGCCAGCACGCGCTCGGTGTTGAGCACCACCTGGTGCAGCTTCAGCGCCGCATTGGCTCCCATGCTGACGTGGTCTTCCTGGCCTTGGCTTGACGGTATGCTGTCGACAGACGACGGAGTGCACAGGCTTTTGCTCAGGCTCACTATCGAGGCTGCCGTATACTGAGTAATCATGAAACCGCTGTTGACGCCCGGGTTGGCCACGAGGAAACTCGGAAGTCCGCGTGTGCCCGACACGAGCTTGTAAATGCGGCGCTCCGATATGTTGGCCAGCTCACTGACGGCAATGGCCAAGAAGTCCATGGGCAGGGCGATAGGCTCGCCGTGGAAGTTGCCCGCCGAGATGATGATGTCGTCGTCCGGGCACACGGTCGGGTTGTCGGTGGCCGAGTTTATCTCCGTGTCTATCACCGACTCCACGTAGGCCAGCGTGTCTCTCATGGCCCCATGCACCTGCGGTATGCACCTGAACGAATACGGGTCTTGCACATACCCCTTCGGCTTGGCCACAATCTCGCTGCCATCAAGAAGCTCGCGCATGCGCTGAGCGGTGAATATCTGGCCGCGATGCGGGCGCACCTGGTGCACGGCATCGATAAAAGGCTCGACGAGTCCGCAATAGGCATCGAGCGACATGGCCGCTATGGCATCGGCCCAATCGGCCAGCCGCTTGCTGTTGAGTATGGCCCACACGGCGTAAGCGCTCATGTTCTGCGTGCCGTTGAGCAATGCCAGACCCTCCTTCGAGGCCAACTGTATCGGCTTCCAGCCGTTTTTGCGCAATGCCTCGGCCGCGCCCATCACCTTTCCGCGATATTCCACCTCGCCAAGGCCTACAAGAGGAAGGCACAGGTGGGCCAGCGGCACAAGGTCGCCGGAAGCCCCCAGTGAGCCCTGCTGGTAGACAACGGGATATACATCGCTGTTGAAGAAGTCGACAAGGCGCTCTACCGTGTCGAGCTTGCAGCCCGAATAACCGTAGCTCAACGACTGCACCTTGAGCAGAATCATTATCTTCACAATCTCGTTGGGCACGCGGTCACCCGTACCACAGGCGTGCGACATCATGAGGTTTATCTGCAATTGCGACAGCTGGTCGTTGCCGATGGACACGTTGCAGAGCGAACCGAAGCCCGTGGTGACACCGTATATGGGCACATTGCTCTCTGAAATCTTCTTGTCGAGATACTCGCGGCAGCGCATTATGCGGTTGCGCGCATCGTCACTGAGCCTCAACTTGTAACCCTTGTCTATTATTTCGCCGATGCGTTCGATTGTCAGGTGCTCGGCAGATATTTCATGTACCATAACCGTTTCGATAAAAATACAACATTAAGAACCAAATACTGAGTCGACAACGCTGTCGTCGACGATGTTGGGCATGGTGACCTTCAAGCCCGGGGTGCGCTCCATCTCGCGCACGATGCTGTGCATGGAGCCCTCGTTGCGGGCCCAGCTGCGACGGGCTATGCCGTTGTTGACATCCCAGAACAGCATCTCGCGTATGTGACGGTCGCTGTCGTCACCACCGTCGATGACCATGCCGAAACCGCCGTTGATGACTTCTCCCCAGCCTACTCCGCCGCCGTTGTGCAGCGACACCCACGTGGCCCCGCGGAAAGAGTCGCCAATCACGTTCTGCACGGCCATGTCGGCGCAGAACTGCGAGCCGTCGTAGATGTTGCTGGTCTCACGGAATGGCGAGTCGGTACCCGACACATCGTGATGGTCGCGGCCAAGCACTACGGGGCGACTGATTTCTCCCCGGCGTATGGCCTCGTTGAAAGCAAGGGCTATCTTGGTGCGCCCTTCGGCGTCGGCATAAAGGATGCGCGCCTGCGAACCGACCACGAGATGGTTTGGCCCGGCCTCTTTTATCCAGTGGATGTTGTCGTCCAACTGGTGCTTTATCTCCTCGGGCGCAGTCTTGCGGATGCCTTCCAGCACAGCCGTGGCTATGCGGTCGGTAGCCTCGAGGTCCTTCGGGTCGCCCGAGGTGCACACCCATCGGAATGGGCCGAAGCCGTAGTCGAAGAACATCGGTCCCATGATGTCCTGCACGTATGACGGATAGCGGAAGCGGCCGTCGGCCCCCATGATGTCGGCCCCGGCCCGCTGCGACTGCAGGAGGAAGGCATTTCCGTAGTCGAAGAAGTACATGCCGCGCTCCGCCAGCCTGTTGATGGCTGCAACCTGGCGGCGCAGCGAAGCCTGCACCCGCTCGCGGAAGGCGGCCGGATTGGCTGCCATCATCTCCTTCGACTCCTCGAGCGTCATGCCCACGGGATAGTAACCGCCGGCCCACGGGTTGTGGAGCGAAGTCTGGTCGCTGCCCAGGTCGACCTTGATGCCCTCGTCGGCGAGGCGCTCCCACAGGTCTACCACATTGCCGACGTAGGCCATCGACACAGCCTTGCGCTCGCCCACAGCCTTGCGTATTGCCGGCATGAGCTCGTCGAGGTTGTCGTGCAGCTCGTCAACCCACCCCTGGTCGTAGCGTTTCCGGGCCGCCAGGGGGTTGATTTCTGCCACCACACTGACCACCCCGGCTATGTTTCCTGCCTTTGGCTGTGCTCCCGACATGCCTCCGAGTCCCGACGACACGAACAGCATGCCGCGTATGTCAGAGCGGCCCGGCTCCTTTGTCATCTGCATGCGGGCAGCGTTGAGTACGGTGATCGTGGTGCCATGGACGATGCCCTGCGGCCCTATGTACATGTAAGACCCGGCAGTCATCTGCCCATACTGGCTGACGCCGAGGGCGTTGAAGCGCTCCCAGTCGTCGGGCTTCGAGTAATTCGGTATGACCATGCCGTTGGTCACGACCACCCTTGGCGCATTCCTGTGCGAGGGGAAGAGGCCGAGCGGATGGCCCGAATACATCACCAGCGTCTGCTCATCGGTCATTTCGCTGAGGTATTTCATGGTCAACCGGTACTGCGCCCAGTTCTGGAAGATGGCCCCGTTGCCCCCG
>OHKV01000728.1_pt1 | contig 14146 bp, 13 predicted proteins | sample 1568951 | NCBI WGS metagenome assembly OHKV01 (sample SAMEA3879528, study PRJEB24766) | human gut metagenome | biome: human-associated habitat; feature: feces | place: USA | collected 1985/1987
ATCATCACCCTGCATACCGAGATGAAAGTACAGGGCCTGCGATTTCAGTGGCAATTCCAGAAAGCTGTCTGTTTCAGTCACTGAACTTGAGAACATTCGTTTTACAGCCATTCGCTTACCTCGCCACCCGGCGGATACCGCCCACAGCTTCATCCTGTTCCGCCGGGACTGGATCGCCCTCGTTGAAATATTTCGCCAAGCTGTCCAGATTGACCAGCCAGCGATGACCAGCCACAACGTACCTGATTTTGCCTGTCCGGCAGAGGGTCCGAATATAGGTCGGCGGTAGACCGTAGGTTTCAGCGGCCGCTTTCACGGTGGCCATCTGCGGGTATCGGATTAAATCTCCCATTCGATGCACCTCCTTGGTGTTGCTTGAAAGTTGATTCTTGATGCCGTGTCAGCAGTAAAGCACAAATTGAAAAATAATGCAATACCGCCAAATCCTGATTGGAAATTGATGCGATGGAGCATTGGTGGAATAGAATCCCTTGCGCCAAAATCCATCTAGTGGTATTGCGTGATACGCAGTATCCCATTTTGCAATTCCTTTACGTCTTTTTACAAGGCTTTACAGAGGGATGCCCACCTCAAAAATGGATTTTTGTGCTGATTTTGCACATCAAAAAATAGTGATGAAATTGGTTCATTTGACAAGTGAAAAAACTTGCCATGAATTAGGATGCCTCGTCAACAATATCGGTTACTTCAACGCCGAGAGCTGTAGCAATCTTTACAGCAGTCAACGCAGAACAGGTGCCGCGATTCTTGATGGCAGAGAGGTTCTGGCGGCATAAGCCAGCTTTATCGGCTAGTTGGCTCAGTTTCATACCATTGCACGCTGCTAAAATTTCAAGATTGACCTTAAGTTTCATTTTAATCGCCTCCTTTTGCATTCGTTCTGAATGTATTTTAGCAATTCATAACGAATGTGTCAATAGAATAATTGAAATTCATATTGAATGTGTAAAATGAATGTGCTATATTTTGAATAGAATGGGAGGCGATGATCTTGGAGATTGGTCAAAGTATTCAAGAAGCTCGTAAAAAAGCGAAGCTGACACAGAAAGAACTTGCCGAAAAAGTTGGAATAGCAACTATTACAGTCCAGCAGTACGAGCGAGGGGTCAGAACTCCTAAAATTGAAACACTCCAGAAAATAGCTCAAGCGTTGAATATAGATGTCGGGGTTCTGTACGGTGTAGAAGTAGATAAAGGTAATCCACAATATTTGAACAGACTTTACGGCAAGATTTCAGAAGTGGCAGAAAAATATGGTAGGCCAGAGGAAGAAGTTGTAAATTGGATAAACAGATGTCTCTCTATGTCTGATAAATATGATATGAGCGAAGCGGTGGCCAATAGATTGGAGTTTCTATCTGGGAATATGGCTAAGAGGGTTTTTGAACAGGTAGATAGCCTTAGTGCAGATGAACAGTTGCAGATGGCAGAAGCAGTCGATTTATTAACGCAATTTGAAAAAGAAGAACGTCGATATGTGCTTGATACGATTGGAAGATTACTTTTGCTAAATGATGCTGGATTGATAGAAGCATTCAAAAGAGTTACAGAGCTGGCGATGTTGGAGAGTTATACAAAGTCGATTTCAGAGTTTACAGACGGTTCAGAAGATAAAAGATGATGCTGGGTGAATTCTTATAGAGTAGAAAGTGTGAGGCTATGGCGAAAATCATAAAGCGCACAAAGAAGGACGGCACTTGCTCCTACTGCATCCGGGTCTCCAACGGCTATGATCGGCAGGGCCGTCAGGTGCTGGTAAATCGCACTTTCACTCCCCCGCCGGGCTTGACCGGGAAGAAGCTGGAAAAGGAGCTGCAACGTCAGGCGGATGCCTTTGAACAGGAAGTGCACAGCGGCATTTCGTTGGATGCGTCCATGAAGCTGGATGACCTGATAGAGCGCTGGTTCACCGAGTATGCAGACCGCCAGTTGAAGCCCAAGACGGCCACCGAATACAGAAAGCTGGTGCCGCGTGTGTCGGCGGCTCTGGGTCACATGAAGGTCAACCAGATACGCCCGGCGCACCTCATGGCGTTCTATGCGAACCTGTCCGAGGACGGAGTGCGTCAAGATTCCACCTATACGGCAACGGCTGCGCTGCTGAAGCTGCTGCCGAAAGGTCAGCGGGCAAGGATCCGGGAAACCGCCGGGGTGGGCGAGGAAACCATGCGGGGGCTGTGCAGCGGCAAGCCTGTCAGCCATAAGACCGCCGAGAAGGTGGCCGATGCCGCCGGGCTGCCCCTGTCCAAAGCCTTTACCGAGAAGGTCAGGGCGGGTGGTAAACTGGGCGGCAACACGCAGCTGCACTATCACCGCTTCTTGTCCAGTGTGTTTGAAAAGGCAGTCAAGTGGCAGCTGATCGATGAAAACCCCTGTCGGCGCACAGAAGCCCCCAAAGCGGCAGAAATCGAAGTGGAAGCATTGCAGGAAGAGGACGTTGCAAAGCTGCTGGAAGCCCTGCAGGACGCGCCAGCACAGTACAGCGTTATCACACAGCTGGCCTTGCTCACAGGTGCCCGCCGGGGCGAGATATGCGCCTTGCGCTGGTCGGACATTGACCTTGACGCGGGTGTGATCTCCATCAACAGGACGGTGCAGAACATCGCCGGGCGCGGCACGGTGTTCACAGCACCCAAGACAAAACGCTCCCGGCGATGCATTAAGATAGGCCCGGAGTGTGTGCAGCTGCTGCGGGAGTACCGCCAGCACCAGAAGGCCGAACGGTTCAAGGTCGGCTCTGAGTGGATGCGCCGGGTGGAGATCGAGAACGGCAAGACAGTGGACAACGACCTGCTGTTCACTCGCTGGAACGGTCAGCCGCTCGACCCCAACGCGGTTACAAGCTGGTTTCCGGGCTTTCTGGCCGCCCATGATCTGCCGGCGGTTCACTTCCACAGCCTGCGCCACACCAACGCCAGCTTGCTGATAGCGGCCCACGTGCCTGTCACAACAGTTTCGGGCAGACTGGGCCACGCAAAGACCAGCACCACCACGGATATTTACGCCGGGTTCATCCGTTCCAGCGATGCGGCGGCAGCGGACGCGCTGACAGACGTTTTTAGCCGTATCAAGGAAAAGACCCACGCATAACAAAAGATGGCTCACAGGGACGTTTCTGCCGCCCTCGTGAGCCGTCAACTTTTTTGCCTTCTTCACGGTGTCCGTTTTATGGGATTATATGCCCTCTGGAAAGTGCCTTAAAAGTGCCTTGTTTTACGGAAACAAAGAGAAACGAATGTGCACGAATAAAAACAAAAACAACGATGAATCTATATAAATGGAAACGACCAGAAACGTGAAAAACCGTATAAAGGCCCTCTACGAATCAGTAGGCCGGGGGTTCGAGTCCCTTCCATCGCACCAAATAATGAAAATCCGAACCTTTTCTCAATAGGAGAAGGGTTCGGATTTTTTGTTTCTTCGGAAAGCAAAATGCCGCGTTTGCGCAGCAACAAAAGCCCCAGTGGGGCTTTTGAGCGACCGAACGGTCTTGCGTTAGCAAGATGGAGGGGCCTCCGCCCCGACAAGTGACCATAAAAGAAAAATACCGCCCACGCAGCGCAGCGATGGATTTTGTCGGGTGAAGTAAGCGGCAAAATGAATCGGGTGTGTTGCGGGGCGGTAAGTTCTTTCGTGGACTTTTCCTCACGGAAGTGGTGGGTCTCACGGTGATAACCAACCACTTTCTGTGGCTGTGTTCAAAATGAACACGACCACATTTTGTGGGTGGTTTCAAACCAATCCACAAAGACGGTGGGATTTACAGGAAAAATACCACTGTATGTGAAATTCGTCAAGAGGGTTTTGGAAAACCCCTATTCTCACACTCATCCACCCTATCATGTGGGAAACCACGGACATGATCTTGTGATCATGAGTTCTCCCAAAATGCTGACCCCAAATGAATACGATGTGTTTTTCAGCTTTCTGGAAAACACGGTGATGAAAAACGCATACTGACAGTAAAACCGCTCCGAGCGTTCTGCCCGGAGCGGTTTTGCGTCAGCAGTATTTATGCAGAATGGTCATAGACGGAGGGAGAAGTCATGCGTCCTTGCACAGCTTGGTCAATTCTTCGATGGCGGCATCCTCGTCCGGGCCATCGGCAGCGATGGTCACGGTCTCGCCGCACTTCACGGCCAGACCCATTACGGCAAAGATCTTCTTCATGTCGGCGACTTTGCCGTTCTTAGTCATAGTGACTTTGCTCTCAAAGCCTTTGGCAGCTTTGCTCAGGATACCGGCGGGACGGGCGTGCAGACCTTCTTTGTCCTGAATGGTGATATCGATGCTCTTCATAAAAAATCTCTCCTTTTTGGAATCGTTATTGTAAGTGCTCCAGCACATAGTTCATATCGGAAGTGGTCTTGAGCTGTTCCAGCGCATCCTCGTCTTCCAAAATCTCGCAGACATTGCCCAGCAGGTCGAGATGGTCGTTGCCGACACCGGCAATGCCGAACACGAGGTAGGCTTTTTCATCGCCGAAGTCCACGCCCTGCGGATATTGCAGCAGGACAACGCCGGACTTTTTAACGGTGCCCTTCTTCTGGCTGGTGCCGTGGGGAATGGCTACGCCCATGCCCATGTAGGTGCTCACCAGCTTTTCGCGCTCCACCATGGCATCGGCGTAACTGTCATCCACATAGCCCCGCTTTGCCAGCAGCGCACCGGCGGCACGGATGGCCTCCTCCTTGGTGACGGAGGGCAGACCCAGCTGGATGTCCTCCGCCTGGATCTTCATCACGGAATCGTTGGCTTTGGAAGCCTCGGTCACGGCAGCCGCCAGAGGGGCTACGGCTGCATTGCGCAGGTCGGATACGATCTCCTCATTGGCGGCAGCTTCGGCCTTGGCATCCAGTGCCGGGGTAGTGGAGGTCAGTGCATTGTACAATGCGTCCAGATGCGGATCTGCAAGGAAGTTATCCAATGTAACAAGCTGTGCCTGCGGGGCGCACTTGGCGGCACGGTCAGCCAGAACGCGCTGGCAGACCACCACGTCCGCGTCGGCGGGGATGGTATCCACGCTGGAGTTGGTCACGGTCAAGTCGGGGCGCTCCGCCTTAATGCGGTTGTGGAACTTGGTAGCACCCATGGCGCTGGAACCCATACCGGCATCGCAGGCAAAGACGATCTTGCGGATTTGGCCGACATTTACGGCAGTAGGCTCGGGGATCTCGCCCTTAGCCTGTGCCTTCATCTCCTTCATTTCGTTCTGGGCGTCGGTCAGGCTCTTGGTGTGACCGGAGGTCGCTTTCAGAATGACCGAGGACAGGATAAAGGAGACTGCACCGGCGATGACAACGCCCAGCAGAACGGTGAGAATGGAATCCCGGGGAGCCATTGCCATGTAGGCGATGATGGAACCGGGAGAAGCAGGACCGGACAGACCTGCACCGGTCATAGAGTAGAACAGGATGGCGCAGAAGTTGCCCACGATGGGGGCGATGATGATCACGGGGTTCATCAGGATGTAGGGGAAGTAGATCTCGTGGATGCCGCCCAGCAGGTGGATGATCACAGCACCGGGAGCGGACTGGCGGGTGGTGTCGTCCTTGCAGAAGAAGCAGTAGGCCAGCAGGACACCAAGACCGGGACCGGGGTTGGCTTCCAGCATATACATGATGGAGCGGCCGGTCTCAGCAGCCTGGCTTGCACCGATGGGGCTGAAGATGCCGTGGTTGATAGCGTTGTTCAGGAACAATACCTTGGCAGGCTCAATAAAGATGGACACCAGCGGCAGCAGGCTGTGCGCCACAAGGAAGTCCACACCGGCGGTCAGCACGGTGAGGATGGCGGTCATGAACGGGCCGATGACGTAGTAGCCAAGGATGGCCAGCAGCATACCCAGAATGCCGACGGAGAAGTTGTTGATCAGCATCTCGAAACCGGCGGGGATATGGCCTTCCACCTTCTTGTCGAATTGCTTGATGACCCAGCCGGCCAGAGGGCCCATGACCATGGCGCCCATCAGCATGGTGTAGTCCGAGCCGCAGATGCAGCCCACCACGGCGGCGCTGGCTGAAAGCATCGGGGTCAGCCGCCGCACCGTGCTGCGGGAGCTGCCCGCTGTGGAGCAGTGGATGCAGGCTGCAGGGGGATGCTTCTTCCTACCGGAGGGTGGTGTCTGCCCTGCTGCGCAGCAGTATGCCGGAAAAGGAACTGGCAGAGGTGCTCTGCGGACGGATGCCGGAAAACGAGATCTTCTCGACCCTGCTGGATACAAAAACGGCCGAAAAGGTCTGGGCGGTTTTGCAGCAGTTTGAACAGGAAGAGCAGCTCCATCTGCCGGATGCAGGTTTTCTGGCGCTGGCGATCCATTGCACCCTGACCATTCAGCAGCTGCGGCAGGGCGGTGACAAGGGCAGCGCCCCCAGAGGGCTGCGCCCGGCGGGCAATCATGCTGCCCGGCTGGTGGCGGCGCTGAACCGCGCCTTCGGGCTGACCCTGCCGCCTGAGGAAGCGCAGTATCTGGAACTTTATCTCGCTGCTTATCTGGGTGCGGAGGATCCTTGGGGCAGTGCGCAGGAGATGGAACTGCGGAATCTGGAAGCCGCCCTTATCCGGGAAATGGAAAAGGCGCTGCACACAGACCTTTCCGGTTACACCTCCCTGCGGGATGACCTGTACTGCCACCTGCGCCCCATGCTGCTGCGGGTGGAGCAGAACATTCGTACCGAAAACCCCCAGCTGGACACCATCCGCACCGACTACCCCGGCCTGTGGAAAGCCACCCGCGCCGCCTGTGATGCGGTGCAGCAGCAATTCGTCCTGCCCGCCATCTCGGACGACGAAGCAGCGTACCTTGCCATGCACTTTGGCGCAGTGCTGGAACAGAATGCCATGTTCCGGCTGCGGCTGCGGGTGGTAGTGGCCTGTCCGCTGGGCATGGGCTCCAGCCGCTTTCTGGCTTCCCGGCTGGGAAACGAGTTTCCCTCTTTGCAGGTGGAGGGGTGCTGCTCGGTGCGGGAGCTGAACGCCGCCGACCTGCGTCGGAGAAAAATCGACTTCATTATCTCCACCGTGCCGCTGGAACTGGATTACCCGGCGGTGTGCATCAGCCCTTCCCTGCTGGAACCGGATCGTGCCGTGCTGAAGGACGCTATCACGCGGTACAGCCAGAACCGCGCAGAACCGGAACCGGCGGTGCAGCCCGTGCAGGATACAGCCTGTGCAGGCTCTAAGCTGCAGTATTATGCGCGCCTGACCCGGTCCATGACCGGGCTGCTGGAACATCTGACCATCCAGCCCGTCAAGGTTCCCGGCAGCCGCGCTGCCCTCATCCATGCAGCGGCGCAGCTGTTCTGCCCGCAGGAAGCGGACGCCCGGCTGGTGGAGCAGCAGCTTCGCCGCCGTGAAACGCTGGGCGATACCTACATCAAATCCCTGTATGCCCTGCTGCTCCATTGCAGGACAAGTGCGGTAAAGGACTGCCGCTTGGGCTATCTGCAGGCACAGCCGCCGGTCTATGAGCCGGGGCGCATCGTGCTGGGGGCACTGGTGCTGCTGGCCCCGGACGACGGGAACGGCGTCCCGGTGGAGGTCATGCAGAATGTCAGCGGGCAGCTGATCGAAACGCCCCGGCTGATGGAGGCACTGCTCACAAGCGTGTGCATCCGGATGTAGCCGAGCACCCCGCCATCATGGGTCACGAGTTCGCCGGTGATATCGTCAAGGTGGGCAAGGCGCATCAGGACAAGTTCAAGCCCGGCATGAAGTTCACCCTGCAGCCCGCCCTGAACTACAAGGGCACCATGTGGAGCCCCGGCTACTCCTACGAGTTCTTCGGCGGCGACGCCACCTACTGCATCATCCCTGCCGAGGTCATGGAACTGGGCTGCCTGCTGGAGTACAAGGGCCGTGCTTACTACGAGGCTTCTCTGGCCGAGCCTATGAGCTGCTCCATCGGTGCTTTCAACGCCGCCTACCACACCAAGATGGGTGTGTACCATCACGATATGGGCATCAAGAAGGGTGGCAAGCTGGCGATTCTGGCCGGTGCAGGCCCCATGGGTCTGGGTGCTCTGACCTACGCACTGCACCGTGATGTGCGCCCCGGCATGGTGGTGGTCACCGATATCAACGAGGATCGTCTGGCCCGTGCGGAGTCCCTCTTCCCCCCGAAGGAGGTCAAGGAGAAGGACGGCATCGACCTGTACTTCGTCAACACCGCCAACATGGCAGACCCCGCTGCCGAACTGCGGGAGCTGACCGGCGGTACCGGCTTTGATGATGTGTTCTGCTACGCCCCCATCGCGCCGGTGGTGGAGCTGTCCAGTGCTGTGCTGGGTCGTGACGGCTGCCTGAACTTCTTTGCAGGCCCCACCGACAAGCAGTTCAGCGCCAAGATGAACTTCTACGATGTGCACTACAATTCTACCCATGTCATGGGCACCACCGGCGGTAATACCGCCGACATGATCGAGTCGCTGGAACTGACCGCCGCTAAGCGCATCGATCCGGCTGTGATGGTCACCCACATCGGCGGTCTGAACGCCGCTGCCGAGACCACCCTCAACCTGCCCAAGATCCCCGGCGGCAAAAAGCTGATCTACACCCACCTGACCATGCCCCTCATCGCCCTGACCGATCTGCGTGCCAAGGGCGAACAGGACAACGACCCCCGCTATACCGCACTGGCTGACATCGTGGATGCCCACAACGGCCTGTGGTGCCCGGAAGCAGAGGAATATCTGCTGGCAAACTTCAACCCGGAGGACTAAGCGGAACGTGCCATGGGACAGGACAAACGCAGACAGGAGGAATCCCCCATGGAACAACGCCGCAATCAAATCGTGGAGCTGGTGAACCGCAAAGGCAGCATTAGCTTTGCCCAGCTCAAGGAAGCTTTCCCTTCCGTTTCGGAAATGACCCTGCGCACCGACCTGAAAGCACTGGATGAAGCCCGCCGTGTGGTGCGGGTGCATGGCGGTGTCAAGTCGGTGGAGCAGGTGGTAGGCACAGACGACCTGCTGAGCCGCCGTTCCGCCCGCAATGCCGAAGCAAAGCAGATCATTGCCGAAAAAGCCGCTGCTCTGCTGCGCCCCAACACCACCCTGTTTCTGGATTCCGGCAGCACCGCCACAGCAGTGGCCCGGTGCATCCCGGATCAGCCCATGCTCATCTACACCAGCGGCCTGAGCTGCGCCATGGAGCTGGCAAAGCTGGAAAAGCCCCATGTGTCCCTGCCGGGCGGCAGCCTGAACCGGTTCAGCCTGAGCGTCTGCGGTGCACAGAGCATCCAGACGATGGAGGGCATCAACTTTGATCTGCTGCTGGGCGTGACCAGTTACAGCCCGGAAACCGGTTTTACCTGCGGCGTGGAGGATGAAGCACGGCTCAAGCAGACCGTGCTCCGCCGCTGTGAGCGGAAAGCCGTGCTGCTGGATTCCTCCAAGATCGGACTGAAAAGCACATTCCACATCTGCGAGCTGTCCGATATTGATATTGTGATCTCGGACGGAAAGCTGCCCGTAGAATTTTTACAGGCCTGCCGGAACGCAGGCGTAACAGTACTATAAAAGGAGCGTTATTATGAAGATCATCCGCGCAAAAGATTATCAGGATATGTCCCGCAAAGCGGCCAACATCATCTCCGCACAGGTCATCATGAAGCCGGACTGTGTACTGGGTCTTGCCACCGGCGGCACCCCGGTGGGCACTTATGCCCAACTGGTGGACTGGTACAACAAAGGCGATTTGGATTTCTCCGAGGTCACTACTGTCAATCTGGACGAGTACCGCGGCCTGCCCAAGGAGCACCCCCAGAGCTACTGGTATTTCATGAATGAGAACCTGTTCAGCAAGGTGAATATCGACCCGGCCAAGACCAACCTGCCGGACGGCACCAATCTGGACACCGCCGCCGAGTGTGCCCGTTACAACGGTATCATCCACAAGCTGGGCGGCATCGACCTGCAGCTGCTGGGCATCGGCCACGACGGCCACATCGGCTTCAACGAGCCGGGCGAAGCCTTTGAGCTGGAGACCCACTGCATCGACCTTGCTCCCACCACCATCGAAGCCAACAAGCGCTTCTTTGACGGCAACGAGGCCCTTGTCCCCAAACAGGCATACACCATGGGCATCAAGACCATCATGCAGGCACGCAAGGTGCTGGTGGTAGCCAACGGTAAAGCCAAGGCACAGGCCGTCAAGGACGCCGTGACTGGCCCTGTGACCCCTGCCTGCCCCGGCAGCATCCTGCAGCTGCATCCGGACTGCATCCTTGTGGCAGACGAGGAAGCACTGAGCCTGCTGTAAACTCCCAAAGCCAACTTCTTCATTTACCATAACTTTGCTTAAGATCCAACCAAAGCACAGAAAGGGCCGGACTCGTTGCACGGGTTCGGCTCTTTCTGTCAGAAATAAGATTTATTTTGCTATCTTACGCAAAGAGCAACTCCAAAAGAGCCGTCATGGAGATGGTGGGTTCGCCTGCTGCGGGATTTACGCTGAAAATACGCTGAAAAGAGGTCACCCCGATCGGTGGCCTCTTTTTTGCTGCCGCGAACTGTCTGGCTGCGGCAGCGGATAACAGCAAGGTCCATTGCGCTTTGTTTTGCCCGGATGCGCACCCGCAGAAAGCTCTCCCTCGTCAAACTGCCCAAAATACGCCCTTAAAAGTTTACTTGACGCAATTCTCAAATCAATATATAATTGGGTCAGAGACCAATTATAGAAAAGGATGATTTCCAATGGCGCGCAGATACGACAGCAAAGAAGCAAAACGGCGGATCCTGACCGCCTGTGTCCGGCTTTTTCTGGAAAAAGGCTACACGAACACCAAGGTGGCAGAAATTTTAAAGGAAGCAGATGTTTCTGCCGGGTCGTTCCAGAATATTTTCCGCACCAAGGACGGTGTGCTGATCGAGCTGATCGGCATGATGTTCAGCAGGCAGTTCGGCGCGGTAAGGCCGCTGGCGGCAAACACCCCCTCGCCGGTGTACCTCTACGCGGTGGAAACGGCTTTGCAGCTGGCGATGACCGAGCTGAGCGAGAATCTGCGGGATATCTATGTGGAAGCGTATACCTTCCCCGCCACGGCGGAGATCATCCACCGCAGCACCACGGCCGAGCTGCAGGCGGCGTTCAGCGCGTATCTGCCCGGGTGCGCCGAGTGCGATTTCTACGAGATGGAGCTGGGCACGGCTGGCATGATGCGCGGCTACATGGCACGGCGGTGCGACCCCTACTTTACGCTGGAGCGCAAAATACGGCGCTATCTGAGTATGAGCCTGAGTGCGCTGCAGGTCCCCGCGCAGGAGCGCGAGCAGGTCATCGCTTTTGTGGCGGAGATCGATATGCTTGCCGAGGCGCGGAAGGTGGTAGATGCCGTGCTTGCATCGCTGTCCGTGCAGTTTGATCTGAAAGGATAACAAGGTTTGATGACAAGGAGGGAGTAACATGAAAAAATGGCTGATCCGGTGTTTGACGGTGCTGGCAATGGTGTGCCTGATACCGGGGATCGTGTTAAACGTTAAAGCGGCAGATTCTATCTATACGTACTGCTTCGTCTGTATGCAACAAAGAAACTATGAGATCCTCGGATATACAAAAGTTGATTCAACCAAGCATAGGATCCATATAAAATGCTCAGTCTGCGGCAGGAAGAACAGCATTGTTTATGGAGATCTTTCGGACCATACCGGCGGCACCGAAACGCCCACCTGCACCACAGGCAAAACCTGTGAAAAATGCGGCGCGGAATACGGCATTCTCGGTCACAAATGGAAAACTCCGGCGAACGCCTCCCTTGGCAACGGCACGCACCGCATCATTTGCTTGCGCTGCGGCTTAAATGGTACCGCAAGCTGTACCGGTGGCACAGCAACCTGCACCACCAAAGCGGTCTGTGAGGCGTGTGGTGGGAAATACGGCAAAAGAAACCTAAATAATCATGCTCTGGTGCATTATGATGCGCAAGCCCCCACCTGTACGAAACCCGGCTGGGACGCTTTCGACACCTGTCCCCGCTGCTACTATACCACTTTTCGAGCAATCCCCGCGCTAAAACATGATTTAGAGCACCACGAAGCAAAAGCCCCCACCTGCACGGAAAAGGGCTGGGATGCTTACGAAGCCTGCTCCCGTTTCGGCTGCGACTATACCACCCGCACAGAGCTGCCCGCACTGAATCATGATTTGGAGCAGCACGCAGCAAAAGCCCCTACCTGTACGGAAATCGGCTGGAACGCTTACGAAACCTGTTCCCGTTGTGACTATACCACCTATACAGAACAGCCCGCGCTGAACCATGATTATCAGGCTGTTACCGTAGCCCCCACCTGTGAAGCAGACGGCTATACCATCTTTACTTGCAGCCGCTGCAAAGACAGCTACACCGCAAACCCGACCGATCAGCTGGGACACCAGTTCGGTGCATGGTCCCCGAACGGAACCGGCTCTCAGAGCGCCGATTGTCTGCGGCAGGGCTGCGCGCACATCGGCAGCACGGATTGCCGGAAGTTCACCTTCCACACTGCGGAAGGCAAAACGCTGACCTTCTGCCCCGTGTGCGGGCAGGCAGAAAACGCCGCGCAGCTGGAAAAGATCGAAGCCGCAACGGCGTGGGCGCTCAGCGGCAGCCTTTCTGCGGAGGATGTGACCGCACGGACGAACGGGGAATACCTGAGTGTGGCATTTGAGACTGCAGGCAGCCTGACGCAGCCCACCGGTCGGGTAAGGCTCGCGCTGCCCGCCGGATTGCTGGAAGGCAAAAAGCTTGTGCGCATTGCCCCGGACGGCACACAGACGGAGATGCCGTTTGAAACAGAGCGCGGAACGATCATCCTTACGCTGGATTTTGCAAACAGCGCGCTGCCCGTAATGCTCTTCCGGCTGGTACCCCAGCCCACCGCCCTCTGAACGCTTTTACAGCGCACAAACGATAGACCGCAAAATGCCCGCCCACCGTGGTTTCCCACAGGTGGGCGGGCATTCTTTTGTGCCTTTTTGGGCATAAAAATACCCCCGGAGGATGCAGCGTTTTTTACGCTGTCTACTCTGGGGGCAGGATAGCAAGCGCTGCGCGGCAGCTCCCGGAAGCGGACACTGTCTTGCTGAAAAAGCACTTCCTAGCGCTGCTCCTCCGGCGGGCAGCAGCTCTCCCGGGGGATGAGCTTGTGCGGCACGATGATCTTTGTGGCCAGAAGGTTCGGGTTCTCGATGTGGTTGATGGTCTGGCTGGCAGCCTCCATGCCCTGCTGGTAGGGGTTCACGTCCACGGTGGTCAGCTGTGGGCTGCCCTGCCCTTTGTGCGGATGCCCCCCTTGGCAAACCGGACGGGATTGCGCTATAATAGAGCCGTAACAGTTCCACAAAGGTGTGGTAAGGGAGGTGCGGTCATGATCCGGGTGGCGATCGTAGAGGACGACGCGGAGGTACAGGGGGTATTGCAGGAGTATGTCCGGCGGTATACCCGGCAGTACGGGACAGAGTTTGAAGTGACGGTCTTTGCGGACGGCGTGGATATTCTGGAGGATTACCGCGCGGTCTACGACATTATTTTTCTGGATGTGGAGATGAAGCATCTGGACGGCATGACCACGGCAGAGCGCATCCGGCAGATGGATGCAGACGTCATCCTGATCTTCATCACCAATATGGCGCAGTACGCCATCCGGGGCTACTCGGTGGGAGCGCTGGACTATGTGCTGAAGCCGGTGCCCTACTTTGCCTTTTCGCAGCAGCTGCTCAAGGCGGTTGCCCGGCTGGAAAAGCGGGCAAAGCACTACCTGACCGTGCCGGTGGAGGGCGGGCTGCGCCGGCTGGACACCGCAAGCATCTATTACTTGGAAAGCGAGGGGCACCGGGTGCACTTTTACACCGATGAGGGCGATTTTTCCGCCCCCGGCGCCCTCAAGGCCTTTGAGGAAAAGCTGGCAGACTGCCCCTTTGCCCGGTGCAACAGCGGCTACCTTGTCAATCTGGCACAGGTGCGGGAGCTGCGGCAGAGCACCGTACAGGTGGGCCCCTGCGAGCTGCAGGTCAGCCGCCCCAAGCGCAAGGCCTTTCTTGCCGCACTGACCGACTACATCGGAGGTGAGGGCTCATGACCGCGCTGCCGGATATCCCCCGGCTGTACACCGCCCTTGCCGAGTGTCTGGCGGTGTTGCTGTTCACCCCG
>OHKV01000737.1_pt1 | contig 13968 bp, 10 predicted proteins | sample 1568951 | NCBI WGS metagenome assembly OHKV01 (sample SAMEA3879528, study PRJEB24766) | human gut metagenome | biome: human-associated habitat; feature: feces | place: USA | collected 1985/1987
CGGTTAATCTTTCAGGGATGATCCACGGCGAGGCAGTGTTCAAAATGAACACGACCACATCTTGTGGATGGTTTTAGACCAATCCACAAAATCAGTGGGATTTGTGACAGAGAATATCATGGTTCGCAAGGCGCGTCAAGATGGTTTTGAAAAATTTATGACGGTAAAGCATAAGAAGTCTTACTATTTGGCTCAAATTGAAGTCTACTTGACTTTTTTATTGAAGAGATGTCCGTTTTATGCTGCTGCATCTGTAACAGCCTGACGATAAGCACTTGCAGCGTTGTTATTTTGTTCAACCAGCTGGGGGATAGTCCTCTGCACCGGGCGAAGTATTCCGCAGTACGGTTTCCACCGCGCACAGAGCAATCTTGGCAAGATTCAGCGTAGTATGGGGATTCATGGCGGTATAGCTCCGTCTATTTTTGTGTGTATAGAATACCATATAAACAAAAAGAGAACGGACAGTCGTTTCTGTTTACGAATTGAGCGCCTGCCACAACGCATCTGAAGCATCAAACACTGCTACGCTGTACCCGGCAAAGCGGCTCTGAATATCCACGGTCTGGCTTCCGTCGGCGGCGGTATTGTAGCTGCCCAGTTCCAGCCCGGAAAGGGCGGGCCGGCTGCTCCACGGGATGAGCTTTGCCTGCCAGTCCGCGCCCAGCTTTTCGCTCAGCGCCCCATAGGCCTGTTCGAAGCCCTCCGGGTCATCCAAGATCCAAATTTTGCTTTCGCCGTTAGCAAGGTCGGTGTTCATCTGGGTGGCACCCGCCATCTGACCGTTCATGTCGGTCAGGGCGGCATCGGCGCTCCATGTGTAGTTGTTCACCTGCACGATGACCACCCCGTCACCGTTGGCGTCCTCCGCATAGTCTGCCAGCGCAGTCTGCAAGTGCTGCACGGCCTCGTCCGGCAGGGCTTCTGCCGTGACCACCGCCACGGTATAGTCCGGGTCTACGGTGGTCAGCAGGCCGTGTGCCACATACGCTACGCCCACAATGACCATTGCCGCCACCGCCACGATGCCCCAGTTATAATACCACCAGTTGGCGCGGGAGCGCTTTTTCTGCTCCTGCGCGGTCAGGGGCTTTTCCGGCGCTGCCGGGCGCGGGATGCTGCGCACTTCTATGCCGTACGTCTGCTGCAGCACCGGGAACAGGGTCTGCATGGCCGCCAACCCCGGCAGCCAGAAGCCGAACAGCACCGCCCAGAAGATGCTGACCGGGAACAGCAAGATCATGCCGCCGATGCCCGCCAGCATGAGAACGCCTGCCAAGACGCAGCGCGCCGGGGCGGCAGCCAGCAGCCTGCCCGCCCGGCGCAGCAGGCTGTCCGGGGCGGGCAGTTGCAGCGGCAGCACGGCGGCGCACAGAGTGCCCAGAACCGCCAGCACCAGAAAGTCCAGCGCCAGAAATACCAGCACCGCAAGCCCGGGGTAATACCCCTGCTGCGCGGCGGCTTCAAACACAAAGGCCGATACAAAGCACAGCAGCCCCAGCACCAGCGTGCCAATGCAGCCAAAGGCGCCGGCGGTTTTCCAATGGGCGGCTAGGGTCTGCTTTGCCCGGGGCAGCCACTGGGAGGGGTCGTTCTGCAAGCTGCGCAGAGCGCAGTCTGCCAGCAGCACCATGGCAGGGCCGGTCAGCAGACCGGTGACCGCGCTGCACACCACCGTCAGCGGCAGGGAGAGCAGGGTGACCCCCAGCGAGACCCCCAGCGCAGCGGGCAGGCAGAGCACGCAGACCATCAGGTTCGTGCCCAGCAGCTGGCCGAGGTCGCGGCCGACCATCTGGCAAAAGCGTGCAAAGCCTTTTTTTTCCGGCTCGTTTGGGCCTACGCCGTGGCCGTCCCGCCCATAAAGGGCATTGTAGATGCTCATTTTACTTCACCTCGGTGCCAAAGGCTTCGATTTGGGTCAGCGCCGGGAAGGGGGAAGTCCCCTCGGCCTGAATCAGATCCTTCAGCACAAGGCTGCGCACCCGCTTGGGCTCAAAGGTCACGCTCTGGGGCTTGGCGCTTTTCACCAGCGGGATGTCCAGCTGGCTGCCATCAGAAAATTCCACCGTGGCCTTTACCCAGTAGTTGTCGTGGGGGAAATCTGCCCGCTCGGTGATGCGCAGCTCATCCAGCAGTACTTCCCGGCCAAAATCCAGCGTCAGGGCTGCGTTCGGGTCGCGGTTGATGCCCCAGCTCTGGTAGGGATACTCGCCGTGGGCGCTGTTCTCAAAAATGCCGTCGATGGCGTTGCGGGCGGCAAACACCGCCTCGCCGCGCGTTTCTACGTTGGCGCTGGCGTGGGGATAAAAACCGGTGTCGCCATGCTCGTCATAGCAGTTGAAGGCCAGATTCCGCCGGGCGGCAATCTCTTCCGGCAGTGCCAGCCGTGCCCGGATAACGTGACGGCTGCCCGCAAAGCTCTTGGGCGAGTAGGTGATGGCCTGCTCCCCGAAGGGAATGTGGAAGTTGATCTCCCGCTTGACCACATACACAAGGGCTTCGGGCATGGTGTCCTCGAACTGGATGACGCAGTACTGCCCGGGATGGTCGATCTCCAGCGCCACCCGGTCGCCGGGCTTGTAGCAGTTGGTGTAAACAAGGGATACGGCGGTGTCAGCGTCACAGGTCATCAGGGTGTGGCCGGCTTCGTCCAGAATTTTCAGCTTGATGGTCTCCATGGCAGTTCTCCTTAGTACAGTTCGAGGTTCAGCATTTTTTGGAAATGCAGGGTGATTTTATAGACCGTTTCCGGCCATGCGGTGCGCAGGCGCGGGTCGGTGATGGGCACCGGCGTAACAGCAGCCGTTACGGCAGCAGGGTCAAAGCGGATGCCGCCCAGTGTGCCCACCGCAAAGCCATCCGCAGCGGGGACAGGCTGTTGCTCGGTGAGCAAGGTCAGCTCCACCGTGCCGGGATAGTCCGTTTCGTCCCGCAGGGTGATGCCCTGTTCACTGACCGATACGCTGCGGCGGTAGGTGGTAAGCCCCGGGATGGGAGGGTACGCGCCCGCCAGCTCGCCGGTGATGCTGTTTTTATCGGTGCACACCTCCCGGGCGGCGTATTCCGCGCCGGGCAGCTGCTGCACACCGTCAAAGGTAGGCAGATTGTGCCATGCGCTCTGCATGGTCCAGATCTCGTACCGCTGGGGGCTGAAGGTCTTTTGGGTGTAGTTCTCCACCCCGATGTCAATAAGGAACGGCCTGCCGTCCTTATACACCGTGATGCTGCCGGTATCGTTATGGTTGTGGCTGTCGCCGTTGGAGCCAAACTTTGCGCCCAGCACCCAGTTGCCCTGCCGTGCGGCGTAGATGCCCACACTGGGGTACCACACAGTGGACAGATGCCGGGGCATTGCAGCGTGTTCCATCAGTTCCTGTTCCGCAAAGGCGGTGGTCAGCCGGTACCACAGGTTGATGTGGGTGCTGGCGTCCTGATTTTGCAGCCGGTCGGGGTCCGCATCGGCGCGGAAGTCTGCCGCCGCCAGTGCTTGCAGAGCATCGCTGCCTACGGCCTGCCCGAAGCGGTATTCCCGCGCACCGCACCGCCCGGCAAGGGGGCTGCAATCGCCAAAGTTCAGGTAGTAAGGCCCTTCCACATGGACGTTGCAGATGTACTCTGCAATGTTTTTGATTTTAGGTTCATGGAACAGGGGAGAGAAGGCGTCCGGTGCAGCGGCAGACAAAATCTCAAGGCAGCCCCACAGGGTCAGCCCGGCGTGGCGGTAATACTGTGCACCCTCGTTGCAGCAGCCGTCCGCGCCGTAGTCCTTTAAAAAGCAGTCGAGGCTGTACGCTGCCTGTTTGACGGCAGCTTTTCGCTGCTGCTGCGTGGTGGGCAGCAGAAAGACCGTGAGCAGCACATTCTGGGTGCACCAGCTCGTCCAGTTGCACATAGGCTCTTCGCCGTTGCCCATCCACCAGAAGTGGCTTGTAAAATAAGGCGTCAGGATGCGGGCGTTCAGCTCCCGCTCCATCCGCGCCGTGATGCCCGGTGCAGCAGTATCCAGCTCGTCCGGCAGTAAGTACCGGGTCAGCGCCAGCAGCGCGCCGGTCTCGGCGGCAAATAAATCTACGATGGGGCGGGTGGTGTCCGGCAGGGGCAGCTGCGGGGTGTCCCGCACATAGCTGTTGTGGGCGGGCAGCTGCCATGCACTTTCCTCGCAGAGTGTCCATACGGTATCGGCAATGGCGTCCAGAAAGCGCCCTTTGTGCTCCACGCACTCGGCACATACCAGTGCACACAGCCGTGTCCGGCGGGAGAAATAAGCTGTTTCCCATGCGGTACGCCGCCCGGTGCGGGTAAAATCCAGCCAGAGGGTCAGCGGCAGGGGCGCAAGGGACGTTTGCAGCGCAGTTTCTCCGGCCTGCAAAAAGCGCTGCTTTGCCCGCAGGGGCAGCGCCTGCCATGCAGTGCGCTCTTTGGCAGGGGGAAAGGGCTGGTAATCGGGAAGAGATTCCGGCAGAAAGGCAAGCTGTTCCTGTATCATAAAAGCCTCCGACTTCAAATACCTTGCTGATATTCCCGCGGGCTGAGACCCGTGACCTTTTTGAACACCTTGGAAAAATAGAACGAGCTTTCGTAGCCCAGCTTTTCCGCGATCTCGTACACCTTCAGGTCGCCCTGCTCCAGCATCTCCTTGGCGGCGGCAATGCGGGTCTCGGTGATGTACTCCACAAAGCCGCTGTCGCCGTATTTGCCGAACAGCTGGCTGAGGTAGTTGGGCGAAAAATTGAACACTGCCGCCACATCGGCCAGCGTCAGTTTTTCCGAAAGGTGATTCTTAATGTACTCCTGCACCTGTGCCACCACCTGCATCTTCCCGGCGGTGGCGTCGCCCTCGTTGACCTCCACGAACTGGATGGGCTGCTCCACCGTGAGCAGGGGCTGCAAATGGGCGTTTTCCCGGCAGCAGCGCGCCAGCCCCAGCAGGGAACCGGTGGGGCGTCCCACCGCCCAGAGCAGCCGTACTGTGAAATAGTTGTATAAGATCTGGCTGGCACGTTCCAGCAGCGGGCGCAGCACTGCCCGGTAGCTTTGCGCCTGCTGCGCCGTCAGGCAGAACAACACATTGCCCCGCAGTGCATCCGCCCCGGCCACATAGCAGGGCAGGTAGTTTTGCAGGGTGGTCTCAAGCATCCGCCCGCAGGAAAAGCTCAGCTTCAGTTGCTGGGCGGGGGTCAGCTCTGTATTGGCAATGATCTCGCAGCTGGCTACAAGGTAGGTGTCGCTTGCAAGGCCCAGATCCATGTGCTGCAAGGGCTGCTCCAAGGCTCGCTCATCCGAGAACAGCCCGGCGTACAGCCGCACGAAAAAACGTTCCCGATAGCTGCGCACGCTCTCGGCAAGATTTTCCTGTACCGGCACCTCGCCCAGCAGGGCGCGCTCCTTTTTTACCTTTTCGGCGGCGCGGGCAAGAGCGTTTTTCAGGTTCTCGGGGGTCAGATCCAGCTTGACCAGATAATCCACCACCCCGGCTCCCATGGCCTGCTTGATGTAATCGAATTCCTCAAAGCTGGTCAGCATGATAAAGGCGGGCAGGGCGCTGCGTTCCCGGCAGGTGCGGGCAAGGGTAAGCCCGTCCATCACCGGCATTTTTACGTCTGCAATGACAATATCCGGCTTTTCCCGCTCGATGAGCTCCAGCGCAAGCTTGCCGTTGCGGGCCGTGCCGCAGACGGTGTAGCCCAGCTTTTCCCATTCCAGCATCCCCTGCAGGCCGATGAGCACCAGCGGCTCATCATCCACCAGTAATATCCGCAGCATGGCTGTCTCCTTTCTGTTGATAGGGCAGCCGGATGGTGACCTCGGTGCCCACGTCCTCTTCGCTTTCAATGGTCAGGCCGTAGCCCTCGCCAAAGGAATACCGGATGCGGCGGTTCACGTTCCACAGGCCGACATGACGGAACTTTTCAGCCTTTTCGGCACCCTCGGCGGGCTCGTCCAGAAGATGCGCCACCTGCTCCGGCGGCATGCCCACGCCGTCATCGGTAATGCGCAGCAATACGTCCCCGGTATCCGGGTCGGTGGAGATATCCAGCAGCACGCTGCCGTGGCCGCCCTTTGGCTCCAGCCCGTGGAAGATGGCGTTTTCCACCAGCGGCTGCAAGGTGAACCGGGGGATCATGCAGTCCCGGCAAAGGGTCTCGCTTTCAATGCGGGAGACCTCAATTTCCAAGTCGCCGCCGTAGCGGTACTGCTGGATGGTAAAGTAATCGTTGAGCAGCGCCAGCTCCTCCTGCAAAGGTACCAGCTTCTGGGTACCCTTGGAGATGCTCTTAGTCAGCCGCGCAAAGGCGGTGACCATCTCGGCAATGCCGGGCGCGTGCTGGATGGTAGCCATCCAGCGGATGCTGTTGAGGGTGTTGTAGATAAAGTGCGGGTTCACCTCGTTTTGCAGCATCCGGTATTCCAGCTCCTGTTTGCGGCGCTCGTCCTCCACCCGGCGGGTCATTAGACTGTCTACATTTTCAGCCAGCTGGTTGATGCCCCGGCCGATGTCGCCCAGCTCGTTGTTCCACTCCACCGTGCGGTCCGGGGCAAAGTTGCCGCTGCCCACGGTCTCGATGCGCTTTTGCAGCGCCTCCACCGGGCGGGTGATGACCCGCTCCAGCCAGTGCTGCATCAAAAAGCTCAGTCCCCAGATGATGGCAATGCCAAGGGCGACCAGCCACAGGTACACGCCGTAGTGCAGCAAAAAGGTATTTGCGGGCAAAAGCTGTACCAGTGCCGCGCTGCGGCCGTTCAGTGTTACCTTGACTACATAATACTTCTGGCCGTCCAGCTGCACCTTGCCCTGCCATGCGGTCTGCTCTGTCACGCCGTTATTGCTGCCGGTGCGCAGGGTGTAGTCCACCTCCCGCAGCGGGTTCTCGGTCTCGGTCAGGCTGCCGTTTTCGATCTGCCACAGGCGGCTGCCCATTTCCCAGTACAACGCGCTGCCGTCGGTCAGGTTGTAACCCGCAGCCGGGTCGGTGATAATGGCGGTATCCAGCGCAAGGTAGGTGCTGCCCCGGTGCAAGGTGCCCTTGCCGCAGCGGACAGGCTGGCTGAGGGCGATGCAGCCCGGACTGCCGGGCAGCAGCGGGTCGGTGGTGAACTGTATCCCGTACCCCTTGGTGAGGAACTGCTTTACGCTGGTGCGGTTGAGCGCCGCCGAGGAGTTCAGCGTGCCGAACTGCAAATGCCGGTCGTTTTCATTGGTAATAAAAAAGCGGAGGATATGGCTGTACAGGGTGCTGGAATAGTATTTTTCCTGCACGGCTTCGTAGGCGGCAATGGTCTGGGTGCCGTTGATATTTTCCTGCGAGATGTACCGCCGCACGGTGCTGTCGATGGAAGCCCAGTTCAAAAGAGCATCAGCGCTGTCCAGACTGGTCTCGATGGAGGTGGCCACCAGCCGCAGGTTGAACTCTGCCGCCTGCAGGGAGTTGGCGCGCACATATTGATTGGAGAGGATGAACAGTGCCGCGCCCACGGCCAGCGAGGTAAGAGTGGTAAAAAGGCGCATGCTCCACACGATCTGCCGCCGCAGCGGGAAACGATGGCTGCTCTTCATAGCGGAGCCTCCTTTCCGGTAATATTTTGCATTCTTTCCTTTATACAGTACTGATTCCGGCGCGGTTTGTCAACGACTTTTTTCATGAAAATTGTGTACTTTATACGCTTTTTTCTTGTGCCATGGATGTAAACTGTGCAAGAGAACAAGAAAGTGCAGACTCCAGTGTAAGAAAGTGCATCTTTTTTTAAAAGATACAGAAAAACTGCAACTCTTCCCGGAATTTTTCCATTCCGGTTTTTGCGTTTGTGCGGTATCCTAGTGTCAACAAAAGCGAGTGGCTCCCCGGCACGGGGGAGACCGTTGCACGAAATACACACACTGCCCTGAAGGAGGACACACTTATGAAAAAGATCTCTCGTCGTTCGTTCCTTACCGCTGCCGCTGCCTGCGGCGCTGCTGCTGCTCTGAGCGCCTGCGGCGGCTCTTCCGCAAGCTCCACCGCTGCTTCCTCCACTGCCGGTTCCACCGCTGCATCCGCAGCAGCAGGCCCTGTTACCCTGCAGTGGTCGGTGTGGGATAAGGAATCCACCCCCTACTGGCAGGCTATGGCCGACGGCTACATGGCAAGCCACAAGGACGTGACCATCGAGATGGTGGATCTGGGCTCCAGCGATTACATGACCGTTCTGGCTACCCAGCTGGCCGGCAGCGCTGATCTGGATATCGTGACCATCAAGGATATCCCCGGCTACGCAAACCTGATCAATCTGGACTACCTCAAGCCCCTGAACGAGGTGCTGACCCGCGACACCGGCGATTTCAACGGCACCATCGAGCAGCTGACCACTGATGACGGCAACTTCTACGCCGTGCCCTTCCGCAGCGACTTCTGGGTGCTGTACTACAACAAGGATCTGTTCGATAAGGCCGGTGTGGAGTATCCCTCCAATGACCTGACGATGGAAGATTACGATGCTCTGGCCCGCAAGATGACCAGCGGCTCCGGCGACACCAAGGTCTATGGCTGCCACTACCACACCTGGCGCTCTGCCGCTTCTCTGTTCTCCATTCTGGACGGCAAGAACACCATCATCGACGGCAAATACGACTTCATGAAGCCCACCTACGATATGGTCATTGCCCAGCAGAAGGACGGCATCTGCATGGACTACGGCTACCTCAAGACCTCTTCTCTGCACTACTCCGCAGCCTTTGAGAACCAGCAGTGCGCAATGGTCAACATGGGCAGCTGGTTCATTTCCACGCTGGAAGCTTACATGAAGGATGCCGAGACCAAGTTCAACTGGGGCATCGTCAAGTATCCGCACCCCGCCGGTGCAGAGGCTGGTTCTACGCTGGGCACTGTGACCAGTCTGGCCATCAACGCCGATTCTCCCAAGGCAGAGACCGCTGCCGACTTCATCAACTGGTGTGTCTCCGAGGAGGGCGCACAGGCCATTGCCAAGACCGGCACCTTCCCGGCTTGCGGCTCCGCTGCTACCGCCGAGATCATCAAGTCCACCGAGGGCTTCCCCGAGGACAGCAATTCTGTGGATGCACTGACCACCAGCAATGTCTATCTGGAAATGCCCTACACCCAGTACGCATCTGATATCGAGACCATTCTGAACGCCGAGCACGATGCCATTATGACCATGAGCGAGACCGTGGACGAGGGCATCCAGAACATGAACGATCAGGTTCCCGCAGTTCTCGGCTGATAAAGCGTTCTCCGCAATACGTTGCGGTTCTCCTTCTTCATCATTTTCGATCCCCATTCATTTTCCGATGACGAGCATCGGAAAAAAGCCCTGTCCGAGCGGGGCGGGTATGCAAAGCGCCCGCCCCGCTCATTTTTTGGAAAAGCTGTTATACTTCCGGGAAAGGAGGCTCTTTTATGGCGAGTGCTGCTGTCCAGAATAAAACTCCCCGTAAAGTGCTAAAAAAATCGACCCGCGATTCCCTGATCGCGTATTCCTTCATTGCGCCAAACTTCATTGGCTTCTGCGTGTTTACGCTGGTGCCCATGGTGTTTGCCATTGCGCTGGCCTTCTGCGCATGGGACGGCCGCCACGCCATCGAGTTTATCGGCCTGAAGAACTTTGTAAAGCTCTTCACCACCGATAAAATTTTTCAGGCGGCGCTGAAAAACACCGTCGTCTATGTCATCGGTACCGTGCCGCTTACGCTGGCCTGCTCGCTGGCCATGGCTGTGCTGCTGAACCAGAACGTGAAGCTGCGCAACTTCTTCCGCACCGTGGCGTTCTTCCCCTATGTTGCCTCGCTGGTGGCGGTGGCAGCGGTGTGGAATATGATCTTCAACCCCTCCATGGGCCCCATCAACATGCTCCTGAACCAGTTCTTTGGCGTGGCGGTGGAAAACCTGCCCCGCTGGGCTGCCGGTAAGGACACCGCTATGATCACGGTCATCCTGTTCAGCGTGTGGAAGAACATGGGCTACTACATGGTCATCTATCTGGCAGGCCTGCAGGGCTGCAACCCGGACCTGAACGAAGCCGCCGAGCTGGACGGCGCAAACCGCTGGCAGCAGTTCTGGCACATCACCCTGCCGCAGCTGCGCCCCACCACCTTCTTTGTGGTCATCATGCTCACCATCTCCGGCTTCAAGGTCTACGACCAGATGTACATGATCACGCAGGGCGGCCCCGGCACTGCTACCATGACGCTGGTGTACTACATCTATAATGTGGCCTTCGTCAATACCCCGAAATACGGCTACGCAAGTGCAATTTCCATGGTGCTGTTCGTACTGGTGCTGATCGTTACCATCATCCAGTTCCGCGGCTCCAAGGGCGAGAACTGAGAAAGGAGGAAGAACTATGTCTGCTGCTATTATCAAGACCGAAGCCTCTCAGAAGCGCCGCAACTTCATCTCCAAGTTCCTGATCTATTTCTTCCTCATCGTCATCACAGCTTGTATGCTGCTGCCCTTTTTGTGGATGCTGTCCTCCTCCTTTAAGCTGAATAAGGACGTGTTCGGCTTCCCCATCCAGTGGATCCCCAAAAATCCCCGCTGGCAGAACTATGTGGACATCTGGACCCAGATCCCGCTGCTGACCTTTGTGAAAAACACGGTCAAGATCACCGTGGTGGTCACCCTGTTGCAGCTGTTCACCTCCTCCTTTGCAGCCTACGCCTTTGCCAAGATGCAGTTCAAGGGCAAAAACGCGCTCTTCCTCGGCTACATTGCCACCATCGCAGTGCCTTGGCAGGCCTACATGGTACCCCAGTTCATGATGATGAGCTCGTGGCATTTGAACAATACCCATCTGGCCATTATGTGCCTGCAGGCTTTCAGCGCCTTCGGCGTGTTCCTGATGAAGCAGTTCTACGAGGGCGTGCCCACCGAGCTGTGTGAGGCTGCCCGCATTGATGGCCTGAGCGAGTACGGCATCTGGTGGCACATCATGCTGCCCCTCAGCCTGCCCGCCCTGTCCACCCTGACCATCTTCACCTTCGTGAACACATGGAACGACTTCCTTGGCCCCCTGATCTACCTGACCAAGACCGAACTCAAGACCATCCAGATCGGTCTGCGTATGTTCATCACCCAGTATTCTGCAGAGTACGGCCTGATCATGGCGGCCTCTGTGGTGGCACTGATCCCGGTGCTGATCGTGTTCCTCTCCCTGCAGAAGTATTTTGTGCAGGGCGTGGCATCCACCGGCATCAAGGGCTAAACAAATCACCCGTAAGCGGGGCGTGGGCAGTACCCGCGCCCCGCATTTTTTGCAGAAATAGAGGGAAAGCGTTATGTTATATCCTGAACAGAATGAAGCGCGCTTGAAGCTGAGCCTTGACGGCACATGGGCGTTTGCGCTGGGCAGCTGCGTGGAAGACCAGTTCAATCCCGCAAAGCTCCTGCCGGACGCCCAGCCCATCGCGGTACCTGCCAGCTACAACGACCAGAACGACCAGACCACCGCCCTGCGCCGCCACTACGGCTGGGTGTGGTATCAGCGCAAGGTCACCCTGCCCGCCTTCTGCGCCGGGCAGCGGGTGGTACTGCGGTTCGGCTCGGTGACCCACACCGCAAAAGTCTGGCTGAACGGCCAGCTCATTGCACAGCACAAGGGCGGCTTTACCCCCTTTGAAGCGGACGTCACCGCTCTGCTGCAACCCGGCGAGACCGCACTGCTGACCGTAGCCTGTGACAACCGGGTGAACCACAGCACCCTGCCTGTGGGCAACGAGGACGGGCAGCTGGCCTTCTTTGGCTCGGACAACGCGGGTATCCCCAGTGTGGAGGCTGCCAAGCGTGCCGCCGCACCCCAGAACCGCCCCAACTTTGACTTTTTCAACTATGCGGGCATCCATCGCCCGGTGGTGCTCTACACCACCCCTAAAGAGTACATCGAGGATGTGACCATAGTGCCCGCCGTGGACGGCACGGTGCAGTACGCGGTAAAAACCACCGGCAGCGCGCCTGTCCGTGTCACGGTGCTGGATGCTGACGGCAACGCCGTTGCAAGCGCCGAGAGTGCAGAAGGCACGATCACCATCCCGGAAGTGCATCTCTGGGAGCCCAGACCCGGCACGCCCTACCTGTACACCCTGCATGCCACCTGCGGGGCAGATGTCTACGACCAGACCTTTGGTGTGCGCAGCATTGAGGTGCGGGGCACACAGGTGCTTTTGAACGGCAAGCCGCTCTATTTCAAGGGCTTTTGCAAGCACGAGGACTTTACCGCCCATGGACGCGGCTTTGACCCAGTGCTGAACGTGAAGGATGTGAACCTGATCCACTGGGCAAACGCCAACGCGGTGCGTACCAGCCACTACCCCTACGCTGAGGAGTTCTACGACCTGTGCGACCGGGAGGGCATTCTGGTCATGGACGAGACCCCGGCGGTGGGCATCGGCGGCGGGGCGGCGGTGAATCCCTACAAGGAATACCCCCTCGAGGAACATCACCGGCAGGTGCTTGCCGAGATGATCCATCGGGACAAAAACCACCCCTGCGTGGTGCTGTGGAGCCTTGGCAACGAGCCGGATCTGGAGCACTTCCCGCAGGATGCCTACGATTACTGGCACCCGCTGTATGAGCTGGCACATCAGCTGGACCCGCAGAACCGCCCGGTCACCCTCGTCTGCTGCCAGAATGACTACACCAAGGATATCACCACCCGCACCATGGATATCGTCTGCATCAACCGCTACTACGGCTGGTACAACCTTTCCGGCGACATGGACGCCGCCTGCTATGGCCTGAATCAGGAAATGGATTTCTGGGCAGAGCAGCACAAGCCCGTGATGATGAGCGAATACGGCGCAGACACCGTGGCAGGTCTGCACACCGCCGGAGCCGAGATGTTCAGTGAGGAGTTTCAGGTGGAGTTCTACCACCGTCTGGATGCAGAGTTTGACAAGCGCCCGTGGTTTGTGGGAGAATTTGTCTGGAACTTTGCAGACTACGACACCGTGCAGGGCCCCATGCGGGTGGACGGCAACAAAAAAGGCCTGTTCACCCGGGACCGCCGTCCCAAGCTGGGTATGCACTTTTTGCGCCAGCGTTGGCACGATATCCCAAACTTTGGATTTAAGGAGTAATCACGATGAAAATCTACCAGAATCACGCCATGACCGACGCCGAGGCACGGCAGGCACTGGCCGATGCCTGCAAACAGGTGGAGACCAATCTGCCCCTGTACACCTACCAGTGCCAGAACCATTCCAGCGTGAACGATATCTACCCCGGCTGCGCCAATAACCAGTGGACCTGCGGCTTTTGGCCCGGTGAGATCTGGCTGGCCTATGAGGCCACCGGGGAGGAAAAATTCAAGACCGCCGCCCTCATTCAGGTGGACAGCTTTGCGGACCGCATTGCCCGCAAGGTGGAGGTTGACCACCACGATATGGGCTTTTTGTACAGCCCCACCTGCGTGGCAGCGTGGAAGCTGGTGGGCAGCGAAACCGGCAAAAACGCCGCCATTGCCGCCGCCGACCAGCTGCTGACCCGCTACCAGCCCAGAGGCCGCTTCTTGCAGGCATGGGGCACCATGGACGACCCCGACAACTACCGCTATATCATTGACTGTATGCTCAACGTGCCGCTGCTGTACTGGGCAGCGCAGGTGACCGGCAGCGACCACTACCGCGAGATCGCCGCCGCCCACACCGCCACTACGCTGGCAAACTCCTTCCGGCCGGACGGCAGCACCTACCACACCTTCTTTATGAACCCGGACGGCACCCCCAAGGGCGGCCGCACCTGTCAGGGCTATAAGGACGACAGCTTCTGGGCACGGGGACAGGCGTGGGGCGTGTACGGCAGCGCCATTGGCTACACCTACACCCACGATGAAAAGTTCCTCGAGGTGTTCCGCAAAGCGCTGGCGTTTTACCTTTCCCGCCTGCCGGAGGATATGATTCCCTGCTGGGATATGCTCTTTGCACCGGAAAGCGGCGAACCCCGGGATTCCTCCTCCGCGGCCATCGTGGCCTGCGGC
>OHKV01000744.1_pt1 | contig 13848 bp, 12 predicted proteins | sample 1568951 | NCBI WGS metagenome assembly OHKV01 (sample SAMEA3879528, study PRJEB24766) | human gut metagenome | biome: human-associated habitat; feature: feces | place: USA | collected 1985/1987
TCAGCTAATATTTTTTTTATTATTTGTTTCTTAGGTATATATTATACTTGTAAAAGTATAATATCTTGGAAAATTGCAGTACCTATATTATTTTTTGCTTCATATTTTTTTGCAGATTATTATGATATTTCTCTCTTGCAGCCAATACTTAATTTATTAAGTGGTACGAACGCAAAATTTAGTCACTACATTGAGGGAGGTGCAGCAGAGGCATGGTTTGGAGATAGTGCGTTACAATTAGATAATGAGAGAAATCCAATAATAAAGGTACTTGATTTTATAGCTCATTCTTCACTGTTTTATTTTGCATATAAGACATTAAAGAGACGCGATTTAGTAAATAGGCAGTTGATGTTAACCATGACTAATATCTATATAATGGGAGACATTGCAAGACAGGCTTTTCTCTATTTAGAACTACTTAATAGGATGTCTGGAATGTTTCAACGAATGTGGATATTTCCATTTGCTATGGTTATGATATACAACTCATTTTATAAACTTAAAGGTATAGAGAGGGTAGCTTATCTATTTATGTTTTTCCTTTTCTATGATTATGCAAAATATTTATTTGCTCCTCCTATAGGTATGACAAAATTTCTATGGGATATATAATGGCAATTATAAAACGAAAAGAGAATGTTATTATCTATTATTGTTCCAGTTTATAATGTGCAAAGATATCTTGACGATTGTGTGAAATCTATATTGTGTCAAGAAATGACTGATTTTGAATTGATATTGGTGGATGATGGTAGCCCTGACGAATCTCCTCGGATATGTGATGAATGGGCTAAAAAGGATTTGCGGGTCAAAGTGATTCATAAAAAGAATGGAGGGTTAAGTGATGCGAGAAATTGTGGAATGGAGGCTGCAATAGGTGATTATGTTTGGTTTGTTGATAGTGATGATTTAATAACCAAAAATGCATTACAAAATATAAGAGAATGTATTTTGACGTTTCCGCAGGCTGATATGTTATCAACCCAAATATTATTATGGCAAGATGGGAAATACAGTTTACATAACAGTGTAGTTAGTTCAACGATGGTAGTTCTGTCAAACTCGGATTATGTATTAAAAGGATATGCGGTAATGCCATCAGTCAAGTATATTGTGAAATTATCTATGTATAGGAAATGTAAATTGCAATTTATTAAAGGAGTATTACACGAGGATATACCGTTTACTCATATGCTTATGGGGCTTGCAAAAAACATAGCAGTACTGCCTGAACCGACTTACATATATCGGATTCGAGAGGGGTCTATAACAACGACTCCATGTATAAAGAGTTGTTATTCGTTAGTAGAAAGTTACAAGCATATAGTGGAATTTAAAAAAGTCAATATAGCTCCCGAAGAAGAGCCGTGGTTCTTGAACTTAATGTATGATTATTTTTATGAGATATTCTTACGTATCTATCCTTTTCTTGGGAAGAAGGAATATGATGAGTTTATGGCAGAGCATGGTGATTATGTAAAAAGGGAGTTTAATAAGATTAAAATAGGAATGCATGGTAAGCGAAAAATACTTTTGTATATCTTTAATATTTCGCCAAAACTTTTCAGCTATTTGATTTATAAAAAAAGAGGTAGTCATTAAATATACAAAATGAAAATCGCAATAGACCTTACTTCACTCTACGGGCGAAAACGTACAGGAGTGGAGATGTATGCAATAGATCTGTACAAAGCATTGTTAAGCACAGGGCATAAAATTGTACCAATATTTCATGTAGAGAATGAGATAGATAGTAATCCGGATGCTGTGATAATAGAGAGAACTTTTCGTTTATTATTGGAAAACACAAGGCTGACTAAGTTTATAAAACGAGTGGATGCTGATATGGTAATTTTCCCCATATTTCCTCCTCCTTTAGATATATATGGTGGACGGGCGAAAATAGTTCCTGTCATTCATGATCTGACTTTTAAAAAGTTCAGAGCTACGCAGAATTTTGCGGCAAAATATTATTATACCCCCAAAACCTATGTTTCGTTGAAACATTCAGATGCAATAATAACCATATCCGAAACAGTGAAGAAGGAATTATTTGAAGTTACAACACTTCCCGTTTTTAATTGTGGTGAAAATATTTCTTCAGAATTTGCAGAATGTTTGAATAATGTCTCGGTTGAATATTTAAAGAAGTTTGACCTTGAACGTAGTAAATATATAATTTCCGTATCCACTCTTGAACCAAGAAAGAATTTTAAATATTTGCTTAAAGTTATAAAGCCCATTTTGAGAGAAAAAAATATGAAATTGGTACTTGTGGGTAGGAAAGGATGGGGGAAAGATAAAGAATTGTTATGTTTAATCAATGATATGAGTGACATAATCGTATTCACAGAATATGTCACTCATGAGTGTTTAGTATCTCTTTATCATTATGCTCACGCTTTTGCTTTACTTTCAATATACGAAGGGTTTGGGCGTACTCCTTTTGAAGCTGTTGCGTGTGGTTGTCAAAGAATTATTCTTAGTGATATTCCTATTTTTAGAGAAACGTTTAATAATCATGCTTTATTTCTTCCTTTAGATGCTGAAAGCTCATGTATATCTTCTCTTATGGATGGTTCCATTCCTTTAGTTGATCGAGATTTTAAAATACCATTTAATGTTTTGGAAAATAGAGTGCCTTTATTTTTGAAAGATATTGAGTGTTGGCAGAATAGAAATAGAAAGTAAAGATAGTTGAAAAAAAGTCTAATTATGGATTTAAAAATAGATATTCTTACTAGCAGAAAACATGAAAAAAGACCATGGTTTGATTTGGTATATGAATGGGAGGATGAGATAAAAGAACTTTTAAATTGTAAATTAATATATGAACCAACAATCTTTAAAAACAGATATTATGAATTCCTTCCATTGGTTTATCATTTTATGTTGATGTTAAAAAATGGAGGAAAGCCTGTTTTATTTTTTGAAATGAAAGCTAATGCGTTTCATTTGTGGAAAAATTTGAATTATTTGATTCCTTGGATTATTGATTGGTATGTGAATCCTAATAATCAATGGTGGTATAATTGGCTGTATAAGAGACATAAGCTTATATTGGTTTCTAGTAAAGAAGTTTATGAATATTTGCTGGCTAAAAATACACGGTTGAATATAAGACATTTAGCTTTGTCTTTATCCGATAGATATAAAATCACTTCTAATACTTGTTATGAGAAAAAATATGATGTCATATTAATAGGAAGGCAAAATCCTGTACTAAAAGATTTTTTGGATCAATATAAAAAGACGCATCCGGATTTGACAATATTTATTCCTTCAAAGCAGGAACTTGCTTCAAGAGATGGATATTTGGACTCAATGAAAAAAAGTAGAATAGCATTATATGCAACTCCTGGGATTGATGGAGGAGAAAAACGTACTAATGGCTTTTCACAAGTTACACCACGTTTCTTGGAAATGGTAGCGTCAGGGTGTAATATCATTGCAAGATATAAGACTAATGCTGACACTGATTATTATGAACTGGAGAAATTTTGTCAAAGTATCAATACTTATGAAGAGTTTGAGAAAGAAATGGATAAATGTAGGATAAAAGGGCCTGATATGACTTTTTACTCGTCTTATCTTAAAAAACATTATACCTCAAAAAGAGTAGAGGAGTTGCAGGTAATTTTAAATGAAATTGATTGGTGATTTTTTTGTTTGATAATAATAAATTAATATGCAAAAAATAGCGATTATAGGAGCGGGTGTGTCTGGTATGAGTGCTGCTCATTTTCTTAAAGACCGTTATAATGTTACTGTTTTTGAGAAAGAAAAGACTCCTGGAGGTCTTATTAAATGTTGCCGTATTAACGGAAGCCTTTTTCATACTTGTGGTGGGCATGTCTTTAATTCAAAACATTCAGATGTGTTAGACTGGTTTTGGACAAAATTTGATCGTAATAAAGAATTCTCAAAAACAGATCGTAATTCAGCCATTTTTATGGAGGAGGGGGACGAAATTCCTTATCCAATTGAAAACCACGTATATCTTTTGAACTCTGATATTCAAAAGAGGGTTATTAAAGATCTTGTTGAAATAGTAAGAAAAGAGGGCGATAAGGCTCATAATTTTGAGGAGTTTTTAAAGTCACGATTTGGAGATACTCTTTATAAAATATATTTTCAGCCTTATAATGAAAAAGTATGGAGGCGTGATTTAAAACAAGTACCACTTTCATGGTTGGAAGGTAAATTGCCTATGCCAACAGTGGAAGAAATGGTTTATAATAATATTAATCATGTGAAGGAAAAGTCATTTGTTCATTCAACTTTTTGGTATGAAAATATGAATGGCTCTCAATATATTGCTGATAAGTTGGCTGAAGAACTTCATATTTGTTATGATACTGATATTAAAAATATTAAGTATGCTCATAATAAATGGTTAATAGAAGAGGAATATTTTGATAAAGTGATATTCTGTGGGAATATTAAAGATATGGTTAAAATAGTTGAAGGCTTTGATATTCGGGAATATGAAGACGAAATTGTAAAATTGGAATATCATGGTACTACAGCTGTGTTTTGCGAAATTGATAAGAATCCATATTCATGGATTTATCAGCCAAGCAAACAGCATGAAAGTCATCGCATTATTTGTACTGGTAATTTTGCAAAATCAAACAATGGTAATTGTGTTCCAGAGGGACGCATAACGGCTACTATAGAATTTACTGATGAAATATCTAAAGAAGATATTATAGATAATCTTTCCCGTATTTCGCTTCATCCTAAATATTTGGCTCATAAGTATAATCCTTATACTTACCCTATTCAGAATGTTCATACTCGTGATATGATTAAAAGGTTAAAAGCCGATCTTTTTCCTGTAGGATTCTATTTTACAGGACGTTTTGCGGATTGGGAATATTATAATATGGATATTGCTATGAGAATGGCTATGGATTTATGTAAAAAGATATAAGCATAGATACTATTAGTAAAATAGCTTATGCAAAAAATCAAAATATTAAATATAGGCATTGATAATGTTTCTTCTCTCGAATTGTTGAGGAGTTTGAAACAAGGTGTACTTGTGACTCCAAATATAGATCATTTGGTGAAATTGCAGAAAAACAAAGAACTATATAATTTGTATAGTAAAGCGGAATGGATTGTATGTGATAGCAAAGTTATTTATTTATTTTCCAGATTATTACAGTGTTCATTAAGGGACGTGATTCCTGGTAGTAGTTTTTTTCCGAAGTTTTATATGTATCATAAGGATGATATGGATTGTAGGATATTCTTACTTGGTGCTATGGAAGGTGTGGCCGTTAAGGCAATGGAGAATATTAATCAAAAAGTAGGGAGAAAAATTGTAGTGGGAGCTTATTCTCCTTCTTATGGCTTTGAGAAGGAACAGAATGAGAACGAGGAAATTTATAAAATGATAAATGAAAGTGGTGCCAATGTTGTGTTGGTAGGCGTAGGTTGTCCCAAACAAGAAAAATGGATATTTACCCATAAAGATAAAATGCCTGAAGTAGATATATGGATGGCTCTTGGCGCTACCATCGACTTCGAAGCCGGCAACATAAAGCGTGCTCCCAGAATATTCCAAATCTTGGCGATGGAATGGTTCTATCGCTTCCTGAAAGAACCCAGGCGACTGTTCAGGCGCTATTTTATAGATGATATTCAGTTCTTTTATTATTTTGCCAAACAATTATTGGGGCTTTACAAAGATCCTTTTGCATAGTTTCCATAAACTATGTAAGGAAACAATGGGTAGGAGCAGAATGAAAGACACCAGCCAGACCATCCCATTCAATACTAATAACATTATTGCTTGCAAACGTTTCATGGAAGCAAAGATAGATGGAATTCTCATAATAATGTGTAGAAAAATACGATTAATTTTAGTATGCCTTATTGCGATTAGTTCGTTACAGAGTCAAGCACAGGCACTATATGGTACAACGGGACTTCTTCATGCCCCCACTGCCGAGATGCAAAAAGACAAGACATTTATGGCGGGAGGGAATGTGTTGCATCTTGTTCCATTGCAGTATTTCAATAGCAATGAGATAAAATACACATTCAATTATTATCTGAACATAACCATCTTTCCTTGGCTTGAAGTGGGATATACCTGTACCATCAATTATGCAGAGCATGGTTCCACTTATTTTCCGGAACAGTCTTGGGGAAAGTACACCAATCAGGACCGTGCCTTCAATGCTCGCCTGCGGTTGTGGAAAGAAGGCTGGTGGAAGCCCTGGACTCCGCAGATAGTCCTTGGTTTGGACGATCCTACCTCGCATGAAGCATACGGTGGTGGGGCCATCAAGTTCGATGAGGACGGTATGCAGAACAATCATTTTACACGATATTATCTGGCGGCAACCAAGCATTTCTGTTTCGCCGGGGTAGGGACACTGGGCGTTCATGCCGCATACGTGGATTATCGTGCCTGCTGGTTTCCTCATTACAGAAGGCCTGCCGCGGGTGTGAATTTCAAATTCAATCTATTGCCGGAAGACAACCTGGCAGTGAAAGCTTTGAACGGCTTGGATCTGATGGCCGAATATGACGCCCGCACAGTGAACATCGGGGCGCACTACCAGCTTTGGAAAGACCACATCAATCTGATTGCCGAACTGAACAACGGGAAATACTTCTCTGGTGGCATTTATTTCAAAATCCATCTGAAATGATAAAAAGATTATCCGATTAGGATCTCTGGAATAGATTTTACTCTACAACATTTTGAACATCGGATGTAAGGGAGATATTGTTGCAAGATTTATCGAGCCATATTTCATAGGCGTTAATCAATGAGAAACATTTTGGATATTATCATTATAAATTCTATATTCGCATAGAATTTATAACCGATATAATTATGGAAACTACAGTATTCAACCCCATACAGAGGCATTTGTTGGAAATGTTTTCTTACGATAAATCTCAGGAAGGTCTGGAAGAATTGAAAGAGGTGCTCTTTCAATATTATTCCAAACGGATGAATACAAAGTTGGATGAACTTTGGGATAAGGGAATTCTTGACCAGAAAAAGCTGGATGAAATAGCTGAAATGGATATCCATTCATTAAAATAACGTCAATGGCTAGCTGGTTCTTGGTACGAATTGTCTTATTCAAAGCATTCCTCAAAGGAGTCGTTACCATGTCTTGTGGCAATCCTTTGTGGACGGAAAGAACAAGCTCTGTGTATCCAATGAAATATTGGAGGAATATATAGAAATTCTGCAAAGACTTACCGACAATGAAACGGCGGAATATGTGGTGAAAACCATATTGAACAGTCCGTTTGTTGAATTGATAACTCCATTCTATCACTTTAATCTGATTACAGTCGATCCTGATGACAATAAGTTTGTGGATTGTGCCATTTCGGCCAATGCGCACTACATTGTTACCAACGACCATCATTATGATGTGCTGAAAGATATAGATTTTCCCAAAGTGAATATTGTAAATATTCAGCAATTCTGTATTTATCTGTCACAAGAAAAATAATATATTGGAAAAAAGGAGGATTTATAGTTGAAAATAAAATAGCTATAATTCCATACATCCCGGGTGCAAAAACCGCCATAGAGGCAGTCTCCATACAGAGGCGCTCTATGGCGGTTTCCCGTTTCCCCACGTTTACCGGGGAAAATTCCCGTTTCCGGGAAGCCGGGAGGTTACTCTTCCATTTTGAGCTTGCCCAGTTCTTTCAGGATGTGCTCCATGGCTTCTTTGTAAACCTCCGGTTTCTCCTTTTCCATCCATTTCATCAGTTTGAAGTAAGAATTTGGAGTCACAATCTTTCCGTCTCGAATTTTGGTGGCGGTGGACCGGCCTATCGCACCTTTGTCTTCCAAGTTGTTGGGGTTTAAATCGCTTCTTCGCACGGCATTACCGATGCAAGTGCTGATGATCTCAAATTTTTTTCATGTTACTAAAAATTAAATTATTAAATAATGATTTGTAAACAGCATAAACATAGCTACTTACAAAATGTCTCGGCAAAGATAGGAAATGTTTATTAACAATTGCTTGTTTTTGTGAGCAACGCCCTATTTATATTTTGCGTTCCTTTGCGTTATATTTATACTAACACACAAAAGAAATGGATTATACAGAGCAGTTTATCCGGCTGAATTGCAGCTTGATGTCGGATTACAAAATGATGAAGCTGAATGCCGATATGAAATGCATGGGGCTGGGGTTGTATCTTGAAACGATATTGTTTCTGCGAAAACAGCAGGAATACAAACATGATTTTAACGAACTGGATTTGCTGGCCGATCAGTGGGGAGCTACCGTGGAAAATCTGCAACATCTTATTAAGGACTTCGATTTGTTTCTCATTACAGAGGACGGGTATTTCCGATGTCTGTATCTGGACGAGGTGATGGGATATCAGAGCAAACTTTCCGAGCAACGTGCCGCTGCCGGCAGTAAGGGAGGGAGAAGCAGTAAGAAAAGTACGGTGAAAGCATCTGCAAAAGCAACTGCGTCTACAATAGGAAGGGGCAGAATCAATGAAGGGAAAAACGGTGATACGTCTTGCATGGATCGTAACGAGGAAATCTACACGAAAAGTAATGATACACCTTGCGTGGATTGTAACAGGGAAGTCTACCTGAAAAGTGGTGGTGTACCCTGCATGGATAATAACGGGGAAGCCTACCTGAAAAGCGATGATACACCTTGCGTGGATTGTAACGGGGAAGTCTACATGAAAAACGGTGATACGTCCTGCATGGATAATAACGGGGAAGTCTACATGAAAAGCGGTGATGCGTTCTGCGTGGATAATAACGGGGAAGCCTACATGGAAAGTGGTGGTGTACCTTGCATGGATAATAACAAGGAAGTCTACCTGAAAAGCAGTGGTGCACCCAGTATGGATAGCAAGGAGAGAATTTATATGGAAAGCAGGAATGTAGATAGTAACAAGACTGTCTGCATGGAGAGCAGCAAGCCAATCCATTCGGATTATAATAAGGAAATCTACAAGGAAAACAGCACGGAAAGCAACGTGAAAAGTAGTGCGGAAAGTATGAAAAATACGACTGCAAAAAATACAAATGAAAATTCAGTCAAAAATGTGATTCAAAGTGTTGATAATGAGTGTTATGGAAAGAATTTGCAAGCAAGCTTTAAGCAAAGCTTTATAAGAGAAGAAAAGAATAGAGGAGAGAAGAAAAACAACAATAACAAAGAAAAAGAAATAATTGCTGTTGCTGCTGTTGATAAACTTCCCCGATTTTCCGAATTGTCCGAAACGATACCCCGATGGGAACAATGCATCAATGAAGCTTTCATTACTCAGAGTTGGCTGGAGGCTGTGGGGATGATGTCAGGTTTGAAAGAACTCTTTTTGAACAATCTTTCTTTTATTCGTGATCTGTTCAAGAAACATGTCGTGGCACAAGGAAACACAGGAGGAATCACTTCCGTGTCCGAAGCCGAAGCTTATTTCGCCAACTACATCTGCCGAGAAAGGCCCACCCGTCTTTTTCTGGAAGAAAAGCTGAAAGAAAGAAGCCGGATGCAGAATGAATCGACATCGTTCTCGCCCTACGAAACGTACAATCCGCTGACCGGCGAACGTTCGTATTGCGGAGTTCCTCTTCCTGCCGATGCACCACCGCGCCCCAACGGACGTGCCACCTGGGATAACCTGAAACAGAGCTGGATATGACGCGCGAAGAACATGCAGACTATGTGCGGTGGCTGAAAAGCCTGCCGCGCAGAAAGGACCATTTCCGTATGCCTTGTCCCGAATGTTCCGCAACGCGAAGCAATCCCAAAGATCCTTCGTTCAGTGTGCATATCACCCGTGAAGGGGGATGGGCGAAATGCTTTCATTGTGATTTCGCCATAGCGTGGAACGAGGACGAGATGTGGAAAAGAGAACAGAAACAACAAGAGCGGGAACGGCAGAAACAGCAGAAGGATGCATCGCAGCACCATAACACGTCGCAGCACCACGATGCAGCATCGCAGCACCATAACACATCGCAACGCAAGCCTCACATCCCCCTGCAACCGCCTGTACATTACGTATGCCCGGTAATCAATAAAAACAAACAAATTATGAATGGAGAAATGATGGAATACATGGTCGACAGACGAGGTATTCCGATGGACGTCCTGACAAGGATGAAGATAGAGGAACGCTTGGAATTCCTGCCGCAGACCGGCAAGGAAGAAGCCTGCATCTGCTTCCCTTACCTGGAGGACGGAGTAATGAAAAACATGAAATTCCGGGATGCCGCAAAGCATTTCAAGATGGTGAAAGGAGCCGAGCTGATTCCTTGGAACATAGACGCCATAAAAGGAAAGGAAAAGTGCTACATCACCGAAGGCGAGATAGATGCCCTCAGCCTGATAGCCGCAGGACTGGAAGAGGTGGTGTCCGTACCCAACGGAGCCGGAGGCGCGAACCTTCAGTGGCTGGACCGCTTCGTGGAGTCGCACTTCGATGACAAGGCGGAAATCATCCTGGCCATGGATACCGACAAGCGCGGAGTGGAGTTGCGCGATGAACTGGTGCGCCGCCTGGGCGTGGACCGCTGCAAGGTGGTGGCCTGGGGAGAAGGCTGCAAGGATGCCAACGAGTATCTGTTGAAGTATGATCTTCCGAGGCTCCGCCAACAGGTGGAGCAGGCGGCGGAAATCCCGTTGGAAGGAGTCTTCTGCCCCATGGACGAATGGGATACGCTGATGGATATTTATTACAACGGAATGCCGGAGGGAGCCGATACGGGACTGGAGAATCTGGACCGGCTGATCAAGTTCGAGCGTGGTTTTGTGCTCACGGTCACAGGCGTTCCCGGCAGCGGAAAAAGCGAGTTTGTGGACGAAATTGCCATGCGCCTGCTCCTGCGCCACGATTGGAAGGTGGGCTATTTCAGCCCGGAGAATACCCCGCTGGCCTATCACTACCGCAAGCTGATACGCCGCGTGGTGGGCAAGCGTTTCGAACACAAGGGGATGCCGTTGCCGGAAGCCGGACAGGCCATCCGTTACCTGGCACAGAGTGTCTTCTCCATTATGCCGAAAGAGGACTTCTCGGTAGAGAGCGTGCTTCGCATTGCCGCCCAACTGGTGAGCCGGAAAGGAGTGAAGGTGCTGGTGGTGGACCCCTTCAACCGCTTCGAGCATCAGATTCCCGACTGGGAAACGGAAACGCAGTACATCAGCCGCATCTTCGACGAGTTCTCCAATTTTGCCGTGAAGCACAAGGTGTTGCTCATTTTGGTGGCGCACCCCACCAAGTTGCGCCGCGAACCGGGAAGCAAACGCTGGCCTGTGCCCACGCTGTATGATATCAACGGCTCGGCGGCCTTTTTCAACAAGACGGATTATGGAATGGTGGTAGACCGTAACGATGAACTGGGGCAGGTGCTGGTGCGTGTGGCCAAGGTACGTTTCGACCATCTGGGCGGACCGGGAGATGCTTTTTTCGCCTTCAGCACTTACAACGGACGTTACACGCCTACCGAGGAGAGGACCTTGGATCATAATCCGCCCGAACCGAAGTGGGAGCATACCAATTTCCTGACAGAGAAGCTGAAGCCCGAACAGCAGGGCCTGGGGTTTAATGAGGGGGAATGAAGTAGTTGAATGTTGCTGTTCCTGAATAACTTGGGGATAGGAGAAGGGAGATGTCAAAACAAAAAGGACAGCCCCGAAAAGTTACAGATAGTAATTATAACACGTAAAAGGATCGTATCAAGCTCTGTATGGAGTAATGATACGACCCTTTCTTTAGTCTTTTAGGATGCTCAAATTTCAGATTGTAAGTTCATGTTTTCAAAATCTGAGTTTTGACACTCGCCTTTTAGGCTTTTAGTTACAGTCTGTAACTTCTCGGAGTAGTTATTTTATTTTGACATACCCCCTTTAAAAGTTGCTTACAAGTAGATCATGTTGCCGGCAGGCTTTACTGATTACTGGTCATTCCTCAGTGATCACTGGTCATTCCTCATTAACCGCTAGCCATTAAAATCCTCTCCACCGTTCCCGTTTTATCTCCTCGCACTGCCGTCGCTGCCATGCGGGCATTATTTTCTCCAGCTCTTTCAGTTTCCATCCCTTCATAAAGCGTATCTCGTCCTTTTCCTGCTCCGTGCACAGGCTGATGCGCAGCAGTTCGGGGTAGAGCACCTGTATATGGAAAATCTTGGCTCTCCACAGCAGCATGGACATCTGCCAGGGGGTGAGGGCTTGGATGCGGTTCAGGGTGAGCAGCATTTCCAGATAATGACGGTAGAAGGCTTTGTCCACGGTGTACCTTGCAAATTTACACACCTCATTTTTATGTAATTTAATATATCCCACTTTTAGCAGGATATTACTTTACAGTTGTTAACTCTTTTAAAGTGTCCGTATCTTCACTCCGATTGCTAAAAATTGTTTTCCTGTTTTCCATCCGATAGCTGCTTCTTGACAGTTGTATAATCTCACAACAGTAGAGCAGTCTGTCAAGCAATGCCGCTGCGACAGCTTCCTCTCCCGGTATTGCCAGCCACTCTGTAAGGGAGTAGTTGGCTGTAACGATAAGCGATGTCTTTTCCTGAAACTCATTCACCAGTTTGAACAGCAACATGATATCTTCTCTTTTCAAGGGAAAGAGTGTGGCATTGTCAATGGCCAGCAGCTGTGCCTTCATGATCCGTTTGTAGGTTTTCATCGCATGCCTGGAAACATCCCTTGTCTTCAGACAGGTCAGAAGGTCCTCCAGCGTAACCATATATGCCCTGTATCCGGCTTTCACCGCCTCATGGACAAGTCCGGCGGCAATATAGGTCTTTCCTGTTCCGGAACCGCCTGCCAGAAGCAGGTTGTATGCCTGTCCCACCCATACCAGCTCGCGCAGTTCGCGCAGCTTTCTGGAGTCGATTCCTTCCGTCCGGGTAAAGTCGTAACGGTCCAGATCATGCCTTGCAGGAAGCCCGGCCGCTTTCAAACGGCACAAATATTTCCGGTTCTCCCTGGTCCGGACCTCCTCCCTGAGGCAGGCGAGTAGAAACTCCGGATAGGTCAGCTGCTTTTCCTGGGCCTGATGCAGCAGTTCCTCCAGATGTTCGGTCAGATTGCCCAGCTTGAGCATACGTGCACATTCCATGAGTTCCTTCTTATGTCTTGTCATAATCCCTGAGTATTTCGTTATAAGACTGTATCAATCCGCCTTGTCGGGGCAGGCGATCCTCCAGTCCGTATATTTCTGTTCCATTTTCCTTTCCCCTGCACACATATTCACACAGGCTTTTAACCGAGTCCCCGTTATAGATGCCTTTGTCCAGACATATCCGTATGGCCTCTATCAGTGTATTCTTGTCATATCCGGGAATTATGCGCAGGATCACCTCCAGATTATCCCTGTAATAACGTTCCTTCCTCCTTTTCAGATTATCCATCCACATGGCCACCTCCCTGTTGCCCGACACATGGACAAGGATGCGTTCGGCTATCTTCACTCCGGCGTTTCTCGGTTTTCTGTGGGAGTCGTCATAAACGGTCCTTCCCTTTCTGGTACAGAGCGCATGCCGGCAGATGAGTTTCCCCGTATCCTTGTTGTACAGCTCCACATTCCCTTCCGTTTCCTGCAGCCAGACGGTTGTCTGCCCGCTCCGGTAAGTTCCGCATGGCAGGCTGTAATAATTCCCCCTGTACTGCACTGTATTGTCCTTGCGGACATGGTATTCCCTCATCTCCTCCTGCGGTGGTTGTGGCGTCCCATGATAGGGCATGAGAAAGCCTTTCTCCACGGCAAACTCTTCCCGGGGAACAAGACGGGTGGTCCCGTGCACCTTCCCGTTCCCCGTCCTTTCAAGCCATTCGAGGGCCTCCCTGTTCAGACTGT
>OHKV01000745.1_pt1 | contig 13832 bp, 10 predicted proteins | sample 1568951 | NCBI WGS metagenome assembly OHKV01 (sample SAMEA3879528, study PRJEB24766) | human gut metagenome | biome: human-associated habitat; feature: feces | place: USA | collected 1985/1987
TTGTTTGCATAAGAAATACAGATTGTTAAAAACACAACAATATTATATGAGCCCTGATTCTGGTAGATATTTCAAAATCCTGATAGATAGAATCGTTATCTGTCAGTCATTAACCTTCTGTAACGTAGTACATTACGCGCAGACTGACAGATATGGTAGATAAAAACACATGTTTTTATGTTACAGCAATATTTTTTTCGTCTATTGATAATCGGCAATAAAATTGATATAAAAACGATGTAAACACAAATGGATTATCAATTTATTTTGTACATTTGCATACCACTCGAATAATCACTTAAAACTTAATAATTATGTTGAACAAGAAAATCGAAGAGGCTCTCAATGCCCAAATCAACGCCGAGCTTTGGTCGGCTTATCTCTATCTTTCAATGGCTGCTTATGCTCACGCTAACGGTAATCCCGGAATGGGCAATTGGTTTGAGGTACAGTTTCAGGAGGAGCAGGATCATGCCAAGATCATGTTCAATTACATCATACAGCGTGGCGGACGTGTTGAACTGAAGCCTATCGACGCTGTGCCTACAACTTGGGAGTCGCCGCTCGCTGTGTTCGAGGCTACACTTGCCCACGAGCAGAAGGTGACATCACTCATCAACAATCTCTTCGCTCTCACAACAAGCGAGAACGACTACGCTACGCAGAGCATGCTCAAGTGGTTCATCGACGAGCAGGTGGAGGAAGAGGAGAACGCACAGAACATCATCGACAACCTCAAGATGATTCAGGGCAACGGCTATGGTCTGTATATGCTCGATAAGGAGTTGAGCGCACGCAAATACACTCAGGCTTCACCGCTTGCAACAAAGGCTTAATCTTCTTGGGAGGGTATGGCATCCTGCCATACCCACGCCGCCTCCTATGGTTAGTGGTAGCGTGGGTATAGCAGGATGCTATACCCTCCTATGGTTAGTGTCTGCGTGGGTATAGCAAGGATGCTATACCCTCCTATGGTTCGTGATAGCGTGGGTATAGCAAGGATGCTATACCCTCCTATGATTTGATGGAAGATACGCCTAAATCCTGGTAGATACAACATGCATCTTCCAGCCCTTATCCCTTTGATACGCAACGCGCTACGTTGAAAATGGAAGATATGGTAGATATTTTACGAAAAATTGCAGATTGCAGTAGAAAATTAAAAACATTGCAACATAGGAATATTAGGTAAAGAATAATCATTGATAATACAAACTTTTAGTGAGAGAAATCGTACAAAAGTAGATTTCTTTGATATATTTATATTTAATAATGTTAAATTAGAGTTTAAAGTCATACTTTACCAGCCAAACAAAGTGGTTTTCAAGGTAAAAATGTTACCTTTGTGTGGTCTATACCATACCGAAAGCCCCTATGGGCAGAGGTTGGGCAGACATACATACGGTATAAGGCGTAACTGTACGCTTTGGTTTTGACGCCATAAGAACTTCGCAACTTCAAACTGATTGTCAAAAACAAAGCAACGGGAACGTCTCATGAGGTGTATTATATACAGCCCTCATTGGCTTCGAGCGATTTTGTCGTTCGTTGTCAATAGTGCTTTCTATATACTTACACTGGCGTGGGGCTTTCGGCGTTGCTCGTTTCGACAAATAAGGCATCAATGTTGTATAGATAAAATATCATTGAATATCAGTTAGTTACGATTTTATACCGCATTTTGAGCCGTGAAAATTATAACTAACTTTAACGTATAGGCTAGTAAATAGTAGTTTCTACTGGTTTTCTAAGTTTGAAAACTAACATTGGCGTAAAGAACGGGGGCGCGTGGTTTCAGTGCCTTCTGGCTCAAAATTTGACCCCATACCCCTATAAACAACAAAAAAGGCTGCTCTGGTTAGAGTAGCCTTCTTTTCATTAGTAGAAGTATTGATTAATTCTGCTGCTGATTCTCTTTAGCTTCTATAGCTGCTTTCAGTGCTGTTAGCTGTTCATCAGTCATTTCATTTACTTGGGCTGTTAATATCTTAGCATCAGCATCCTTCTTCTCCACATCTACAGCATCAGCCAGAACCTTTAAGTTAGCTAGATATAAGTTATATTCCTTCTCCAGCATCTTAATCTTATTGGATACAGCATTTAATTTTGAAGGATTAACATCGGTTACTTCTGCTACATACTTACCAAAGCATTCATTACGCTCATTTCTTTTTGTGTTGAACACATCAGCTACATTCTCAAACTTTACTTCTTCACCTTTAATGGTCTTAAATATCATATATATCCCTACTGCCTTATTAGGGTGTTATTCTCTGTAAGACTGTAGTACTAATACCAGAGCACCTTTATTTGTTTTAACTGATGCAAAGATACATCAAACCTACTACAGTATGAAATAATATGACAACTTGCTTAGGGGGTTGTAAACTTGAACTCATTAACCCCCTCAAAGAAGTAACGACTATTATAAGTAGGTTTCTTTAAACTCTTATACTTCTCAGGCGTGTACAAATCTCATCTCCCTTGATGTTTCTAACTTTGACACACAGAATGTGATGTATATGAGTGCTATGTTTAATGGATGTAACAACCTCACTTCCCTTGATGTTTCTAACTTCGACACACAGAACGTGACTGCTATGGCCGTTATGTTCTTAAATTGTAATATCCTCACCACAATCTATGCAAGCGATAAGTTTGTGACTACTGCATGTTTTGACGATGAAAGGATGTTTAGCGGTTGCGAGAAACTTGTGGGTGCTGTGCCTTATGATCCAAACAGGGTTGGTAAGGAGATGGCAAACTATACCACGGGCTATTTCACGTATAAGGCAGCAAGTGGTATTGATGCGGTTTCGACAACGGACAACATCGCAGCGGAGTACTACGACGTGAATGGTCGCCGCTTGAACGCTCCACAAAAGGGCATAAACATCGTGAAGCGTGGCAACATAACGACAAAGGTGCTCGTGAAGTAGAAAGGGTGCCACCAAAAAAACGACTCCCATAGCCGTAAGCAGGTTATGGGAGTCGTATGTTTGTATGCAGTTATTGCTTGGTTAGTGCACTGTTGCTTGGTTAGTGCACTGTTACTTGGTTGGTGCACTGTTACTTGGTTGGTGCACTTGAGACAAGTGCACCCCCTGGGATTACTTGCAGTTAGGGCACCATGGCTTCAGTTGTTGGAAGAAGTCGTTGCCCTTGTCGTCAACGAGGATGAAAGCTGGGAAGTCCTCAACAGTGATCTTCCAGATAGCCTCCATGCCGAGCTCCGGATACTCTACGCACTCGATGCTCTTGATAGAGCTTTGCGAGAGAACAGCTGCTACGCCGCCGATTGTGCCGAGATAGAAGCCGCCGTGCTTCTTGCAAGCATCGGTAACCATCTGTGAGCGGTTGCCCTTGGCGATCATCACGAGCGAAGCGCCGTGATCCTGGAACTCGTCTACGTACGGGTCCATACGGTTGGCTGTTGTCGGTCCCATTGAGCCACAAGGATAACCCTCCGGAGTCTTAGCCGGACCAGCGTAGAGGATAGGATGATTCTTGAAGTAAGCCGGCATCTCCTCGCCTGCGTCGAGACGAGCCTTGAGCTTAGCGTGAGCGATGTCGCGAGCCACGATGATAGTGCCCTTGAGGTTAACTCGTGTGCTAACCGGATACTTAGAAAGCTCTGCACGTACTGCGTCGATACCCTTGTCGAGGTCGATCTCAATGCCTGTTGTGCCCTCGCCCGGACGACGGAGTTCCTCCGGAATAAGCTCAGAAGGATTAGCGTCCATCTTCTCGAGGAACACACCGTCCTTAGTGATCTTAGCCTTGATGTTGCGGTCAGCCGAGCAGCTAACGCCCATACCGATCGGGCAGCTTGCGCCGTGGCGTGGCAGACGAATTACGCGGATGTCGTGAGCAAGATACTTGCCGCCGAACTGTGCGCCGAGACCGATCTTGTGAGCCTCCTTGAGGAGCTTCTCTTCGAGGTCGATGTCGCGGAAGGCGCGTCCAGTCTCGTCGCCTGTTGTAGGCAGCGAGTCGTAGTACTTGATAGAAGCGAGCTTCACGGTGAGGAGGTTCTTCTCAGCCGATGTGCCACCGATAACGAATGCGATGTGGTACGGAGGACAAGCCGCTGTACCGAGGCTCTTCATCTTCTCTACGAGGAAGGGGAGCAGTGTGCCCTCGTTCTGGATGGTAGCCTTGGTCATCGGGTAGAAGTATGTCTTGTTGGCAGAGCCACCGCCTTTAGCCACCATTACGAAGCGATACTCGTCGCCCTCTACAGCCTCGATGTCGATCTGTGCAGGGAGGTTGCAGCGTGTGTTCACCTCGTCGTACATGTTCAGCGGAGCGTTCTGCGAGTAGCGCAGGTTGTCTTCGGTGAAGGTGTTGTACACACCGCGTGAGAGAGCCTCTTCGTCCTCGAAGTCGGTCCATACGCGCTGTCCCTTCTCGCCGTGGATGATAGCGGTGCCGGTGTCCTGGCAGAAAGGCAGGATGCCCTTAGCAGCTGTCTCGGCGTTGCGGAGGAACTGCAGAGCTACGTACTTGTCGTTCTCTGATGCCTCAGGATCGGAGAGAATCTGAGCCACCTGCAGGTTGTGCTCGCGACGGAGCATGAACTCTACATCGTGGAACGCCTGCTGAGAGAGCAGTGTGAGCGCTTCCTTCGAAACCTTAAGGATTGTCTTACCCTCGAACTCGCTTGTGCTTACGCCCTCGGTGGTAAGCAGGCGATACTCGGTAGTGTCCTTGCCCATTTGGAACATAGGAGCATACTTGAAATCTGGTGTTGTTGCCATAGTGTTATTTGGTTTAAAAAGTGAATATTTCTTCTGTAGCGACGCGCTTGACGGGCGCAATCTTCTCGAGCGACTTCATGTCGAGGTTATTCTCGTCGCCGAGGATGATGTAGAGCCACGGCTTGTTAGCCATATTGTCGTGCTCGAACTTCACGATGTCCTCGAGTGTGAGTTTCGGCATGGCAGCGTAGATGTCGCGACGCAAGTCGTAGTTGATGCCGATGCGCTTGTTGCCAAGGTAAGAGAAGATGATGTTAGCCTTGGTGATGCGCTGTGAAGCGATGCGCTTGACGGCAGCCTGCTGTGCCAGTTCGAACGCAGCCTGCGACTGCGGCATGGTGTCGAGGATGTTGTTGAACACGCGGATGCAGTCCATCATCTTGTCGTTCTGCGAGATGATATATGTATAAGCATAGTTGGTCTGATGCTCCTTGCGCTTCGTTGTGCTGTAGTCGGCGAATGCGCTGTAGGCGAGTCCGCGGCTCTCGCGTAGCTCCTGGAACACGATGCCGTTCATGCCGCCACCGAAGTACTCGTTGAACACCGAAATCTTAGCCTCGTCCTCCGGAGTCCACTTCTGGTCGACGTTGTGCAGCTGCATCATGTAGATGTTCTTTGCGTCGTATGGTGCGAGGAGTATCTCGTTCTTCGGAGTCTCCACCATCTTGTATGGCTTGTTCTCGGGCGCATCCTGCAGAGTCTTCGCTGTGATGTGGTTCTTGTTGACGATAGCAAGCAGCTGCTTCATGGCGAGCGGACCGTAGTAGACCACGTCGTGCTTGTAGTTCTTCAGCGCAGCGATCATATTGATAACATCCTGCGGACGTGTTGTTACGAGCTCTGTGCTGTCGGGCACGTTGCGCGTGGGGTTGTACTTGCCGTAGAATGCGTAGTTGCGCAGTGCTGAGAAGTTCTCCTTTTGGTTGAGCTTCGCATCGCGACGACCCTTCAGCAGGTTGTCAACGTATTTGCTGTAAGCCTCGTTGTCGACCTTTGCGTTGTTAAGCATCTGCTCCATGAGCTTCATTGCCTCGGTCATGTTCTCGCCGAGACCGCTGAGCGATACGGTCATAGTAGACCATGTGGGGGTGAAGCTGTATTCGCAGCCAAGCTCGTAGAAACGCTCCTTAACCTCTGCTGCTGACATCGTGCCGGTGCCGAGCAGGTCGAGATAGTCGGTGGCGTAGGGTAGCCACTTGTTAGCCTCCGAACCGAAATCGTACACGAAGTGAAGCTCGAAGAGGTCGTTCTGCGTGTTTGGGATGTAGTAGACCGGCTGCTTCTTCTTTGTAGTAGTGCGAGCGAAGTCCTTGGTGTAGTCGAGGAATACCGGCTCGATAGGCTTCACCTTCGACTCCTTTATCTCCTTCACGAGTGCGCTCTGCAGGTCGCGGTTGGAAGGTATCGGCGTGATAGAGGGCTTCTCAATCTTCTTCTGTGTGGGGTCTTCGCCCTGACGTTTGTAGACGATGGCGTAGCCGTCGGTGAAATGGCGTCGGGCGAAGTCCATAATCTGCTCCTTTGTGATGCCGGCGATGCGGTCGAAGCGTTCCACCTGCGTCTTCCACGGGCGTCCGTAGATGAAGGTATTGACGAACGACGTTGCGCGACTCTCGTTGCTGTCGAGCGAGCGCAGAAATTCGAGCTTCATGTTGTTCTTAACCGAAGGCAGCAGCTTGTCGCTGAACTCACCACGCTTGAGCTTCTCGATTTCTGCGAGCATGATAGCCTTCACCTCGTCGAGTGACTGTCCCTCGTTGGGCTGACCAATCATAATGAACTGCGAGTAGTCGCGCATGTCTATCTTGCCCGACTGCACACCCTGGCAGAGCATCTTCTGGTTTATGTTGATATCGATGAGTCCGGCGTTGCCGTTGGCGAGCATACGGTCTATGACGTCGAGCGTATCAGCCTGCAGCGAAGCCGCCCCGTCCATCTTCCAGCCGAGAAACACGTTCTTAGCCTCCTGTCCGATTACGGTAGTATCAGTCGGAGCCGTGAGGTCCTTCACCGGTGCGAAGTGCGGGTACTTCACCTGCTCACTCTTCTTCCACGAGCCGAAGTACTTGTCGATGGTAGCCATCACAGCCTCCGGGTCGAAGTCGCCCGCCATGCAGATAGCCACGTTGTTTGGCACATAGTAGTGCTTGAAGTAGTTTTTGATATTCGTGATTGATGGGTTCTTCAGATGCTCCTGCGTACCGATAGTGGTCTGTGTGCCGTAGGGGTGAGTAGGGAAGAGCTTCTTGCCGAGTGCAGCCCACTCCTTGTCGAAGTCGCTTGTGAGGTGCATGTTGTACTCCTCGTAAACAGCCTCAAGCTCTGTGTGGAATCCGCGGATGACCATGTTCTGGAAGCGGTCAGCCTGGATGCGTGCCCAGTTGTCAACCTCGTTCGACGGTATGTTCTCCACGTAGCACGTCACGTCGTTGCTTGTATAAGCGTTGGTGCCGTTGGCTCCGATGGCAGCCATCAGCTTGTCGTACTCGTTAGGGATGAAATACTGCGCAGCAATCTGTGACACCGAGTCGATTTCGTGATAGAGCTGTCGGCGTTTTTCGGGGTCGGTCACGGTGCGATAGTGCTCGTATCGGCGTTCGATGTCGTCGAGATAGGGCTGCTCCTTCGCTGCGTCTGTGGTGCCGAAGAGACGTGTTCCCTTGAACATGAGGTGCTCCAGGTAGTGAGCCAAGCCCGTTGTCTCGGCAGGGTCGTTGCGCGAACCAGTGCGCACAGCCACGTAAGTCTGTATGCGTGGCTGCTCCTTGTTCACAGAAAGATAAACCTTCAGTCCGTTGGGCAGTGTGTAGATGCGTGTCTGCATCGGGTCGCCCTTCACTGTCTCGTATTCGTATGCCGAGGTAGTAGCCGCTGTTCCCAGTGAGAGTATTGCGGCAATAAGAAAGGATTTGAATTTCATTATTGTTGTTTTGTCTAAAATATTACATATAGAGTTTCTGGTTTTCAAAGTCAACCTCCTTGTCGAGCTGTTCGTTGAAGTTGTTGAACACCTCTTCCTCCACGTCGCCCAGTTCGTATTCTTTTGCGGCATCCTTTTTAATCTCGGCAATCCATGCACGTCGTGCCGTGACGTAGTCGCGCTTCACTCGTTCCACGTTCTCCTCGTTCAGCTCTGAGAAGCCGTAGTAGTCCATAATCATCCGATACGACCACGCCCAGCGGTATTCGGAATAGTTGGCGTTTATCTCCTCAAATCGCTCGGCAATATCCTCGGTGGTGTCAATCTCGCCAGAGAGAATATCGTCCACGAGGTGCTGTTCCTCCGACACTGGCAGCAACAGTCCCGACAGGTCAGTCCACGGTCCGGTGCCCACGTTCGTTGTTGGCTCCATCGGTGCATGGCGTTTGAGCACCGCTCCCATATATATGCGCAGTGCGATGTCGTAGTATTTGATGCCTTTGCGCAGCGACGAGTTTTTGATGACATACCCATGATAGTTGTACGTCGGCACATCTTCGCCAGATGCGTTGCGCAGATTTTCCAGTATCTTCTTTCCGCGCAGTATCTCGCCCACAGTGAACGGCGAGAGCCAGTCGAAGTTGACAATGCTTTTGCGTGTGCTGTTTGGTCGCATGTCGCGTTTTGGCCATTTGCGTATGTCGCGGTACAGTCCAACGGTTGTCAGGTTACGTCCTGGCACCAGGTACATGGTGTCGTTGTATGCTATAAGATACGAGAAGGGTAGCGAGCGTGTGTCGGGGTGGTACATCAGTTTGCCGAAGCACACGGAGAAGGCACCGATATGCGCCGGCATCAGTATGTATGCACCGCTGGCAGTCTTCGATCCGCGTTCGAGCGTTCCGTAGTGCATAGGTCCCATCTTGTAGGCATGGTTGGAGAAGTTGGTAGCCGAGCCAGCGTTGTAGAACGAGAACTGTCCGCCGATGAGTAGTGAGCTCTTGTGATGCGAAGCGGTGAACGGACCGCAGAACGCTGCGCATGCCTCTCCGTTCGCCATGTACGAGTTGGCGAAGAACACGCTGCCTGCTGCGGTGAAGCCGTTGCTCAATTTGCATGCTTCGCCAACGAAGCAGTCCTGCATCTTCACGCTGTTGGTTATAGCCGAGCCGTTGCTGATGATTGAATTCTCGCAGATTACTCCTGTACCGATGTACACCGATGCATCGCTGTTGCTCATCAGGGTGCAGTCGCTGAGTCGTGCTGCGCCCGCTATCTCGCAGTCGTCGTAGACAACGGTATTCGTAATCTCCTTAGTGTTCACAATCTTCACTCGGTTACCGATGGTTGCCATATCTGGCGAAGTGCGTTCTATCTCTTCGCGTATCAGTCGGCGTATGGCATCCTTCAGCTGTCGGTTGTGGAAGTGTTTGACCATAAGTGCTGCAATCTGGCTTGTCAGTCCGTGGAAGAGTATAATGTTTCCGTCGCCCACCTCGTTGAGCACCGATATCAAGTTGCCTTCTCCGTATGTTGCACCGTCGGTTGTTTCCATAGTGCATACATTGGATATGATGCAATCGTCGCCAATGACATAGTTGTTAATGTATCCCGAAATGTTTTCTATGAGACAGTTGTTGCCAATGGTTACGTTGCGCAGTGTGGCGTTGTTCACGCCTGCGTGTTTCATGAAGCCGCGGCTCACCTCCACGTTGTTTGTGAATGCTCCGAGGCGTATATCGCCGTAGAACATTACGCCGTGGAAGAAGCGAGGCTCGAAATCTTCGCTCACCTCAATGCGTTGCCAGTCTTCTGCCCAGCAACTGTTGGCTTGTAGAGTCGAGATTTCGTTTTCGGTTAAGTTGCGATATATCATGTGCTTTTGGTGTTGAGATGTTGTTATGTTGAGGTGTTGAGATATGATGTTGAGATGTTGAGGTGTTGAGATATGATGTTGAGGTGTTGAGATATGATGTTGAGATGTTGTGATGTTGTGATGTTGAGATTTGCATATGTCACCATCTCACCATCTCACCACAACAACACCTTTTCACCATCTCACCACCTCACCACCTTATTCCACATCCATATACAGGAAGTCGTTGTACGGATACTTCTGCACGTGCAGCTCGCGCACCTTACGGTATATTGTCTCGCGGAACTCGTCGATGTTCAGTTTCTCCTTAGCCGAGATAAACATACAGTTCTCGCCGAGTCGTGCCATCCATGTGCGCTTCAGCTCGTCGAGCGTTATGTTCTCCTTCGTCATAGGTGTGAGGTCGTCCTCCTCCTTCTCGGTCCACGTGTAGTTGTCAATCTTGTTGAACACAATCATCGACGGTTTGTCGGCGCATCCCAACTCCTTCAGCGTGTTCTCCACTACGCGTATCTGCTCCTCGAAGTCGGGGTGCGAGATGTCTACCACGTGCAGCAGCAGGTCGGCTTCGCGCGTCTCGTCGAGTGTCGACTTGAACGAGTCGACCAAGTCGGTGGGCAATTTGCGTATGAAGCCCACGGTGTCGGCGAGCAGGAACGGCAGGTTGTCTATCACCACCTTGCGCACCGTAGTGTCGAGCGTGGCGAAGAGCTTGTTCTCGGCGAACACCTCACTTTTTGCGAGCATGTTCATAATGGTCGACTTGCCCACGTTGGTGTATCCCACGAGTGCCACGCGTATGGTACGTCCGCGGTTCTTGCGTTGAGTGCTCATCTGCTTGTCAATCTCTACGAGGCGCTGCTTGAGCAGCGTGATGCGGTTGAGGATGATACGGCGGTCCATCTCGAGCTGCGTCTCACCAGGTCCGCGCAGACCCACAGAACCCTTGCCGCCACCCGAGCCCGAGCCGCCGCCCTGGCGTTCGAGGTGAGTCCACAGGCGTTGTAGACGCGGAAGCATATAGCGATACTGCGCCAGCTCCACCTGCGTCTTTGCCGCAGCCGTCTGCGCGCGCATGGCGAAGATGTCGAGGATGAGCGATGTGCGGTCGAGGATTTTCACCTGCAGCACTTTCTCTATGTTGCGCATCTGCTTTGCCGAGAGTTCGTCGTCGAAGATGACCATGCCGACGGGGCGCTCAGCGTCCTCCTCAGCCTCTATGTATTCGCGTATTTCCTCCAGCTTACCCGTACCCACGTACGTCACCGAGCTTGGTCCGCCCACGCGCTGCGTGAAGCGCTTTACGGTTACGGCACCTGCGGTGTCGGCAAGGAACTCCAGCTCGTCGAGATATTCTTTTGTCTTTGCCTCGTCCTGTTCCTTGGTTATAAGACCTACGAGTATGGCTGTCTCAGCCTTTACTTCTGATATTACAAATTCTTTCATTCCAAAGATATAAAGTTATAGTATGGGGTGTGTAGCTTTAATCATTCGCAAAATTAACTAAAAAACTTCATTCCACCTATTATATATAGCAATAATTCGTGCCGTCGGTCAGCTTTACGCATTGTTTTGCTGCACATCGAACTACGACTTGCATCTTTAGCTGTTCAATTCTTGCAGCAAAACCCTCACGAAAAGTCATCGTCACCCGAACGGAATCCGATCGGACGGCGAACGGAATCTGATCGGGCGGCGAACGGAATCCGATCGGACGGCGAACGGAATCTGATCGGACGGCGAACGGAATCTGATCGGGCGGCGAACGGAATCTGATCGGGCGGCGAACGGAATCTGATCGGACGGCGGACGCGAGCGGTGAGAAAAGCTTAAGAAAAAGATTGAATTACCAGTCGCTTAACCAATGTTAAAAATGATTGTTCCGCGTACACCCTATATATTATTTCGTTATATTTGCGATATGTTAAACCTAATCCACACCTTATGAAAATTATTACTATTTGTATATATACAACTATTTGTTTTCTGATAGTTAGTTGTAAAAAAAGCACATCAACTATCAGAGACTATGATAATGTGGAGAATTATGCCACAGAATTAGAAAAACTATGCTTAGAATGCCATGACGATTCTGTTACATTCTCTTTAAAAACAAAGGTAGAAGGCTATATTACTGAATATGATTTTAAGTATTTAGGTACGTTGAAGATAAAGAGAGATAATTTCAAAGTGATACAAAGAACCATATTGTCGGGTCTGCTACAAGATGCTCTCAGGGCAAATGTTTCTCTCAGATTATTCTTAAAAGGAAAATTATATGGTGAATATACAACATTTACCAAGTCTCACAAAATTAAAGTCGTATCCAATACCCTTTGTTTGTACGATAGTGAAACAAAAACCAAAGCTTTTTTTAAGTTAAAGGATTCTATACCAAATAACTTGTATTTTCCTCATGAGGAAAATACAAGTGAATTAATTGGGGAAATGTTTTATTTTAGTAAGTGTCCGTAAAGGAGCGCAACAACATAGGAATACACCTTATCTTTTCAATGCGAAGGAATTCGATGAAGAGGCTGGATTGTATTTTTATTCTCGCGACCCTAAAATAAACAAATGGAATGTTCCTGCACCAAGAAGAATTAATAATCAAATATTTAAGCAAGATGTACAAAGAGCAATTCGAAATGGTTACAAGTACCTCGGAGATTAATTGGTATACGATTTCTATAAATGAGGCAATGAGGTCACTTCTTAATAAATATAATATAGATTACAAATCATTACAAGACACAGTACTTCCTTTATGGTTGAATAAATATATAGAAGTAGGTATCGAGAAACGAGAAGACGTGAATTGTTACACCTACAAGAACATTAAAAAGTTCGAACTATTTTATCAAGATTATACAGGAAATGAATTCTCAAACAACAAGGTGGTTGTTGATGTTGATAAAGTTGGAAATGTAGCAAAAAGTCTTGGAATAAGTTTAAAATTTGCCTTTAAAATAGCAGGATTATTGGTGAAAATTCCTCAAAATTTTAACATTGTAATAAGTTATGACAATATGGATTTTATCGTTTCATTCTATTGCAAAAGAAAATATGAGGAATGGCTAATTGATAATTTGGATTCTTATATGGATGAAGCAATATTTGTAATTACAACGTAATTTGGCTATAATTGCTCAACAGTGGCAACTACGGAACTATTGACGATCTTACCTACAGCTATAAAGGCAATCAGGTGGTGAAGATAGACGATGCTGCGGAAATCACAAGCATTGACTATAATGTGTTGGACTTGCCACAATGTATAATCACAAAATCAAGGAGGTTATTTAAAGAAAACTCTAACGATACCATATACTATACATATTCGGCACTCTAATTCTGATGAATTTCATGTAACACTTTGGAATTTGAATTTTGGTAATGAAGACTTTGTAAAGACATCAGACAATCAAAAAAGAGAGTTCACTAAAGAGTTCACTAAAGATGGAGGTGAGTTCACTAAAGAATTTGCAAAAGCGAAAAGAGAAATCTATCGCTGCATATCATCGGATTCCCATATTACAAGAACGCAAATGGCAGAACATATAGGACTGTCCGTAAGGCAGGTGCAGAAATATCTGAAGCGCCTTACTGATTTGGGGCTAATTATACGAGAAAGGTGGACGTAAAAATGAATGTTAGAAAAATCTTGATGAAGACTACGAAAAGTTCTTTGATAGAATATAGACCAATATAAAGTTGGAAAGGGAATTCCCTTCCAACTTTATACATCATGTTTGAAAGTGAAACTAATATATATATTAGTTACTTTCATTACTAATCAATCTCATAGTCGTCGAATCACATGATACAATAGCTTTGCCAATAGCATATCCACCAAAACCATTTTTAGCTCGGTAAGTGATTGTAAAGAACTGCCCATCCTTTAATTCTTCACCTAAAGGTTCACAACTAACAAATTCATAACTATCAGGATCTCTCAGTTGCTTTTTTATAAGACTCCCAAAAGTAGCTTCAATAGCATACTTGTCTTTATACAAAGGCTCTGAAGATTCATCTCCAGACCCGGCTGCCGTCAACAGGAATGCGCCTGTTATTATGGCAAAAACAATTAATCGAATACTTTTTTTCATAAATATAGTTTAAAATATATACAATTACAGGAATGTCATAACATAATATATCTACAATGTCAAATGTACCAGGGAACAGATTAAAGCCTTGCAATATCTCTGTTAGTTTTATTAACATAAAGCTCTAAAGCAGCCAAAGGAGAATAAGAGAGGTTGGAACGTAAACA